>Ga0334722_10004645_pt1 | contig 14163 bp, 32 predicted proteins | sample C3_bottom_MG_FD_207210 | JGI IMG/M metagenome (GOLD analysis project Ga0334722, IMG submission 207210) | Sediment microbial communities from Yellowstone Lake, YNP, Wyoming, USA - C3_bottom | ecosystem: Environmental > Aquatic > Freshwater > Lake > Sediment | place: USA: Wyoming | collected...
AACCTGCTGAAGAGAAGAAGGAAGCACCTAAGAAGAGTGCTGAGAAGACTAAAGAAAAGGTAATGGAAGATGATGTTCCTACCTTCGCTGAAGATGACTTGTCAGATGAGGCACTTTTAGCGAGTTTAGACAGCCTATCGAAATAAGTAGTTGATTATATGATAATTACTTGTTGTACTTATGTGTCTAGTACACTGTATGATGGTATTTTTGATTTGGAAGATGTTATTAAAAATAAAATTTGTAGAAATTAGATAACTTGTATAAATAGGATTAAGAGGAATTAAAATGAAGACAACTACACTCAAACATAAAATTACATTTACACCCGATAGTGGGACAATGTGTAATTTTGCCTATTATCCAATGGGTGGTGTACCACTGTAAGTCATTTGAATATAGTTTTAATTCTTAGGGACTTACAAAATAAAACTTGTAAGTCCCTTTTTTATTGTTTATAATATACGCCACATAACCCTAGATAGCGAGGGACTGCCCTTGTAAAGCAGACAGGATTGTGCATGTCAATCATGTGGCTTCAATGAAAATAAAGGTTGACAGTGTTGTTTTAATAGAATAAGATAGTAAAAAATATGGATGTATTGAGCAGTGTGGTGAGCTACAGCTGTCTGTAAAACAGTGCCTTATGGCTTCTTGGTTCGATTCCAAGTGCATCCACCAAATTTAAACATAGGCTAGATAATGAAACTTATTTGGTTTACAAATAACGCAACAGAGAGAACAAAAGAGTTTGACACCATTGACGAATGTATTAATGGTTGGATTGAATTAAGAAAACGTGGAGATGCTCATTGGGGGCATGTCTATATAAACAATGAAAGAGTTTGGATTTAAAATTAGCAGGTTAGAGAAGTGGTCTATCTCACAAGGTTCATATCCTTGGAATCACAGGTTCGAATCCTGTACCTGCAAAAAAAAATAAAGTGTATCAGCATAACTCAATTGGTAGAGTAGCATCTTGATATGGTGTAAGTTCGTGGTTCTAATCCACTTGCTGATTTCAAAGTAATAATATTCCGGGTTAACTCAGTTGGTAGAGTAGATGGCTGTTAACCATAAAGCCCTTATAAGGTAAACGGGGGATCGTCACCCTCACCCGGAGCCATTTATAGATTTAATGTTTAATGAAAAATGAAATGGTGATATAAGCAAATTGGAAAAGGCTACTTCCCTGTCAAGGAAGTGATTATGTGAGTTCGAGTCTCGCTATCATCGCATTAACTCAACCTGTAAGGAGATAAAATGAAAACTGTTTGTACTTTTAATGATGTAAAGGTAAAGCCTTTTCCTAAACTGATGTATAATAGGGATAAGCTTTTAAAACTTAAAGTTATTCTGATGTCATCTCCGGGTCGTGGGTTGGTTGTTCATGCTGAAGATGGATGTATTGAGTTAGATAATATCATGAAAAACATTAATTATCTTTTATTGTCAAGGGAACTCCGGTTCCCTTGTGTAGAATATTAATAGCAGCATTACTATCAGCGTCTATTAATAAACCACATGTTTTACATTGATAAACTTCACCTTGTCGGTTTGATTTATCAATTGTAGAACAACTACCGCAAGTTTGAGAAGTGTATGCTGGATTTACGTTAATCAGGTTGAAACCTTCTTCCTGACTACGTGCTTCCAGCTTTCTCATAACTTGGCTATAACACCAATACTGCATTTTATTCATTGTTTTACTACTTAACTTACTGTTTTTCTTAACATTTTTTAATGCTTCAACTATAACTGTTTTAATATTTTCAAGTGGGACACTATTAATAATTCTATTTATCTCATTGTTTTTATGAATAACTATTTGTTTATAGTTTTTACTACCTCTTTTCATTTTAGATAGTTTATTGTATAATGAAAATAATTCTTTTCCGTAATGTACTCCATTAGAATCAGAGAGAAGTTTTTTGTATCCGCAATCGAATGCTATTGATTCTCCAGATGTCTTTGTTGATACCTCTTTTTCATATACAAATTTTAAGTAGATATTTCCATTGATTTTGAACAATTCAATGTAGCTCTTACGCTTCCAGTTGGTGTATTGTAAACTATGTTTGTGTTCGTTGATGGGTATGTTAATTGTATGATATCGTGTTTCGCTTTTCCTGTAAGGTGTTGTAATTCTGATGAAATAATCAAAATGATTACCCGTTCTTATATTGAAAATCTTATAACCAAATGGAATTTTAACGGATTTGATATCTATTTTAACACGTTTTAATAAATCTACATGTAATTCCCTATATCTTTTACTTAAGAAGTTGGTTTGTCGTTGTTTATTGCTAAAATATCTATATATTTTCTGATATCTTTTGAAGGTGCTATTAGTTGTAAATTTTAAATTGCTTTTGATGATTGAAAACGCCAATTGATAGCACATTTCACGATGATGTGATTCTATTAGTGTAATTACAGGCAAATCCTTACTGGATACATATTTTTTAAAAGGCAGTTGACCAGAAGTGATTAATTTTATATAATGATAGAGAGTCTGTTCATAATCAACAAACATTTGATTGATAATATCTAGTTTGTTTATATTAGTTATTTTTAAATCGTGTTGACTGCTTCTGGTTACTATTGACATTGTGATACTTATCCTGTATTAATTTGTTTTGAGGTATAAGGGACAGTGATGACTTATCCCATTATTGATTGACAGTTCGTACCTGTTAATCTTACCTTATATCTCTATTTATATAAGTTATCATGAAATTTTAAAAATTATTTTCAAAATTGTGAAGTTTTGGTTGACCCATTTTTTTTGGCATGTTATACCTTAGTCGTAATCAAAAACAACTAAGGAGAAAACAATGTTACATTTACTTTTGATTTCGGTTGTCCCTGTTGTTGTAGTTGTAATGTGCATAATTTTGAGTTTGCCTAATAAGCCTAGAGGTAATCGGTATCGTGTTGCTGTTAAGAACTATGGCTATCCTAATAATTAAGGAGCAGTAAGATGAAGCCTAAATGTGATGTTTGTTTATACATTGGCACTATTGAAGAGAACTGTTGCTACCAATTAGAGCATAAGCGAGATATCTATGATCTTCAGGACGAAATAAACAGGATGTCCACCATCCATGAATAATTTTGAATCAGCAGTTATGAAGAGAACTATTGAGATAGCTAAGAGTTCAATGGATCATAGTGATAATCGTTTTTACTTAGCTGCTGTTGGCACAAACAACAACACTATTATATGTCATTCAAATAACCTAATGGGTAAGTCTCATCCTACTCAGGCAAGACATGCAAGGAATGCAGGAAATCCCCATGCTATCTTTCTTCATGCTGAAATTGGTTGTATCATTAGGGGTAAAGGATATATTGATACGTTGTTTGTTGCTAGGATATACAGAGATGGTACTTTGGGGTTAGCTAAACCTTGTCCTATTTGTATGTTGGCTATTAAAGAAAAGGAAAGTGGTATCAAGAAGGTTTGGTACACCATTAATAACAATGAATATGGGTTCATTAAAATATAACAAGTCTTATCTTATCAACGAAGAAATTACGTTTTCTTGAAAATAATAGTTGACTTTGGGTTTTGTATAGTTTATTCTGGATATGTATTCAAGAGAGCAGTTAACCAAAACAAGGTGAACAACATGTCCAAGAAAATTGATGCCAAAGTAGAAGCTGTTAAGAATGTTCTTCGCAATCATGGTTACAATAGTGATCGTCATGGTAACATGATTAAGGTTCTTACCAATGGTGATATCCGTAGATACAAGTTTCAGGATATCTCTGTTAGAAAGGAATTGAAGCCTGTTAAAAACTCTCTTGGTGAGAAGTGGGTTCATGGTTGGATTCGTACCAGAAGCTACTACTACAAAGATGTTGAGATTAAAGATGGTAAGCTCTCTATTGGAAAGGTGATCTAATGTTTGACTCTAAGAAGACTTATAAGATCAAAGTAACTACTCCTAAGACGATGGTTCATTATATTGAGTTCCTAAGATACAAGTTTCCGGATATCTCTGTTAGAAAGGAATTGAAGCCTGTTAAAAACTCTCTTGGTGAGAAGTGGGTTCATGGTTGGATTCGTACCAGAAGCTACTACTACAAATAAGACGATGGTTCATTATATTGAGTTCCTACAGTCTCATCATAGAACTTCACTTGAGAAGATGTATAATAGTGAACGGTTGAAAGCGTATATTGAATGTAAGTAAAAAATATATTTCTGTACCTCAGTCTGGCCTAGAGGAACCTGCTTATAACAGGTCTACATGGGTTCAAATCCCATCAGAAATACCAAACATTGATGAAGACAGGTAGAATTTATACCACCTGAGTTATGGATTCTCAGTAACCAAAAATCCAGAAGAGAACATCAGACTCTTCACTGATAACAATTCTCTTTCTGTTGTCTATTATTTAGGGTTGTTCCGATGGCTAGACAGATAGCACAGAATCATGATAAAATTAGTCTCTTGGAATATGAAATTACTGAGTTGAAACACAAACTACTAAAAATTGGTGAATGATTATGAAATTTACAGTTGACGATATAACTTTAGTTGATCATAATGGGAAAGCAAGAAGCTATCTTAATAAGAGCTTGCTTGAAAAACAAAACATTACTACTGGTGGGTTGGATAAACTCAAAGAACTTCATACAAAGAGATATAGGCTTGTTGACGCAATGGAAGAAACTGATGATGTCAATTTATTAAAATTCTTTGATAATTGTATTACTCTGATTGATTTTGAGTTACAAGAGACATGGGGTTTTGAGAAGGATTCAAAATTTCATCGGTGGTTTGAACTACCTAAGTGTCGATGTCCTGTTATGGATAACCTAGATAGACTTGGAACAGGTTATCATATTATTAATGGCTCTTGTCCTATTCATGGAGGAAATGAATGATTTTAACAATTATTGTAAATGGCAATGATGTAGCAGTGCCTGCCGAATTAGCAGACACTCTGGCAGAGGTACGAGATGCTGCGCTGCGGTTATCAAATAACACAGGTCGCCCATTTACTGAGTGGGAGGTCTACAATGACCGAGGAGAGTGCCTTGATACCTCTCTGCAAATCGAAGAGTTGCCGATCAATGATGGGGATAGGCTATTTGTGACTTTAAAAACTGGTGCAGGTGGAGAAATTTAGAGATATCAGTAAGCTTGTTAGGATGTATGTGGCTAAGGCTGGTATACAACTGGAGGAAATTAATGAAATGTAAAGTATGTAGCATAAATGTTGACTTAGAGTGGACTCCAGAAGAGGAAGAAGAATTTATTAAGGAAGCTGATAAAAATAGTGTTGCTTTTATTTGTATTCCATGTCATAAAGTAATGGAAAGTAAATCAGATGAAGACTTGAAGTTTCTTAAAAAGACTATCTTCGGAGAATGATCATGAATGAGTATCAGACGATTGCATTGAATATCTTAGCTATTATGATTATTGGTGGTGTTGGCTGCATTGCGAATGTTGTTATGGTTAACTTGATTGAGAGATTTGTTCTTATTGTTGATATCAAGTATAGTGTTGATACTTTCAAGCTACATAAAATAGAAGAGGGTCTTAAATCTTTAATTACTATTACTGTTTTGGTTGTATACTGTGTTGTTTTGGTTAAATCAATAATCTTAATTAATGGGTGATGTTATGGAACGTATGCTGTTAGGTGTATGTGTGTTCGGTTCTGTTATCTATTCAATAGAACTTTTGATTTATGCTATTAAGAGTGCAACAACCGATAAGAAACTTGTGTATGAAAACTGTCATCTTTATATACTTGGGTTATGTGTTACTGGTGTTCTAATGTTAACTATTTTTAAGTGAGGTTATTAATGAAACGACACATATCATTTCCCAGCATTGATCAATATTGCACAACCATTAAGAATCTTGTTCATCATTTTCGCTACATTGGTAAAGATGAGAATGGTGATCCTATCTATGACAATGTTAAAGAACTTCCTATCCTGACATTTACAGGTACAGAAAAACTTCATGGGACAAATTCATCATTTTGTTATGATATTGATACAGAAGAAGAATGGATTCAAAGTCGTCAGCGTATCATTACACCAGTAAGTGATAATGCAGGATTCGCATTCTTTGTCGAGGGACATAAAGACTGTTTTCATAACATGCTGAACGATATCATTACTGAGAACAATCTAAAAAATGGTACAATTTGTATTTTTGGAGAATTTTGTGGTGCTAATATCCAAAAAGGTGTTGCTCTTCAGCATCTACCAAAGATGTTTGTAATATTCGATATCAAGCATGTTGATCAAGATGAGAATGTTTCTTGGTTGGATTACTATTGCGAACCAGATAGCGACAACTCAATTTATCATGTTAATAATTTCAGTAAATGGAGTGTTGATGTTGACCTTAACAATCCTAAGTTGATTCAGAATACTCTTATTGATATTACAATGGATATCGAAAAGGAAAGTCATGTAGGAAAGTATTTTGGGATTACTTTAGAAAGCGAAGGAAAGACCACCATTGGCGAAGGGATCATATGGAGATGCAAACTAAATGATGGTTCTGTTGCGAGGGTGAAAATCAAAGGTGAAAAACATCAAAATTCTAAAGTCAAAACTTTGGCTAATGTTGATACAGAGAAACTTGAATCTATCAATGACTTTATTACTTATGCTTGTACTGAAAACCGAATGAACCAAATGAAAACAGACTCTTCTGAATTTGTTGATATATCGGATATTAAGAATGTTGGATTCTTTATTAGAAAAATGAGCCAAGATATTCTAAAGGAAGAGATTGACGCTATAGTAAACTCTGGATTGGAATGGAAGGATGTTGCTAGGGCTATATCTAAACGATCTAGTGAGTGGTTTGTAAAATCTCTTTAACATATAACCCTATTTTATATTCTTCTCCTTTATTTATCAATCTACATTTAACTTATCCTATATATTCTGATTAGAAGGGACAGCAGTAACTTATCCTACTGTTGAGCATTGATCATAACTCAGTGCTCTTACCTTCTATTTATATAAAAATTATAAAAAGGAGGAAATGATATGACAAAGAAAAGTAAACTTAACGAAGAGTTTGAAGAGATTGGTGATCGTGATGAGAAACAATATGAGACTGAATTGTACTTCTATCATGATGAATTGAAATTTACAAAGGCGTGGGGTAATGATCATGAAGACAATTAAAGTTATTTTCATTGTGATGGTATTGATGTATTCTAGTACTGGTATGGCATTTGATCTGGGTAAGATGTTTGATGGTAAAGTAGTATCGTCTTCTCCTGTTAAAGTGAAGGGTCTTTATATTGGTATGAATATGAAGGATGCTGCCATAGTAGCTGACGACATTGTAACACCAATTATGATAGAATCGTCTGCAAGCATAGGTAATGATGTAAAAGGAAATCCTATATATACTGCCACCACAATGAAGAAAAGACGGTCTAAAATTACAAATTCGAAAATTAAATATAATAGTGGTTTTGGTTTTGGTAATAATGATGAAGTGATTGAGATTATCGGTGATGGTGAAAAGGTTGTATTTGTTCAAATGTGGCCTGATTTTGTAAATAATCTATTTAAGTCTGGCGCATTGGATTTAAATCATTTTAAAGCAGAGTTTGAAAATGGATATGGAGTTAAGTTTGATAACATACAAAGCACTGATGGTGTTATTGTTTATCGATATCATAATCAAGGAAGCTCTGTATATATCATGGGGAGTCCTTCTATTGGTGGAAAATTCTTTGTCATATTGAAAAAAGAAGAGTTGGGTAAATTTGATTAATGCCTAAGACTGTGAGGATACTTAGTTGAAAACTCTAAAAGATGTTCTTCCTGATTGTTGTCCAGATGGATTTGAACATTGTGAAGTTGTACAAGAACCTAATTATGGAATTTGTCTTGACTGCTTACGTGAGTTTACTGTACAATAGGAAAATAATCGAGAAGAAAGTACTGTGATCCCTACAAAAGCCTTCTAAGCTTTTTCCATTAAATAGTAGGGAGGATGGTAAGAGGTTCAATTCCTCCACAGTGCTCCATTTATCTTATTTTTTATTATGTTGTTCCATGCTCATTCCTCAGAACCATTGTATATACCTTTACTGGAGTATAGGAGATTAATGTGTTAAAGACACTAAAAAGACTTTCAAATGAGAAGCAGTGCAATCCCCCACCTTGGCTATTAGATAATATCCATTATCTCTGTCAGATGGGCAGTGTTGCTTATGGTGTATCTAATGATCAATCTGATATTGATGTGTATGGGTTTTGTATTCCTAAAAAGGAGACTGTCTTTCCACATACTGGTGGCTTGATTCATGGTTTTGATGACTATCAAGAGTTTGATCAATGGCAAGAGCATCACATTACTGACAAGTCAACTCAGAAGGAATATGATTTCTCAGTATATAGCATTATCAAATACTTTAGGTTGGTAATGGATAATAACCCCAATCTTTTGGATTCATTGTTCGTGCCTAGACGATGTGTTTTGCATATCTCGCAGATTGGAGAATTAATTCGAGAGAATAGGCATATATTTCTCCACAAAGGAGCCTATCATAAGCTGAAAGGTTACGCATATTCTCAAATGCATAAGATGGATATCAAAGAACCAAAAGAAGGAAGCAAGCGATATAATGACACAATTTCAATGGGTTACGACACAAAATTCCTTTATCATGTCGTAAGACTAGTTGATGAGTGCGAACAAATACTTGTCGAAGAAGATTTAGTTCTTGATCGTAATAGAGAACAACTTAAATCTATTCGTCGTGGTGAATGGAGTAAGCAGCAAATTGTTGAATACTTTGCAGATAAAGAAAAGCAACTGGAAGAAGCATATTCTAAGAGCACTCTTCCAAAGTACCCTAGAAAGGAAGAGATTAAGAATCTTCTTATCAAATGTCTTGAGATGCATTTCGGTGATCTTGGCTCAGTTGTATATAAAGAAAATAGTTCTGATATGATCCTTAATCAGATTAGACAACTTGTACTATAGGTGATATATGAGTGGATTTCAAATTAATATAATACTACTATTAGCAATCAACCTTATGATGGATTTATTTCTAATCATTGTGTTTTTTGCTAATGAGTTGGATGAATATGGTATTAGATCAATAACATCTTTTCTATTGCATCTATTACCTTTTGTTGTTATTATTAAATTTTGTTATATTGGAATCAAATTGTTGTACGTACAGACTAAAGAATCATTACATCAATTTAAGAAGGTTTAACTATGAAAACCGTATCCATCGAGCGATTTGAAGAGTTGGTTGAAATAACAAAATTTTGGAGAATCAAAGAACATCGGAATATAGGAAGCATTCTCATTTATTGTTCGCTGATGATGATCAAAAGGATATTGAAAAGCTTGGTTATGAAATCCATTCTCTTCATAGTAGTGTTGAATTTATCATGGGACGAGACTAATGAGCTTAATTAAGAATATACACATATGTGAAGATGGGGAGATACGTCTTCGGGTTGTTTGCCCTGAATGCTCAAGAAGTATCTTGATAAATGAAGATACTGATTTTTGTCCCTTGTGTTTCAAAGAGATTGAGTGGACTAACATCAATGCATGGATGGAATATATTAATGATGTAATATCTTAAATAATTTTAAAATAAAGCTTGCAATCCCATTCTTAGTGGTTTATTCTGTACTCGTATTCAAGAGAGCAGTTAACCAAAACATTTGAGGAAAACAAAATGGGCAAGTCAATCACTCCTACCTATGTTATCAAGATCAAGTCCGGTAAAACCTCCCAAATTATGTGTTGGTCTAAAAAAGCTACCCTGAAGAACCTCACCGATTGGATTATGTCTTATGCCAAGTCTCTTGAGCTTGGTGGTTGTAATGATCATATCTCTAAAGCAATTGGTTACATCCCTTACCCTGAAGCAGTTGAAATCATTAATCAGCATAGTGGTGATGTGGCTGTTGCTTGGAAAGCTGGAATGTTTCAGATTTGGTAATCACTTAAAAGGTATAGAACGATGAACGAACTTGACAAATACTATGCAGAACTTGAGAGAAAGGCTGAAGAGAAGTCTAAAGATTATGAGTATAAGTTTGGTGGTGGCTATGAGCTTTCCAAGGGGGATTACGAAGGTGCTTGCCTAGCCAGAGCAGAATATGAAAGTGGATGTTTTTCATAACCAAATAACTTTTAGAGGTTATCTTATGTGGGAAGTAATGTGTAATAACAAAAGCATTGGAATCATTGAAACCAATTACGATTGGGCCAGTAAGTATTGGTCTTCTAAATGTTCAAAGAAAAATAAATATTCCCTTATTGAAAAATAACTCTTGCTTTACCATTCCCAATAGTTTATTCTGTACTTGTCCTTGAGACAAAACCTCTTAAAACTCTTCTAAGGTGTACATCATGAAAAACGGTGATCGGATTATAATCAAGAATGTTCCTGAAGATTATGGTTACAAATCTAGTTACATTACCGAAGGGAAGTATGAAGGTGTTGTTTGTACCAAGTACACTCGAAAGGGTGATGATTCTTGCTACTTCACCTGTCTATACACTCCTTATCAGGTAAAGGGTGTTCCTTCAACCTACTCTGCTTCTGGTTCTGGTCATACTGTCGATGTTGATAAGATGAAATTGGTTAAGCGTGATCTTGCTACCTTCTGGCAGTTTAAGGAAGGTATTGCAAAAGCTCATAATGGTGAAGATTATCAGGAAGAAGTTAACTACTATGAGATTGATTTCTCTGACATCAAGTAAAAGGAATTTATCGTGCTAAGAAGTTACTTAGTATCCTTACTTCTGAAGCAAACTAAAAGGAGATTAAAATGAAACGAGCTACTATCATATCTGGGCATCATACTTGGCAAACTAAGCCCCTTTCTTCACAAGAGGCTGAAAAATTTGAGATGTTTGTGTATGATAACATCAATAAATTCACTAAGTTCCAGTTTGAAGATGTTAATGCGATTGGAGATACTTCAACGGTAATTCTGGGACCACATGCAACTAGAGATTTAATTGTAATTATAAAAGAAATTTCTTGACTTTGATTTTGATAAGAGCTATTCTGTAAATGTAGTCAAGAGCAGTTAAACAAAACAAAAACAAAACAAGGTGAATGTCATGGTAAAAGCAATTATGAAAAATGGTAAGGTTGTAACTGTTAAGACTGGTCTTGGTGTTGAGGTTATCCGCAAGATGGATGCATTCAAGCAGTTCAAGAGCATCAACAACCAGTTCCTTTCTGTCTCTAAGGCAAGGGAAGCTAATAAGAACACCAAGGGATGGGAAGCTATCGTAATCCCTGCTTAATCATCATTTAAGGGTATAGACATGAAAGCTGAAAAGATTCCATACGAGAAGTATCGTCATCGGGTTCAACGAAGACTTCCTATCTATGCACAGATGGTTTTTTCTGGTGATCGTTCTAGTCAGATGGAGCGAGACTTTAGTAAGGTTTGTCGATGGGCTAATGATCCTGAGTTTTTGTATAAGGATCGGGAAAATTGGAGAGTAGATTTTATGATTTTTGAAATTGCCTTCTCTGATCTAGCTAGAGACTGTTACACAAAGATATCAAAGGTGAAGAAATGAAAATTGGTGATTACTCAAGGGTTCGACACCAAAGAATCTGTGGGTTGGAAGGAATCTTAAATGCTTTGATTCTATGTTCTGATGATAAGGAAAAAGTTGCATTCCTTAAATCAGAAGCACAGCCAGTGCTTGATGAGGGTTATCAGAAAGGACATTATTCTGAGTGGCTTGAGGAAAACAAATGAAGAAAATACATCCTATAGCAACTTGTGAAAAATGCTTCAAAAGATATCTTGCTTGTCGCTCTTGTGGAAACAGTGTTCGTGATATGAAACAAGAAGGACATCCTTGTAAATGTGGTAGAAGTAATTTGGTAGTAACTGAATATCGGCAGTGTTGCCAGAGTTATAATCATCATCTTCATAATACCTGTAGTCATTGTGGTCAGGTTGGTTAAAATAACTCTTGTATTTCCCTTTCAACTAGTTTATTATGGATTTGTCATTGAGACAAAACAAATAAAAACTTCTTCAAGGCGTAAGACATGTTCAATCTAAACAATCATCCTGACTTAAAGCGTAATCTTGTGAATCGTCTTAGGGAAGATATTCCTGACTTTGCTGATGATATTATCAAAGAACGCAATCTTTATAAGATGAGAACTGTTACTGTTTGTGTTAATAAAAAAGGAAACATAACTAAGGAATTCTTTGGCAATTCGTATGATCGTGACTACATTAATGATCTTCTGTGTTGGTCAAGGAATATTGATGTTAATGTTGTCGCTATCTATAGGTGAACTGAAATGCAAGTAGTATGTAGTAAAGCGAAATATAATACTATCTGTAATGGTTGCCCTCATGGTAAGAACCACGAAGAAAATTCCGATTGCCTTAAAAATTTGTATTGCTCTTTTGCTGGAAGCAGTGTATGTTGTAGGAAAGTGATGTTAACCACAACTAAAAAAGAAACGGAGATTCCCAATGATTGATCTTAGGACTTGTAAGAAAGGTGATCTGTTGGTTAGTAAGCATGGTTCTATTCTGGAGTATGTTGCTCCACTACCTGATGGCAATCTCTATGATCATGAAGTGATGTATCCTGATGGTTCTGGTGGTACTCGCCTTCATGATGGTTATACCTTTAGGAATCCTGAACGACGACTTCCTACTGATCATGATATTATCGCAATTATTGATAACAACTAAAAAGGGGTATATAAATGATAACCACGACACTTAATAGAATTAAAGCACATTCCCCTTGTAAATCAGGTTGGGAAAAGCTTCTTAAACATTTGGGTAAAACCAAAGCCGATGATGAGCCTTTACCCTTTCTAACCATTCTTGAAAGTAATGGCTTAGATGATGCCTTATGGTGTTGTCGAGCAGAGCCAGACCAAGAAAAGGTTTGGCGCAAGTTTATTTGCCGAGTTGTTCGAGAAACACCTTTACACGATGGTAGAACAGTTTGGGACTTACTTACTGATGAAAGAAGCCGCAATGCTGTTGAAGTGACCGAGCAATATATTGATGAAACAGCAACTTCGGAAGTGTTAGAGGCTGCTAGGTCTGCTGCTTGGTCTGCTGCTAGGTCTGCTGCTAGTGCTGCTAGTGATGCTGCTTGGTCTGCTGCTAGGTCTGCTGCTAGTGCTGCTAGTGATGCTGCTTGGTCTGCTGCTAGGTCTGCTGCTAGGTCTGCTGCTAGTGCTGCTGCTTGGTCTGCTTGGTCTGCTAGTGATGCTGCTAGGTCTGCTGCTAGTGATGCTGCTAGTGATGCTGCTAGTGATGCTGCTTGGTCAATATTTAAAGAACTTGTATCTTAAAATAAGAAGTATAAAACAAAAAGGAACGTATTATGCGTAAAGAACATGGTAGTAACAAGTACAACTGTGATGATGATTTTCAGTCTTTCAAAGAAGGTAAAAGTAAGGTATCTTCTAAGAGGGATATGAAACAGCGCGATAAAAACAAAATCAACAAAAAGGACTTGTGGAACTAATGAACACTTCGCTTGTGTTAACTAAGAAGGTTAAGTATAATTGGTTATATGTTATTATTGGGTTGATTATTGCACTGTTACCAATAGTAGTGATTCTCCAAATAATTCAACCAATCGGTTTATTGGTAGGTGCTAAAGAGTTTCCTTTTATTAGTAAAATTATCTGGACTCTTGGTTGTGCATATTTTGGATGGAATATAGGAATGTTAATTAGTAAATATTTGCTTCCTAAACTTGACTTCTTAATTGATAGACTTGACTATTTAAACACTAAAGAACTTCTTAATTGGCTGAAGAATAACAATCTTGAAGAAATATCTCGCGCAAGTGTGTATAGTCGATGTGTTGAGTATGCTATTAATGGAAAAGAGCTTTCATTGTATTACTGGCATGATAATACTATGTCACTTCATGATAACATTAATAAAAAATGTGTTTTGATTTCGAAGAATAAAGATATTCATGATATTATAGGTATGGATGTATATAGTCGTGGTCTTAAAACTACAGATACTCATGATGAAAATTATGTTAACTTCCTTAACAAAAAACTATCTGGTGATGTATGAGTAACTTCAGTGTAAGTAAGGATGACGTTATTAATGCATGTAAGTTTAGATTGGCTGATATCAAG
>Ga0334722_10004646_pt1 | contig 14159 bp, 18 predicted proteins | sample C3_bottom_MG_FD_207210 | JGI IMG/M metagenome (GOLD analysis project Ga0334722, IMG submission 207210) | Sediment microbial communities from Yellowstone Lake, YNP, Wyoming, USA - C3_bottom | ecosystem: Environmental > Aquatic > Freshwater > Lake > Sediment | place: USA: Wyoming | collected...
CAAGTCCATCTGCACATGAGCGTCGCCGGGAACGATCCGCTCCGCTTTCTCGAACAGGGGCAAGGCGCGGGTACTGTCCCGGAGTTCCAGATAGGTATCGCCGAGGGAGACCATGGTTCGCACATCCTCCGGATTCGTCCGCAAGGATGCTTCGAAATCGGCAGCTCTCTTTACCAAGGCGGCGGACTGGTCTTCCTGGTGTGCGACTTCGTGTTTTGGTCCCCCGCTGGCCAGCAGTCGATACCCGGTCAACAGGGTGACCGATATCGCCACCATCGAGAAGAATGCAACGACTACTTTCTCCCGGCGTGTATGGGTTGGTTCCACGATTATTCCTCCCGCCGGCTGAGTTGTTCGGAGAGCGCCTGGACCTGACGTGCCAGGCTGCGCTGACGGCGTGACAACGCCACAAGGTAGACGGCAAGACCTGCCCATATCACCATGTACGCGGAGACTACGAATACCTGATTTGTCATGTGCCTACTACTCCAATCGTGTTTGAAGGTCCTTAAGGGCCAACTCCTGCATGAGCAGGGAGAAGCGCAGCCGTACAAGGCTCGCCCACAGCAGGAGCACTGCGGCCAGAGAGACCAGGAGCGTCCCCACCATCGCCGGCTCCAGGCCCACCGAGTCGGACCGCAGCACCGTGGGATGGATGCTGCGAAAGAGCCGGGCGGAGAGAAAGACGATCGGCACATCCACGAAACCGACGATGGCCATCACCGCCGTGTAGGTGGCGCGCTTCACCTCCTCGTCCACTGAGCTGCGCAGAATCAGGCAGGCCGCATAAATGAACCAGAGAATGAGCGATGTGGTGAGCCGCGGATCCCAGGTCCACCAGGTGTTCCAGATCGGCCGACCCCACAAGGAACCAGTGACGAGCACCAGGCTGGTGAACAGCACGCCGACTTCCACGCTCGCCGCCCCGAGGGCGTCCCACCGCCGTTCCCGCTTCATGAGATAAGCGACCCCGGCCCCGCACGCCACCAGAAACGAAAGAAATGCCGCCCCTGCCAGGGAGAGGTGGAAATAGAAGATCTTCTGCACCAGGCCCATGGTGCGCTCCTCGGGGGCATAGAAGAACACCAGGCCCACGGCAACCGGAAGGAGCACGGCAGACGCGGCAGGAAGCCACACGATGCGTTTCATCATAGCGCGGGCGCCTCGCCCGCAAAACTACAGAGTCCTTTGCCCAAGAATGCGGGGATTGATTCCTGCAAGCAGTCGCGGGACCCGTCTCGCCGAACGGAACGAACATTTTCGCAGTAGACGCGAATGTTGCGGAAGAATTTCATAGTCAACTATCCTTCCTGAACCGTATAGGGAAACAGCAGGTACCCTACGGCCGAATAAATCAAACCGAACGCGGCCATGGATTCAAGATGGCCAAGAAGCTCGGCAATGGGCCGGCCGGCAAAGGTCCCGCCGGTTGTCTTCACCGCCAGCACAACCAGCGGCAGGGTCAGCGGAAACAGCAGGATCGGCAGCAGCACTTCGTTGCGGCGGGTACCGGCGGCGAGAGCCGAGAGCAGCGTCCCCAACGTCGAGAAGCCGACGTCCACCACAAGCAGGGACGGTATCAGCCCGGGAGCGTTCATCGCGAGGCCCTGGCCAAACAGAATGGAGAACGCCGGCACCAACACCACCTGCGAGATGACCATCAGGGTGAGATTCACCAGGGCCTTGGCAGCGAAGAGCGCACCCGGGAAGATCGGGCTCACCAAGAGCGCCCCCAGGCACCCATTTTCCTTCTCCCGGGCGAACACCCGGCCGAGCCCTAGGACAGCCGAGAACACTAAGGCAACCCAAAGGATACCGGCGCCGGTCTCCGGCGTCACCCTGCTGCCTGCGCCCAAGGCCACGTCGAGGATCACCAGGACCAGAAGCCCGAAGAACGCCATGGAGACGAGCGACTCCTTCTTCCGCAGTTCGATCCGCAGGTCCTTTCGGTACAAGAATAGACTTTGGCGCAAGAAGTTCACGCGGCCTCCAGGTGCTGAAAATAGAGTTCCTCAAGGCACGTGAGATCCACCGCGGATTTGTCCGCCAGATACCGCAATCTGCCTCCGGCCAGGATGCCGAGCTTGGTGGCTGACTCGAAACCCCGCCGGAGATTGTGCGTGACCATGACGATAGTCCGGTCCCGGTTGTGGAGTTCCTCAAGTTGGAGCCGCAGCATGTTAGCCGCGTGTTCATCGAGCCCCGTGTAGGGTTCGTCCAGTAGCAGCAGGGACGGATCGTTCACGAGAGCCCTCGCGATGGTCAAACGCTGCTGCATGCCGCGCGAAAACTCCGACACCGGCGAATGCCGTCGGGAGAAGAGACCGACCTTTCGGAGCAACTCCTCGGCTCGGCCTCTGGGGTCAGAAATCGCATAGAGGGTTCCGTAGAACTCCAGGTTTTCAAGAGCGGTCAGGTCGTCGTACAGATAGGACTGGTGCGAGACCAGCCCGAGTTGAGCCCGGTACACCTCGGAGTGTTCCTCCTGATCGAAGCCCAATACTTGCACCGTGCCGGATGACGGCCGAAGCAGCGTCGCAATGAGTTTGAGCAGAGTGGACTTGCCAGCTCCGTTCGGCCCGAACAGGCACAGGAATTCACCACGACGCAACTCGAAGCTCACCCCGCGGAGCGCTTCCACGCCACCATACGACTTGCGCAGATCGGTAACCATGAGGAGCGGGTTGTCAGGCCTGGATGTCGGCATGCCCGGTCTCGCTCTGGATTCGCTCAAGAGCCTCCATGGACTCCGCCGCCTTGCGGCTGTAGTACTCTTTCAAGTCGGCGAAGTCCGCGTCGCTGACCTTACCGATGTTCTGTTCGAACTCGACATCTTGAATCGCCCGGAGATAGGACACCTTCTCTTGTTCAAGCGCTTCGATTCGCTGGCGCAAATCCCCTTCGGTCGCCACCAGGGGCTGCCATGGCCGCCTCAGTGGCAGCAGGCTGAACACCAGAAGCGCCGCAGCAATCACGACAAATACAGGTATGGCCATGTCTCAGCCCTCCTTGTCCAATTGAGACAGTTCCTCTTCGATGCGCTTCTTTGTGGCCTCGTCTAGAGGCGCCTGTGACGCGACCGCCTCCTGGTCTGGTATTGCGCTTCGGCGGCCTGTCAAACTCCAGCGGCGAACCACCAAGGTGGCAACCAGCGCCCCCACCAGAAGGCCCAGGAATGGCCCCAGATAGGCCACCAGGTTGAAACCGCGCTTAGGTGGAGCGGTAAGAATCCCTTCGCCATACTTATCGGCGAAGTACTGGAGTATTTCCCCTTTGGATTTCCCTTCCGAGATCATCTGTTTAATGGCCGCCCGCATCTGGTCGCCCCCACCGCACCGGTCGACATTGAGCGGCTCTCCCGGGCAGGCGTAGCAGAGGAGTCCTTCGGCGACCTCGGTGTCGGTCAAGGCTGCCGCAGCTCTGGGGATGGCGAAAACGACGCCTAAGAGCATGACGGCGCTGACCAGGAAGTGCGCCCGTTTCATCGCGGTACCCTCCTTCGGGTCGGAATGATTGCGATCACGCCGCCGAGCACCATCAGGCCGCCGCCGACCCAGATCCAAACGAGTAAGGGATTAACGTTGACCTTCAGAGTGATATCGCCGTTGCGCTCGATTCCCGGCATGGTCACATAGAGGTCGTCCACGAGAGTCGTTCGAAGCGAAACCTCGGTGGTCGGCTGCTCCGCGTTTACATAGTATCGGCGCTCGGCATCCAGCTCGCCAAGACGGATGCCCCCCGAGAAGATGCCGAGCGTCGCGGCGTAGACGCTACGGTTGAACTTCTCGTAGTTGCGCAAATTCTCGTATTTCAACGTGTACTTGCCGATCTCCAGGCTTTGCCCCTTGGACAAGGTGGCCTGATTTTCGAGCTTGTAGGCCGAGGATCCGGTTATGCCCACCACTATCAACACCAGTCCCAGGTGGACCAAGTGGCCGCCATAACGGCGCCGCATATTCCACAGGAGTTTCGGGGCAGCCAGAAGAGACGACTCCCGGGACAGCTTGCTGCGGGCGGCAACGGCGAGAGCGAATTCCTGGATAATGGTGGCGGCCACAAAGGAGCAGAGGCTGAACGCCACCAAGGCATAGGGCTGGCGAATCCCGGCCGCAAACAATCCCGCCCCAGCGATCAGCGCCGAGACCGAAGGGCGCAGGAAGCTCTTGCGAAGATTCTCAGCGGACGCCTTGCGCCAGCCGATCAGCGGGCAGAGGCCGGTGATGAGCAGGAGTATCAGAAACAGCGGCGTATTGACCTGGTTGAAGTAGAGCTGCCCCACGGTGACCTTGTTTCCGGTGACGACCTCGGAGATGAGGGGGAACACGGTGCCGAACAGGGTCGCAAAGGCCAAGGACAGAAGGATTACATTGTTGAACAGGAAGGTGCTCTCCCGGGACAGATAAGACTCCAGAGAGTTCGGGGTCTTGAGATCCCGGTAACTCTCGATGATGAGGTACGTCCCCCCCGCCAGCGTGACGCCGAGAAAGCCAAGGAAGTACCCCCCGAGGCCGGTAGAGCCGAAGTCGTGAACCGACTGGAGAACGCCGCTGCGCACCAGATAGGTTCCGAAGATGCAGAGTGAGAAGGTCAGCAGGATCAGGACCATGTTCCAGACCTTCATGATGCCGCGCTTCTCCTGGATAATCGCGGTGTGGATGAACGCGGTGGAAACCAGCCAGGGGATGAACGAGGCGTTCTCGACGGGGTCCCAAGCCCAGTACCCGCCCCAGCCGAGTTCCACGTAGGCCCACTGGCCACCGAGGATGATGCCGACGGTGAGGAAGATCCAGGAAAGCACATTCCAGGCGCGGGTCTTGCGGATCCAGCTTGCGTCCGAGGTCCCGGTCACCATCGCAGCGACGGCGTACGCGAAAGGCACGGTGAAGCCGATGTAGCCGAGAAACAGTGCCGGCGGGTGGAATACCATGCCGGGATTCTGGAGCATTGGATTGAGACCTTGACCGTCGGGCGGGGTGAACCCGAGGGTTTCGAACGGGCTCGTCACGGCGGCCAGCAGGAACAAGAAGAAGCTCAGGCACCCGGAGAGGACCAGGTACAGGTACGGGGTCGAACGGTCGTCGGGTTCCTTCCGGTTGTTGTACACCACGAGAGCCGCGAAGAGGCTCAGGACCCAGGCCCAGAACAAGAGCGAGCCCTTTTGCCCCGCCCAGAACGCGGTCAGCTTGTAGAAGATAGGCAACGCGCGGTCCGAGTAGGAGGCCACATATTCCACCTCAAAGGCATTGGACAGAAACAGGTACCCCAGCGCGGCCGCGGCCAGGGTGGCAAAGGCGGCGACGCCCAGCAGACTGCGCTTGCCGGCGTGGATCCAACGGACGTCATTTCTTAGCAAGCCGACCAGCAGCCACGCCATCGCCAGCAGCGAAAAAGCGAGGGCCGCGTATTGGCTCAGGATTCCAAGGGTGATCACACGTTCCTCCTACGGTTGTTTCTGTTTTGATTCGTACTTGGACGGACACTTGACGAGGAGGGTCCGGGCGTGGAAAAGGTTCTCGCCGCGGGTGTAGGTGCCCTCGACGAGAACGTCGATGTCCGGCTCGAAAGCGTCGGGCTTCGGCCCTTCGTAGCGGGTGGCGATCATCTCGCCGGGGCGCTCCATGTCTCGGATGGAAAACAAGAGTGTCAGGTCCTTCTGGTTGTAGTCGATGGTCCCGGCCACAACTTCGCCGCCGACTCGAACGAAGTCCTTGTCTGAGAGCTTCCGTCCAGGGTCCGAGCCCCTCAACTCGGCCACGGTGAGGTAATAGGCACTGGTGGTGGCGATGCCCCGGTAGATCAGGAAGCCGACCCCCAGACCGATCACCAGGATGCCGGCCAGCACTTTTCTGGTCCCTTTCTTCATGCGTGTCCAGTCTCCCTCGTCGTGTCAGGCACCTTGATGGCAAAGATTTCGTTTGCACCGACCTGCGGCAAGTCGTGCGGCAACAGCGCCAATGCGCATATGCCAACAATGACCGCGAATATCACCAAACGCATGCAGCTCTCCTCGCAGCAGGCAGAAGATGTCATGGATAATGCAGAATCCTCCCGACGACGGGACGTCGAGAAGGGGTACTACGGGATCAGATTCGCAGGACGGTGGTGCGCTGGAACGGATCTAGCAGAGATCTGCTGTCAAGTAATGCAGCGCCTCTGTTAGCCCCAGCCTCCAGATCGACAAGTGCAGCGATTGCGGAGACGAGCGGCTGCGTCGCCACCGGTGCTCGAAGTTCATGGTCGGGTCGGCTGCAGCGGGCCGATGCGTCCTCGGCCACAAGAATGTCGATGCAAGAACCACAGTTGGAATTCGTACTGCAATCAGGTGCTGTTTCGTGGCAGGGCTCAGCCGGGCCTTCAGCAGAAGGCGGGCACCCCCCATCACGTTCCAGACAGAATGCCTGAGTCCCCCCGCCAGCGAGCAAGAGCAGGCACCAGAGCGTGAAGATAGTACGAACTCCCGCATGCAAGACGCCGGGCTTTGCCGAAAACAGGGAAAACCTTCTTCCAAACATGGCGACAAGATAGCGACATCGGCCAGCTTGTCAATAATCTGGCCCCGTCAGTCCATCGCCTTCATGAACATCATGCGCCTATTCCGGCTGGATCAACGTCAGCAACCCGGTTTCGCGCGCCTCGTAGCCGGGAACCCGGGCGATGAGCTGTCGCAACCAGTCGGATTTGATCATCTCGAAGAAAGCCTGCGTCGGCCGCCGGTAGAAGGCTTCCTCCGTGGAGAGGAGGTCGTATCGCTCCCAGGTCAGGTGTACGAACTCCAGTCCCAGGCTCCGCGCCGGCCCCAGAGTTCCGACTCCGACATCGGCCCGCCCCTCCGCGACCGCGGTCGCGACCTCGAGGTGCGTGAAGAGTTCCGTCTCGTAGCCGGGCAGCCGCCGCTTGCCGAGTTTGTGGCCGCCGAGCAAGTGATCGACAAGAACCCGCACGCCCGTTCCGGGCTCTCGGTTCGCGAAGCGTAAACGCTGTCGCACGACATCCGCGAAGCAGGAAACGCCGAGCGGATTCCCCCGCGGCAGAATCAGACCTTCTTCGCGGTGCGCCAGGGTAACGAGAAAAGCACGTTGGCGAGAGAACGCTGACGCCACCTGAGGCCGGTTGTACTCGCCGCTCAGCGGCTCGAGGAGGTGGATGCCGGCCACGTGCGCCCGGCCTTCGCGCACGGCCAGGATGCCGGCGAGGGAACCGAGGGTCGCGGAGGTTGCAAGCATGGCCGGGTGACGCCTGTTGAACTCACGGAGCAGGATCTGCAGGAGGAGATCGTCGCTGCCGGAGACAATAAGATGGTGCGGTTCGACGGCGATTCCGGTTTGAGCGGTCCTGGGCTTCACGGACGCCCGGGAACTGGCCTCGATCCACTCCATCACGAGGCGGCGGGAGAAGATCCAGCGCCCCGTCACACGGGTTCCCGGGAGCCGTCCCTGCCGCAGGAGTCGATAGACCTGCTTCTCGTGAATCCCGAGGTACTGCGCCACCTCGCGGGCGGTGAGTAGGTCACCGGGCATAGCGTCCTCACATGAAAGTAACCAGAAGTTACTGGAAGGACGTAAAGGAAACAAGAAGTAATTTTTGCTTGTCAGTTTCGGCCTGTCCGCCTAGGGTTCACTCCATGAACCCGATCCTGGGCGAATCGACCGCGACTTCAGTGCCCTGGTACCGGCGCTGGTCGCTCGGGAAAAACCGCTACGATCATGTCGAACTGGCGGGCGCCTTCGGCGACCTGGGGACGCTCATTCCTTTCGTCGTCGGCTACATCGTCGTGATGAAGATCGATCCGCTCGGTATTCTCTTCATGTTCGGGCTCAGCGAGTTGATCGTCGGGCTCTACTACAAGACACCGATTCCGGTGCAACCGATGAAGGCCATCGGCGGGGCGGCGATCGCCTCCGGCGGGGCCATGAGCGCCGGGATGATCTGCGGGGCGGGTCTTTTCACCGGGATCTTCTGGTTCATCGTCGGCGCAACGAAGACCGTGAACATCGTCACGAAGTTCGCATCCAAGCCCGTCATCCGCGGGATTGTCCTCGGCCTCGGCCTGATGTTCGTCACCGAGGGGATCAGGATGATGCTCGTGGCTCCCTGGCTCGGCGGGATCGCGCTCGTCCTGACGTTCGCCTTGCTGACGTGGCAGCGCTTTCCGGCGATGTTCGCGCTGCTTCTGCTCGGCGCCGGGGCAACATGGTTGCTCGATCCGGAGAAAGCGAGTCAGCTGCTGGCGATCCCACCGCACTTCCGCCTGCCGGAGTTCACCTTCGCGCGGATGAGTTGGGGGGACTTCGTCAAAGGCTCGCTGCTCCTTGCCATCCCGCAGCTCCCGCTCACCATCGGCAACGCCGTGATCGCGATCCGCGCCGAGAACAACGAGTTGTTTCCCGACCGTCCGGTCAGCGACCGCATGATGGCGGTTTCCCAGGGGATCATGAACCTGGTCACCGCGCCTTTCGGCGGCATTCCGCTCTGCCACGGCGCCGGGGGCATGGCCGGCCATGTCCGTTTCGGCGCGCGCACCGGCGGCTCCCTGGTCATGCTCGGCGGCATCATGATGGCGCTGGCGCTGTTCTTCAGCCAGTCCGTGGGGCTGCTCTTCCAGATCTTCCCGAAAGCCGTGCTCGGCGTGATCCTCTTCTTCGCCGGCGCGGAGTTGGCGATCTCCACCCGGGACATCGGCAGCCGCAAGGAGGACTTCTACGTGATGCTCGTCGTGGCCGGTTTCGCGATGTGGAACATGGGCGCGGCCTTCCTCGCCGGCGTGATCCTGCACCAGGCGCTGGAGCGGGGGTGGGTGAAGATCTGAAAGGCGAATATGCCCCCTCGGCTCGTCGAGCCAAGGGGGCTTGATTGTGCGGGAAGCGACCTCAGACCTTTTTCTTCACCACGTACACCGAGCAGGGCGCGTGGCGCACCACCTTCGAGGCCACGCTCCCCATCCGGAAGCGCGAGCTGGGGCTGAGCCCCCGGGTTCCCATTACGATCAGGTCGACTGCTTCCTTCTCGGCGTACTCCACGATCGCATCCGGTATCGAGGCCGCCGAGGTTTCGCTCTTGCAGGTCACTTTCACCCCGGCGGCGGCTGCCGCTGCTGCCCCCTTCTCGATGATCTTCGCCGCCCGGGCCGCGAACTCCCGGCTGATGTTCTCCCGGCTCCCGGCGGAGAACTCCAGTTCGAACTCCTCGATGGCGGGGGCCACCGAGATCAGACAAAGCTCCCCGCCCTTGGTTTTCACCAGGTCTGCGGCAATGGCGAGAGCCTCTTCCGCGTACTTCGATCCGTCGGTCGGCACCAGTATCTTCATGGTTTTCCTAGGCCTCCTTCTTCACTTTGGCCTTCGTCATGGTCAGGCCGATCCCGTCGAAGATGTAGAAGATCGCGAAACCCCACCACATCGTGTAGACGACATAGAAGACGAGCAGGAACGTCATCAACACCGCCTTGTCGGCGACCTTCTCGGCGGGGATTCCGTAGTAATTGTACGCCGTCTCGACGCCCTTTTTCATGACGTCGGAAATGATCTTCGAGTCCTCGATCTTGCCGTTCTTTTTCATGAACTTGTCGATGGCGGAGAAGGATGTCCACCAGGCCTTCAATGCCTCTTTCTCCTTCACGCCATACCGCGCTGCGACAGCCTTGCCGTCGTTGCGATACATCTCGTCGGAGTCGCGCAGCACCACGGCGAGCACCCCACCGAGATCACCGGAAACATTGAGCTTCTTATCTGTCGCCGTCGCGGTGGAACCGGCTGCGGTGAAGAGTTTCGCGGCCAGTGCGGCCGTCTCGGGCTTGTCGAGGTTGATTTCCGCTGCAAAAGGTCGGCCATTGTAACTTTCCACGCTCTTTTGCAGTTTGGGGATGAAGTACGACGACCCTTTGGAGAGCTTGTTGAACAGGTCGTCGGCGAAGTCCAGCCCGTTCATCCCGCTGCCGAATACCGGCGTAAAGATCAGCGCCTCAACGGCCCAGAAGGAGATGGCCAGCACAAGGCCGATGCCTATGGATTTGCTGTTTATCTTGGCCATGGCTCTACGCCTCCTCTCGCAACGTCTTGATATTGGTCACGAACTTGCTGATGATCCAGAATCCGAAGAAACCGACGACGACCCAGAAGATGACGTTGCCGACCATCTCGATGCCGTTGTTGAAGGCCTTGGGGAAATTGATGACCTCCAGTTCGGTGAACTTCTTCGGCAGCGTCGAGACGCGGTTGATGAACCCGGCGATGATCGAGATCGCGTAGAAGCCGCGGATATGGATCCCCTGGACGACCTTGGTGGTCAGCGCGCCGACCTGGATGCCGATCAGCGAGCCGAGGAGCATCCCCATCGCCAGCGTGTAGAAGACGTAACCGTAGATCGCGTACTGGGCGATCGAGGCCAGCCCGGCGGTGAAGATGATCTGCAGGATGTCGGTACCGACGGTCGTCGCCGTGGAGACGCCGAAAACGTAAACGAACATCGGGAAGGTCACGAAGCCGCCGCCGACGCCCATGATCGCCGCGAGCGCGCCGACGATCACGCCGCCCAATGCGACCCAGAGCCAGGAGATCTGCCGGCCGCCGAAGTCCTCGTCGAAGGTGATCATCGGCGGGATCTTGATCTTCTGCAGGCTCAGGGCCAACGGGGTCGTGCTCGTGGTTCCACCGTGCGCGCCGTGCCCGTCACCGGTCTCCTTGACGTTACGCGACTTCCAGTAGTCCGCGAGCGCGTAAAAGCCGAGGAAACCAAGCAGAACGGCATAGACCGAGCTGATGAATGCCTCGGAGAGAAGTGGATCTTTGTTGTAGAGCGTCTTGTTGATAAAGCCGCCGATAAACGTCCCGCCGCCGGAACCGACGACAAACGCTACGGCGAGCCCGACCGAGATATTGCCGAGCTTCTTGTGCACCGTCGTGCCCATGATCGCCTTGGCGAAGATGTGGAACACGTCGGTGCCGACCGCGAGGATGCCCTTGACGCCGGCCGCCATCAACGCCGGTGTGATGATGAAACCGCCGCCGGCGCCGATGCAGCCGGTGATCAGCCCGGCTGCGAGGCCGACCAGAATCGAGACCACGAAGATCGTGGTCGTGTAATGCGCCGGGGCGTAGGCGGTCTTGCTGCCGATCAGGTCCGCCGCGCTCAGCGCCGAGACGGCCAGGATCGGCGTGATCAGCGCCAGCAGCCACAACATCTTCTTGCGGTTCTTGATGATACTCATCGAGACTTCGTAGTCCCACTTTGCGTGGGCCACCGAAGCCGCCATGAAGAACTCGTAGAGCTTCCTCGGTCCGCTCATGTCCGTGCCTCCTTCGTGTTCAAGGTTTTCTCCTCGTTTTGGTCGATTATCTGATCCGCTCGAATTCGGTCTCAAGCTTGAAGCGTTCCCCGATCTCGACAATCCTGCTGTAGGCGAGCGGCTGGTCTTCAGCGCCGATCAGCAACCGGTGCACCGCCAGGACCGGCTTTCCGACCACCGCCCCGAGAGTGTCCGCTTCCCGGTCCGTCAGGGTGGTGATCTCGACGGTCTGGCGCATCTTGAAGACCTTGCGTGTCCCGCGCTCCTGGATGGACGCGAAAAGCGCAAAGCCACCTAGATCCTGCCCCTCGATACCGGGCAACAACCCGGCGGGAATGAATGACTCGTCCGCAGAGACCGGCACGTTTTCCGCCAGACGGCGGGTGGCGATCCGGTAGATCGGTCCTGCGCTCCCCAGCAACAATTTGACCTCTGTCGGCGGTTCCACCACTCCCCGCTCCAAAACCTCGCGTGTCTCTTGCACCCCCCTTCCAAAAAGCCCGTCGGTGAATCCTGTTTTCATCGTCAACCCGACAACCGGCCGATTGCCGGCGACAAACGTACCCTTCCCCTGCACTTTCATCAGATAGCCGTCGGCGGCGAGATTGGAAAGCGCCTGACGGATCGTGATCTTGCTTACTCCGTAACGAACACCGAGTTCATCCTCGCTCGGAATGCGATCGCCGAGACCCCAGGTCCCTCTGCCGATCTCGTCCACGAGAAGCCGCATGATCTGGATGTAAAGCTTTTCCTGAGTTTTTCGGTCGACCATCCCGGCCGTCCCTGCAAGGATATTCGTCGTCGTCATGATGTTATAATGTTATAATATTATGACGATGTCAAGTGATTTTTCATGCCGCTCATAAATTCCGAGGTAGTGCCATAATTACACACGTATGAACTTTATAACTAAATGATTATATTGCGATATTAAAGATATCTAAAACGAATAGTCGCGCTCGCATCGATGTTCGTCAATACTTTTCAGAAGCGGTCGGAATTAACATGGTGACCTAGATCACACCACATTCCCAAGACATTAATTAAAATATCAGCATCTTTAAAAAGGCATATATTTGATCAATCCGGAAGAGGAGAAGAGCTACTCGTCCGAGTATTCGAATTTTCAGAACCACGACAACCAGCGACAGGAGGTAATCTTGAACAGAATGGTTTTACTCGGCTGTATCGCCTCCTCGGGGTGGCTCTCGTCGCGAACGCCCCTCCGGCCGCGGCGAGCGTCACCTTCGAGTCGCGAACGTATGTCCCTGCGCGCGGTACCGACGGCGGGAACACCCATGTGCTGCTCTACGAATACCTGGCGCTCGATGCCGAGGACATCGCAACGCCGGGCCTGTACCTGCGGGCCGGCGGTTGGGGCAGAACCGACCTGGCCGACGAAACCTTCGGCCGTACGACCAATGGCGATCTCCAGTACGCCTTTCTCGGCTGGCGCGCGCCGCGTCTTAATGGCGAAGCGCGCGTCGGGCGCATCGCGCTCACGGCCGGGGTTGCGCGCAACGAAGTCTTCGACGGACTGCTGCTCGGCAGCGACCTGCCGGGCGGTTTCGACATCACGGCTTTCGGCGGCATCCCCGTGGAGACCGACGAAGGTGGGCGCTCCAGCGACTCGCTCTACGGTGCGCGCCTCTCCCAGGGCCGTACGGGGCTGTACCGGATCGGCGCTTCCTATCTCAAGGAGGAAAATGGGGGGAATCCCTCGCGCGAGGAGGCGGGAACCGATATTTTTCTCTCGCCGCTGCCGCTTGTCGAAGTGCGGGGCAGCTCGCTGTACAACGTCATCGACAAGTCGTGGGCGCGCCACGACTACCGCCTCGCCCTCGGGCCCTTCTTCGGTCGGCTGCGCCTGAGCGCAACCTGGGCCTCGACCGACTACCTGTCGTATTTCCAGTCGCCCGTGCACCCCGCTTTCGCGCCCGAGATCGCCGAGAAGCTCGACCGGATCGGCGGCGCGGTGGAGATCGGCCTCGGCGGCGGCGTGACGTTCACCGGCGAGTACACCGCGTATCGGTACGACGTCTCGGGGGATGCACAAGCCTATGGCGCGGGGCTCGACTGGGCCGGCGCGGGTTTCAGCGCCGGCGGCGCTTACCGGCAGGTGCAAGGCGACGCCGAAGAGAACCGTTATCAGGCGATCCGCGCCTATGCGACTGTGGTCTACCGTCTCGTCCGCATCAGCGCCAGCGCCGAACACCTGACCTATGACGAGGCGATCAACGGCGTGAAGAACGCTACAACCGGGACGCTGAGCCTGGGCTACAACCTGAGCAGGACCCTCGAACTTTCAGCGTCAGCGGGGTACGGAGAAACCCCCGAGTTCGACCACGAAGTCAAGGGCCTCCTCGCCGTGCTCTGGCGCTATGACGCCTCGATGAAGAAGGGAGGCACCAAGTGACGACTCGATCCGCCATGACCGCCATCGCGACCGCGCTGCTGCTGACCGCGGCGGGCCTCCTCGGGGCATGCGCCGGGCCGAAAAGCACCGCGCTCGTCCACCCGGAGAAGGTCCAGGGGTTGCCGATCTGCACCTCCTGCCACGACCAGGACCGCGCCGCCACCGATCACGATGCGCAGTGGATGAGATCGCACGGCGCCGTCGCCGTCCGCGACCAGCGCACCTGCGAGATGTGTCACCAGGTTTCATCCTGCGCCGATTGCCACGCCGGCAAGGAGGAGATCAAGCCTTCCGACAAACGCCCGAGCCGCTTCGATACGGCCACGCCGCACCGCGGCGACTATCTCTCGCAACACCGGATCGACGGGCGCGTCGACCCGGCCTCCTGCTTCCCCTGCCACGGACGCAAAAACCAGGGGAGGTGCCGCACATGTCACCAGTGAATCCCGGCCCGCGGATCGT
>Ga0334722_10004647_pt1 | contig 14149 bp, 11 predicted proteins | sample C3_bottom_MG_FD_207210 | JGI IMG/M metagenome (GOLD analysis project Ga0334722, IMG submission 207210) | Sediment microbial communities from Yellowstone Lake, YNP, Wyoming, USA - C3_bottom | ecosystem: Environmental > Aquatic > Freshwater > Lake > Sediment | place: USA: Wyoming | collected...
TTGCATCACTCCGATATTTACCGGAGGACTTGCGAAGATACATGAAAATTCCTCACCTCAGCACCGTAATAAACCCTTTCAGTTTAATGCCGCCTGCCCCTTCGGGGTTCAGGTCAAACATATAAAAGTAAGTTCCTTCGGGAACAATCAGTCCTGCCGATGTTCTTCCGTCCCAGCATGCGCCTGAATAAGCGGAATGATAAACCGGAATTCCCCATCGGTCAAATACCGTAAGGTCAGCGCATCCTTCAAAACTTGCGCTGAGAGTTTCGTTCAGCGAAAGGTGAAAGCAATCGTTTGTGCCGTCATTGTTCGGAGTAAAAACATTTACGTTCTGAATGGAAACATAACTCGACAGATCTGAAACCGAAATTGTTTTCTGTGCGGTGTCTTTGCAGGGCGGATTGAATGTCGTGAGCGTGATTACATAATTCGCGCTGTAAGGAAATGTATGAATCGCTGAACTTGTGGTGAGCGGAGTCGAGCCATCGCCAAAATTCCACGACCAGGAAACGGCATTCAAACTTGAATCGCTGAACTGTGCTTCCACTCCTTCGCAGACGAGAGAAAGCGAATAACCAAAATTGGCGGTTGGAATTATTCCGATAGAAACCAGAACAGAATCCGTATTTGAACATCCGTTCGCATCTGTGCTTGTAACAGAATAAGTGGTAGCAACGGTTGGAGAAGCATTCGGATTTGAAATATTCGGATTGCTCAATCCGGTAGAAGGATTCCATACATAATTTATTCCACCGCTCGCATTCAGCAAAACAGAATCTCCCGGACAAAGTATCGTATTCAATCCTGCATCAATTACAGGAAGTTGATTCACCACAACTTTTATCGAATCGGAATTGATGCAGCCATTCACTCCCACTAATGTTACGGTGTAAGTTGTTGTAGAAGTTGGCGTAGCGATCGGATTTGACGCAGTGGAATTATCCAGCGAAGAAGAAGGACTCCATGTGTAGCTTATTCCTCCCGATGCGCTGAGAAAAGCGGAATCGCCCGCACAAATTGCAGTGTCGTTTGAAGCAGTGACAGATGGAAGCGCAAGCACTGTTACATTCACCGTATCGGTGTTGGAGCAGGTGTTCGCATCAGTCGAAACTAATGTGTATGTTGTGGTGATGGTCGGATTCGCAACCGGATTTGAAATGTTCGGATTGCTCAGTGTTCCTGCCGGACTCCACACAAAAGTTTGTCCACCGCTTCCGGTGAGAGTGGTAGAATCATTGATGCAGATAGAAACATCTGCGCCCGCACTCACTACAGGCAAAGAATTCACAAACACAGTTGCCGAATCAATATTAGAACATCCGTTTGCATCGGTGCCAACAACAGTATAGGTTGTAGTTACTGTCGGTGCCACTGCCACTGCTGCTGTTATAGCCGTTGTGCTCCATGAATAAGTATTTGCCCCGCTACCAGTGAGTGTGGTTGAATTACCGACACAAATAGAAACATCATTGCCCGCACTCACAACAGGCAAAGCATTTACAAACACAGTTGCCGAATCAACATTCGAACATCCGTTTGCATCCGTTCCGGTCACAGTATAAGTTGAAGATAAAGTCGGTGCAACTGAAATGGAAGTTGTAGTTGCAGTATTATTCCATGAATAAGAAATGCCACCGCTGGCAGTTAACGTAGTCGAAATGCCAGTGCAGATAGAAACATCCACCCCCGCGCTTACAATGGGAAGCGGATTTACAAACACAACAACCGTATCAATTCCGTTGCAGGTATCGCTTGCTGTGGCTACAATATAAGTGGTGGTCAGAACAGGAGTTGCTATAGGATTTGCAAGCGTTGAATTATTCAATCCGGTGGAAGGAAACCACTGATACGTTGTGTTGGGCGATGGAGAAGTAGGAGAACCGCCAAGCGTTACGCTCTGCCCAATGCAAATGCTTGGGTCGCTTCCTGCGTTGGTGGGAACAACAGGATTCAGAAAAACAGTTAAAGTATCTGAGTTCTTGCATCCGTTTGCATCGGTGATATTTACGGTGTAAGTAGTAGCGCTTGTGGGAGAAGCAACCGGATTTGAAATATTCGGATTGCTTAAACTTGATGAAGGACTCCAGCTGTAAACAGTTCCGTTGAATGCATTGAGCGTGATTGAAAATCCCGGGCAAACCCATCCAGGTCTCGGTCCTGCATTGGCAAGCGGAAGCGGATTGATAACCACTTGCACCGTGTCATTGTTCGTGCAGCTGTTCGCGCTTGTGATGGTCACAATATAATTTGTAGTTGAAGTCGGATTCGCATCCGGATTTGTGCAGGTGGTGCATGATAATCCTGTTGAAGGGCTCCATGAAAAAGTTCCTGCGCCAATAACATTAAGCGCGGCAGTATCGCCAATGCAAACGGAAACATCCGGTCCCGCATTCACAGCAGGATAAGGCAGCGTGGTCATGGAAACATAATCGGTGTCGGTACAATTATTCAATGTAACAACAAGCGTATAGGTTGTGTTTGTTGTCGGACTTGCAACCGGATTTGAAATGTTAGGATTGTTCAAGCTGGATGAAGGACTCCAGTTGTAAGTTCCGCCTCCTGTTCCGCTCAGCGTGGTGTTGAAGCCGGGGCAAACCGTAACATCCGCTCCAGCATTTGCAACAGGCGGCTGATTTACAAAAACAGTTACAGAATCTGTATCGGCACAAGTGGTAACTCCTGTTACGATGACAGTATAAGTTGTAGTAGAAGTTGGCGAAGCAGTTGGATTCGCAAGCGTGGTGGAATTTAATCCTGTTGCAGGACTCCAGTTATAAGTTGAACCGACAGGTCCTGTCGGACTTCCTCCGATGGTAGTTGAGAATCCTGCACAAATGGTATTATCATTTCCCGCATTCACGATGGGCTGTGGATTTACTGTGATAAAAACCGTATCGGTGTTTGAACAATTGAGCGCAGATGTTACTGTCACCACATAAGAAGTTGTTAATGTAGGGCTCGCCACCGGATTATAAATATTCGGATTGCTCAAGCCGGTTGAAGGAATCCATGAATAAGTTCCACCGCCTGCACTTGTGAGGTTCACAGAATTTCCAACACAAATTGTTGCATTAGGTCCTGCATTTATCACCGGAATCGCCTGAATGGAAACGTTCAGCGTGATGGGTCCTGCAGAACATCCGTTCGAATTAAAAGAAGTGACATTCACTGTTCCGTTTCCCGCGCTTCCCCAGTTCACATTAATGACATTTGTTCCCTGCCCTGAAGTAATTACTCCTCCTGTCACTGTCCACGAAAAAGAAGTTCCGCTCGTTGCTGATACGCTGTATGTTCCTGATGTGTTCTGGCAAACAGGACTTGTACCGAAAATGGTACTAGGTCCGTTATAGGGCAAAACCTGTATAGTGAAAACAGTATTAGCTAACTTGGGCGGACAACCATTGTCCGGAACCTGCACAATGAACATATAATTTCCGGTTTGGTTGCAGGACATATCCCAGCAGAACTGGCTCGTAACGCTTCCAAGCCCTGAATTCGGATTAGGCGTGAGCGTGGCAGGTGGATTGGTGGGCGGATTGGAAAAAATATTTCCGGTTGCCTGAAAGAAAACGCTGTCGCCATTCGGATCGGTATAGGTGATAGGGAAACACAAACTATCTCCCTCATTCGCCACCCAACTCACCTGCGAAGTGGAAGAAGAAATATGCGGAGCCGTATTGGGCGGACAATTAATTACAATTATCTGAATATCCAGTCGTGTGACTCCTATCAGTTGATTGTTCCTGAATTCCTGCAGTTCCACCGCCACCACATAATATCCTAAGTTGGGAGAAAGATATTCTGAAATTCCGGTGAACGCATTTACGTTAGCATATCCGCCAGCGCCAAAGGGCTGAGTGGCACTGTAGCCGGGAGCATACGTTACAAGCGGGATAGGAAAGATATAAGGATTCGAAGCAGGAGGAACTGCCTGAGGGAGATTAGTAGTTGTAAATGGATGAACAAGAGAATATACCACCACATCTCCATCCGGATCAAAAGCGGTGTTGAGAATGCTCGCTGTATCGTTCACGCATATATAAGGAACAGGCGGCTGCGCGAAAGTGGGAGAACTGTTGTTGATGTAGGTGGGAGGAACAAAAGCATAGAACGACATTCCTTCTCCACCTGGATTTTGCAGGTTCACAATATTTCCGTTGCGGCAGCAGCGTTCAAAAAATAAATGATAGCCGCCATTGCTCGGTGGAAGTTCAATCACATCGGTATAGATTCCTTCCTCAACGCAAACGGTGGGAGCGGTGGCGCATTGAGCCGCACCAGGTAATGGAACCCAACTGCTATTACCATTAAGAGCAATAGTAAAACTTTGAACAAATGCTTTGTTCGGGTCATTGGGGTTGAGCCAATCCTGTAGGTATACATCCAAACGAATGCTGTTATCAAGTTGGGCTGTAGTGCAGTTGTTCTGGTTGCAGGGAAATACCTGACTGTCGCAGTAGCGATACACTTTTACGGTAACCTGATATTTATAATTTCCGGTAATTGAATTCAGCCCGAGGTATTGATAGCCCGCCCAGCCGCCCATGAGGTGAGTAGCAGAAGCAACAGCAGGAAACAGCAGCAAGAGAACTGCAAACATCCGAAGGAAAAACCCAAGTTTCAAATTCCAAATTCCAAGTTCCAGGAAGCAGTCATTGCCTTTTCCTTGGAGTTTGGGACTTGATACTTGGAGCTTGGAGCTTGTCATTTTTGTTACTCAATAATTATTTTTCCACAAGCCCACTGCACATGGCTTGTGCTGAGCGGAGCAGAAGCATCCCCTGTCACTTTATAAAAATAAACTCCGCTTTGCAAATCTCCTCTATCTAATTTGAACTCAGACGATGAAATGATAAAGTTCTTAACAGCCCTGCCGTAACAATCATAGAGTACAAATTGCAAATTTTGCTTTGTCATTCCGGGCAATGTCATCCCGAGCGGAGTCGAGAGAGAGATGGTGAATGTTGCAGAAGTAGAAAATGGATTTGGAAAAACTGAAACTGAAGCATTGTTCGGAATTTCATTAATAAGAACTAAATTAGGATCATATTCCCAAAAATCTTTTGTATGTCCGCTTGTGTCTGAGCCAAGTCCAATATATCCCTTACTTCCAATTGAGAATCCTGTAGCACCAGCCCTGATGCTTCCGCCAAAGTTTGCTTTTTGTGTCCAGCTATTTGTAGTTGGATCGTATTCCCAAAAATCATTGTGATATATTGTTCCATCATGTCCTGTTCCTATATATCCCTTTGTTCCAATAGAGAAACCAACTGCTCCTATTCTTTCTCCACCTCCAAAATCCGCTTTCTGAGTCCAAGTGCCTTGAGAAAACCCTTCGACTACGCTCAGGGTGACAAAAGCAGTAAGCAATAGGCAATTGGTAAAAATTGTAAACTGCCAACTGCAAATTGCCAACTTGTTGTTTGATTGCTTACTCATTTACTCAATAATTAATTTTCCGGTTGCAATGATGACCTCACCCCAGCCCTTTCCTGCAGGAGAAGGAGTTGATATTTTATAGATGTAAATTCCGCCAGCAAGGTTGCTTTTACGAATTACGAATCCTTCCGAATTACGAATCGCATCAACTTTCATTTCTTTTCCAACAAAATCAAAAACTTTTAATTCATAATTCATTTTATCACCCCGAGCGAAGTCGTAGGGCGTAATTCTCAGAGTAGCGCTTTCTCTGAACGGATTGGGAGTTATCTGAACAGACAAATCATTTCCGATATTATTTTCTACTGCAGTGCAGAGCAGCGTGCAATTTTGCTGTGAAGTTATTCCGCTTCCTGCAGTAATAAGATTTTGAAACTGAGTTCCTGCATTGCAGTCGCCTTTCAGATAAAAATCCAGCCAGGGAATCAGCATTTGCATCACAATGCCTTGCTGCACGGTAGCAGTTATGGTGGCTTGTGGTGTGCAGAAACCTTCGCCTGCATAGCAGTTTGTGTTTTGATTGGCAAACTGGCAGTGGCTTGCTCCGGTAATGCTCACGAATGTTTTGCAGGAAGAAGCCAGCGAATCATACATCGGCACTTGATGCTGTGGCGGTGGCGCAACACAGTCGTTCGCACCGGAAAAAACAATAGAGGGAATAGTAATGGAATTTGCCGCAGTAATGGCTGATGGAGTTGTGTTAGCTGCCGCGAGCGAAGCAAGGGCAGTGATAGTAGAATCAAATTGCACTGCAAGAAAAGACGAACCGCCACCCATCGAATGTCCCATCACGGCAGAAGTGTTTGTGACCGCTCCGAAAAATGCGGAAGAAGAAGTTAGCCCTTCTGCTTTCATCGCTCCCACCAGAAAGGCAAGGTCTTTTCCGAAATCAAGGTGAACGGGAGAAAAACCGGTTTCGGTTGTTGGAAAAACCATGATATATCCGCTTGGCACCAATCCGCTCCAGATATTCGCATAAGCGCTCCACACCATCACAAATCCGTGACCGAAAACCACCACAGGAAATTGTCCGCTGGCAACCGGAACATTATCGCCTGCCGTGTTTGCGGGATAATAAATTTCGGCAGTGATATTTCTGTTAGAGCGCGATGTATCAACGAACGTCTGTTGCTTATGACCGACCTGAAATGGCTGGGCAGAAGAAAGCAAAATGAAAAACGAAAAATTGAAAATGAGCAAAAAAAGTTTTTTCATAAATTATTGAATGACTAATTTTCCGTTAGTGATTTGTTTTTTATCATTGGATGTTATGGTGTAGAAATAAATTCCGCTGGGCAAGCCGCTCCTGTGAATTATAAAACCTTCTGCATTGCGCGACAAATCAACTTTCATTTCCTTTCCAACCAAATCAAAAACCTTCAGTTCAACATTCGGTATTCCTTGTTCGGTATTCGATATTCTCAAAGTAGTATAATCTGAAAACGGATTAGGATAAACCGTCACTGCTGTTGCCTCTTCCACTTCTTCCACTCCAACATACTGAAGAATTTTAATTCCATAATCCTCCGCCTGTCCGCGTATGAGTGCAGTGCAGGGACCGGGATTACTCCCTCCGTTGTCAGTAGAAATTCTCATTCTCAAAACCGTGTTCAGCACCGCCACTCCCGTGGGAATGGAAATGCTTCCTGTGGGATTAATGGTATTTGATTTTGTGAGCAGAAGTTCATTCGCCTGATTGAATGTGCCATCGTTGTTGAAATCAATCCACACTTTTGTGTCCTGCACATTGGAAGGACTTGTCTGAATATTGATGTTGTAAGATTGTCCTTCGGTTAATGTGGTTTGATCGGTGCAGGAAAAATCTTTGTAGCCCTCGCTGGCATCGGCAGATGATTTGTTGATCGTGCCGAACTGCACTTTGTAAATTCCATATCCGCAGCAATACGAAAAAGTGGCGGGCTGGCAACTTGTCGCAACCGGAATATTTCCGAGCGTAACGTGAATGTAATTTGATTTCACGAGCATGTTGTTTCCGTTTCCGTTAGTAGCAGTCAGCGAAACGGAATACGTTCCGTTGGCAGTGTAGGTGTAAGTTGGATTTTGCTGAGCGGAAGTGCTGCCGTCACCAAAATTCCAGAGCCATGCGATCGGAACATTTTGTGACTGGTCGGTGAAATTAATAGTGCCCGAACAGGAGAGCGTATCATCTGCAGAAAAAGCCGCCACAGGCGGATTGGTGTTCGGCTTTATATAAATGGCATAATCTTCCGCCTGCCCGTACTGCAGATTTGAACAGGGACCAGGCACAGGATTCAGATTGTGATCGGCAGAAACCCGCATTCGCAAAGGCGTGCTGAGTGTGACATTTCCAGGAATAAAAACAGTTCCGTTTGCAATTAAGGAATTATCCGCAGCAAAAACCTGTTCGGTGGATGTGTTGAAGATTCCGTCATTGTTGTAATCAATCCACACGCGCACGTTGTGAGCGGCAGGAGTTTGCGTGGAGATGGAAATGGAATATGTCTGCCCGGTGGTCACCGTATCCATTCCGCAGGAAAAATCTTTATAGCCCTCGCTGGCATCGGCAGAAGTATTGTTTATGTTGTGGAACTTGAAATTCGTGATGCCGAATCCGCAGCAGTAAGCGGTTGTTTGCGGATTGCACGAAGCGGCAATAGGTCCGGTTCCGAGATTAACCGAAATATAATTTGGTTTCACCAGCGTGTTGTTCCCGTTTGAGTTCGTAACTTTCAGAGAAACAGAATAAGTTCCGCTCGTTGTGTAGGTGTGCGTGGGATTCTGAAGTGCGGAAGTACTGCCGTCACCGAAATTCCAAAGCCAGGATGTGATGCTGTAATAGGACTGGTCAGTGAACGCAACTGTTCCCGAACAAGTGGCGGTGGGGTTGGCGCTGAATTGCGAAGTGGGAGGTCCGTTTGCCGTGTAAGTAAATTTTATATTCGGGCGGTTTGTTGAAACTGTTCCCGATGGCGTGCTGCAGATATTCGGATTTGAATCTTCAAAATAATAAACCACGCTGTTGTACAATGTGGTAGAGTAATACATCTGCGAGTTCAGCGTATAGTTGCTGTTGTAAAAACATGTTTCAATCAAAACATTCGAAGTTCCGTTCCAGTAAAACGGAGTGGTGAAAGTGTGAGTGTTCCATCCGGCTGCATCGGTGAAGGTCTGTGGTCCGTAAACGGTAACAAATCCGGTGTTGTCAAAAGTTGCGCTGGCGGTTGTGGCTGCGGTTGCTTTCATCCGGATGGTGAAACCGGTCAGCGCTGTTCCGCTCGGAATATTTACGCTGAAAGCAAGTTTGGTAATGTTGCCTGCTGTCATTCCTGCAGCCGTCATCTCGGAAGCACGAACCAGTATCTGGTGCTTGGAGCCGTAATACCAGTTTCCATAGGGAGCTGGATAGGTGTACTGATCATTGAAAGCAGTTCCTGTCCCGATGATGGCGGTGGATTGAGAAAAGGATGTTCCAATTCCGCTGAAGATGGGAAAAATAAAAATCAAAAGATAAGAAGTAAGGGTATGTTTCATGATATTTTTTTGTTAGAAGATGAAAAAATGTGAATGTTGGTGAGCATGGGAAGAAGGGAAATTTTTCAGGGTGAGAGTTTAACGGAAAGATATTGAATTTTGTTACATGATAGCTGATTTTCTTTTTCAGGAATAAAATTCCATCCATCAAAATATTTTTTTGCTTTTATCGTCAGAGTTCCTACATTTGCTATTCTAATTACCAAACTCATTTCAGTATGAAAAAATTTACTCTTGTTTCTGTTTTTTCTCTTCTCGCATTTTTTGTGAATGCAGGACAAACAGCTCCGAATTCCGATGCGCTGCCGGAAAATAATTTCTCAGCATATTTTGCAAAAGCATACCAGCAGCATCCTTCCATCCCGAAAGGAGTTCTGGAGGCGGTGGCATATACCAATTCGCGCTTTCACCACATTACACATAATGCCGGTGATGCAGAAAGCTGCATGGGTTTGCCAAAATACTACGGAGTAATGGGCTTAGTGGCTGACGGAAAAAATTATTTCAGAAATAATCTCACTCTTGTTTCCTCGTTTTCAGGAATCAGCGTTGACGAAATCATAAACAATCCCGAAAAAAATATTCTCGCTTATGCAAAAGCATATGAACTTTTGTACAGCGGATTTGACAACGTTGATCCAAACAGTCCGGAAGGAATGGTTTCCATACTGAAATCGTTGAGCGAACTGCCTGACAACGGCTCACTGGGTGACAACTATGCGATGAGCACGCATTTGTATTCTGTGCTGAGTTTTCTGAATAATGAAAAATGTGCTGTGAAATATAACTTTCCGAAATATGAAATTGATCTCGCGGATATTTTCGGAGAAGAAAATCTGAAAGTGCTGAGTTCGCCCTTTGTTACTGTGTCCTCCGAAAAAATTTCTGACAAGAACGGCAACAATTTCAAGGGTGGAAATCTTCCGGTGACCATGTCGCCCGATTATCCTCCTGCTTTGTGGGTTGCATCACCGAATTACAGTTCACGCAATAGCACCGCTATTACTGCAGTTACTGTTCACGATGTGGAAGGAAGTTACTCAGGATGTATTTCCTGGTTTCAGAATACTTCATCTCAGGTTTCTGCTCATTATGTGGCAAGAAGTTCTGACGGACAAATTACACAGATGGTTCTTGAATCCAACAAAGCGTGGCATGTGGGAAGTGAAAATCCTTACACAGTAGGAATTGAACATGAAGGTTATGTGAATCAAACAGGATGGTACACAGTTGCTATGTACACTTCTTCGGGGAACCTGGTTGCCGACATCTGCAGTTCAAATTCAATTCCGCCTTTGCGCACAGGATTTCAGCCGTGGATGCCCACCACTTATTACAATCAGTCATCCATTCCCGGTTCCTGCACAAAAGTAAAAGGGCATCAGCATTTTCCCAATCAGACACACAACGATCCGGGACCAAACTGGAATTGGGATTATTATTACAAAAAAATAAATCCACAGCCGACTGCAACCGTTTACAACGCTACAACAGGAAATATTTACGACTCAGGTGGAAGCGGAGGAAATTACAGCGATGACGAAAGAATAGTTTGGACCATCAGTCCGACAGGCGCAACATCTGTTACACTCACTTTCAGCAGTTTTGATGTTGAAAACACATGGGACTATTTGTATGTGTATGACGGAACTGATGTGTGGGCTCCGCTGATAGGATATTATACCGGCAATACAAATCCCGGAACTCTTGTTGCAGGCAGCGGCTCGATGACGCTTGAATTCCGTTCTGATTGTGCGACCAACGCAACAGGATGGAATGCATCATGGGTGAGCAATGCAACTACAATTACTCCGACAAATCTAGCTGTGAATGCTTTAGGATGTCCGAGTATCGGTGTCACGCTTAACTGGCAGAACTCCGGCAGCGGCTGGTATGTGGATGTTACGGATGATGCAACTTTTACAAATTACTGGAACAAAGCTGTGCCGAATCTGACATCAGTTGGTTGCCCCGGTGGATTTGCCAACATTAACTTTCCGACAGATTATCTTGCTTTCCAGCCCAACACAACGTATTACTGGCGGGTGTGGAACGGCTCAATTCAAACCAATGGTCAGCCATTCACAACTCCCACGTGCATGTACATGGATACTGCCTGTGCAGGAAGTTTTGGTGATACTGGCGGACCTTCTGCTGCATACACCGGAAATGAGGACTGGGTGGATGTAATTCAGCCCGGCAATTCAACTTCTGTAACGATGAACTTTACAAGTTTCGATTTGGAGTTGAACGGTGATTCACTTTGGATTTATGACGGGCAGCCAACGCCTCCTCCTGCACTCATAGGAATTTATTCGGGAACAAGTTCACCTGGTACAGTAACAGCAAACTCCGGTGTGATGACATTGCATTTCAAATCCGACCCGTTTGTGAATAATGCAGGATGGACAGCCACATGGAGTTGCACATCAACAACGGGAGTCAGCGGGCAGAATGTTGCTGATGCAGTTTCTGTTTTTCCGAATCCCTCAAATGGTCAGTTTACGGTTTACGGTTTACGGTCTTCAGTTGAATTATCAATCTATGATGTGATCGGACAAAAAGTATTTTCCAAAACTGTAAATAATAAGCAGGAAAATATAAATCTGAACGGTGCGGGGAGTGGAATTTATTTTTATAAAATATTTTCTGGTCATCAGCTTCTTGATACAGGAAAAATATTTATTGAATAATTTTTATTCCGGCAGATCCGTTAGATTTTTTTACTGTACCTCTGTTTCTATTTCCATAAATTCAATTCAGGCAGATTGTATTACTATGATGAAAATTGCAATAATAAAATACAATGCCGGCAATGTGCGTTCTGTGATATTTGCATTGGAGCGACTGGGTATTTCTCCTGTATTAACCGATGATGTTGCAGAAATTCAATCGGCAGATAAAATTATTTTTCCGGGAGTAGGCGAAGCAAGTTCCGCAATGAAATATCTCAGAGAAAAAAAACTGGATCTTGTGATTAAGAACCTTAAACAACCAACATTGGGAATTTGCCTGGGAATGCAATTGATGTGTAAACATTCAGAAGAAGGGAATACAAATTGTTTGGGAATTATAGATTCATTTGTAAGGCGTTTCGCTTTTAATAACGGGAAAGGAGAAAAATTTAAGGTTCCGCAAATCGGATGGAATACTGTTTTTAATCTGAAAGGAAAATTATTTGAAGGAATTCCGGAAAATTCATTTATGTACTTCGTGCATAGTTATTACGTGGAGCAAAATGAATATTCAACAGCAACAGCAAACTATATTAAAGAATATTGTTCTGCAATGCAGAAAGATAATTTTTATGCTGTTCAGTTTCACCCTGAAAAATCTTCTTCCATAGGACAAAAAGTGCTGAAGAATTTTTTGAAATTATGATAGAAATTATTCCCGCCATAGATATTATTGACGGCAAATGTGTGCGACTTTCACAGGGAGATTATGCTCAAAAAAAAATCTATAATGAAAATCCTCTGGAAGTGGCGAAGCAATTTGAAAATGCCGGAATAAAACGCCTGCACTTAGTTGATCTGGAAGGAGCGAAGAAAGGAACCATCGTCAATCAAAAAATTTTAGAAACTATTGCAGCAAGAACAAATCTGGTTATAGATTTCGGAGGAGGAATTAAAACAGATGAAGACATTCAATCTGTCTACAATGCCGGTGCCGACATAGCAGCTATCGGAAGTGTTGCAGTAAAAAATCCACCCTTGTTTTCCGGCTGGATAAAAAAATACGGCACTGAAAAGATATTGCTTGGAGCGGATGTGCAGAATGAAAAGATTGCCGTAAGCGGGTGGACAGAGCAAACGGAGATTTCAGTTTTTGATTTTATAAGAAAAAACATAGATGATGGAGTTAAAAACATATTCTGCACGGATATTTCCAAAGACGGAATGATGAATGGAACCTCAGTAGATCTATACAAGAAAATTATTCAGCAATTTCCTGAAATTAATTTAATTGCCAGCGGTGGAGTTGCTTCGATTCAGGATATTGTTGAACTGGAAGAAATAAAATGTCAGGGAATTATTATTGGCAAAGCAATTTATGAAGGAACCATTCAACTTTCCGAGTTGAAACCATTTTTATCATAAGATCCTTTGGCAGGCGAATCATTATTTCTTTTAAGCGCATCCTGTTTAGAAAAATACTTCCTGGTGACTACTTTCTGCAATTCTCTTTTCAAAACCAAGTCAGTTACAACTTCGGAAAATGATCTGTCTTTAGCATGTTTAAATGCTTTTTTAATTTGAGTTTCGCTGATATCAATACGGTACATCAGAGTATAAAAATTCTGAAAGTTTTCTTTCTGTAGTTGTTCTATGAGCGGGAGTATCTGAGAAAAAAGTTCAGCATAAACGTTATCCGCATTGCCCGAAAACTTTATTTCCATTCCCTGCAATCCGAAATCCTTGATAATTTGTTTTGCCGTTTCGTTGAGAATATCGAGGCGATTCAGATAGGGAGAGATGTCTGTCATCAGTATTTGTCCGGAGTAAGAATCAACCGTTGAACAGGACGATTGTGTATAATATGTTCTTCAATGATTTCATCCACATCTTTCAGTTCAACGCCCACATAAAAAATTCCTTCAGGATAAATAACAAGGGTTTGTCCGTAGAGGCAGACATCCAGACATCCTGTCTTCTGCGCCCGAACTTTTATCGGGAGTTTTTTTGCTTTCAGCTTGGCTTTGAAAGCTTCCACAATTTCCATTCCGTGAGTTTCTCCGCAGGAAGGTTTCTCACCCGGTTTTCCAGCACGCTGGTTGGTACAGATGAAAATATGTTTGTCGAATTTGAGCACTGATTGCTGTTCTTATTTTGTTTTAGGGTTTTTGAATAAACGCAAATAAACCAGTCCCGAAGAAAATTCCTTGATACAAACCCAATTCAAATTTAATTCTTTCTTTTCATTTACTGAAAACAGATTACTCACATTGGACAATAAAACATAATGATATTTTTCTAGAGTGTCATTTCCTATATCATAAAAGTGAAAGCTTTCGCCTGACAGATATGCATATTTAGAATCCTGGTACAGCGGAAACCTGGTTCCAATATCGCCAGGAGTTATTCCCTCCTTTTTTACAAAATCATCCATTTCATTTTTTAAATGGAAGTAAGGAAGAACTTTAAGCGATGAATCCCATCCGTTGCTGAATCCGCCACTGTATATCCAGAAATTT
>Ga0334722_10004648_pt1 | contig 14144 bp, 8 predicted proteins | sample C3_bottom_MG_FD_207210 | JGI IMG/M metagenome (GOLD analysis project Ga0334722, IMG submission 207210) | Sediment microbial communities from Yellowstone Lake, YNP, Wyoming, USA - C3_bottom | ecosystem: Environmental > Aquatic > Freshwater > Lake > Sediment | place: USA: Wyoming | collected...
CCGTATTAACAACCAAACACAACCCATCCCTCCTTTCATTTGAAGAGAAAGAAAACATCCGAATCTTCAGATGTTCCCCCACTTTCCGCTTCAGCCGGACATTTATATCTTTTTTCTTTATTCCTCAGTTTATTCGTCTTGTTTTTAAATCAGACTGTGTTTTTTTAAACTCCCCTTGCACATATATGATGCCCGTCTCCCTTATTTCAAAATTATTGGGAAAAAAAGTGGTCATTTTCCATCACGGGGATTTGATCCTACCTCAATCTTTTTTTAATACTCTGATAGAAAAAGTGTTTGATATGTCAAGTTATGTAAGCTTTGTTTTTGCAAATAAAGTTGCAAGCTATACAAGGGATTACGCAACTTATTCAAGGGTTCTGCGGCCTTTTTTAAATAAATTCTCCCCTCTTCTTATTCCTCTTCCCAAAACCATAATTAAAAAAGGTGATATATTACCTTCTCTCCAAAAAATAAAAAAAACAAACATATTAATCGGCTTTGCCGGGCGGTTTGTTGAAGAAAAGGGGTTTGATATTCTTTTCAAGGCAATTCCCGAAATTGTATCTTCTTTACCGAAGGCTCATTTTGTTTTTGCAGGAGAAACCCGGATGGGTTATGAGAATTTTTTTGAAAAAAAAAGGAGGCAGTTTGAAAAAGTAAAACAAAATATAACTTTATTAGGCCTTTTGGACGATGAAAGAATGTCACATTTCTACCAAAATATTGATCTTTTTGTAGCTTCATCAAGAAGTGATTGTTTCAACCTTGCACAAGCTGAAAGTATGCTGCATAAAACTCCCGTCGTTGTCACTGACATTCCGGGCCTTAGGGCAGCTGTTGAAAAAACAAGGTTTGGATCTCTTTTTCAAAAAAATAACCCACATGACCTGGCTCAAACTATTATTAATACGGTAAAAAGAAGGAAGAGTATCCAAAAGAATTACCCGCTTGTTTTGGATTTTTTTGATAGGAATAAGGCTCTTGAAGGATGGAAAACTTTTTTATAAATATCTTCTATCCCCTCTTTTCTCCGTGCGCTCACAAGGAACTGATAGGCAAAAACAGACGGACAAAATTGTGCGGCATGATAGCAGAATTTATCTATCAAGGTCATGATCAATCCTCCACCGGCATAGTCCAATATGGGCGGCCCGAAATACTTAATGTCAATAATTTCAAAACCGTTTTGACATACTAATTTAGTAAAAGAGCTTATGGTAAAAAGCCGTTTATGCGTCAAGTCTAAAATTCCTCTTCTCCCGTAATTAAACATACCTAAAAAAAGACTTAAGCGTATAGGTATATATGCTACATTTGCAGTACTGGCATAAAGAATACCATCCTGCTTTAATATATGTGCGATTTTATTAACCGCTGTCTCCGGATTGTTCAAATGTTCAATGACATCAAGTGCAAGTGCAACACTAAACTCTCTTTTAAGTTTTTTATCAAATGGCCCGTCAAGATCAAGAACCATTGCTCTGGCTTTGCCTGCATTTTGAGGCATTTTCCTATCAACACATACTACCTTCTCAGTCTTTTTTGCAAGAAAAGAACTGATTTTCCCGTTATTTGCTCCAAGATCAATGATTATATCGGAAGCATTGTACTGCTGATTAATTATTTGCTGGTGAACCGAAAAAGGAGATGTCTTGAATGGATATTTATTTTTACCGGGGGTAATGTCAAAATTTGGTTCATAAAACACACCCAATCTTGAAATTTTATATTTTAAAACTGAAATAAAACAATTAAATGCATACCGCACTCCGTTTACATGACAAATCTCAGATCCGTAATAGGTCGGAATCTTTATTTCTTCTATCTTTTTACCTGCAGCCAATAGCTGAATGATAATTTCAGTATCAAAGTGAAAATCATCGCTGTTTTTCTCAAAAGGAATGCTTTTTAAGGCCTTCACCTTGTATGCGCGGTATCCCGAATGAAACTCCGATAAATGACTGCCAAGAAGAGCATTCTCCACTCCCGAGAGAACAATATTCCCCAACCATTTATATAAAGGCATATGACCGGCAAGTGCATCAAACTTATTTTTCATACGTGATCCAAACACAGCATCAACTTCCTCGTTACTAAAAGGAGAAAGTATGTCGGAAAGTGATTCTGGAGCATATTGTCCATCTCCATGTAAAAGCACCACTATGTCAAACTTTCTCTTCAGAGCATACAGATATCCAAGTTTTTGATTCCCTCCATAGCCGCGATTGTGCGGAGTCTGAAGAATTCGGATATTTTTAAATCCAAGTTTTCTAGAGGCTTTTTTTGCCACGGAGTAACTCTGATCGTTGGAAGAATCATCAATAATAAATATTTCTTCAAATCTGCTTCTTAAACTCTTTGGAATCCGGTTTAAAACCTTTTCAATAAAATGTTCAGAGTTGTATAAAACAATAAAAATTGCAACCTTTTTCTGTGACAAAAGTTTCAGGATTGTTCTATTGCTCTTTGGAGACATAGTGTGTTTTGTGCCAAGTATACTCTATCGCGCCCCAAAACAGTAATAAAATTAAAAAGATTAAAGCCGCAATCCATGCGTTTTCCCTATTCATGAATGTAGCATTCACGTATTGATCAAAGGAAAAACGCGAATAATAAAGGGGTAAATCTATAACATCCATCCATATCTTTCTTTCTCCCGTCAAAGCCGGAGCAAACATATTGATAACACCCAACCATCCCATTAGTACAGAAAAAAAAGACAGTAGAAAAAAAAGTAATAATCCCATACACTTGTAAAAAAAGTTTTTTATACCGGTAATGTGCTTTAAAGACAACGCCACAGGTACTCCAAATAAAACCACAAATGGGTAAAAATATCTTATATCATATTGATTTCCGCCCCAAAAAGTAAAAAAAGAGGCATTACCCAAAAGATTAACAATAAACAAAGTCATTAATATCATACATAATGACTTTGTGGCTTTATCTTTTAAACGTATTTTTATAAATGAAAAAAGTAAAAAAGGCGAAATGGCAAATATTCCGAAAAAGCGGTATTTTTTTGCAAACTCAAGGGAAATATGACTGGTAATATATGAAGGAATGTGCTTAAAATGATCAAAAATAGACGAAGCAAGGGATCCGAAGTTGAAAAGTACCGCCCAAACTGAAGGCAGGATGGGAGAACTTGCAACAACTTTTACGCGCTCTTGCATGGGAAGATTGCCGAAGTAATAGGTGCTCTGAAGCGTCTGATTTGATGAGGCATTACCATACCAACGGTAATTGCCGATAATAAGTATCGCTAAAACAAATAGTCCGGCTACAAGGGGTTTTTTTGCGCGCAGTAAGGTCTTTTTTTTCTCCAGAACCATCAATAACATCACCGCAAGAGTGATTGACACAAAAAGGATGAGATCTATTCCATAAGAACATGCCCAAAGAAATAAGAGAATATAATAATTAAAGTCCTGCCTTCGTTTTTCTTTTAGAATATTCCAAAAACAAAGTGAGACGGCACTTAAAAAAAAGACCATGACGGCCCCCCTTGTATAAAAAACGCTATATTTCCATATATAAGTACCTGTTGCAAGAAAAAAAGTCACTGTGTCGGCAATAATACTGCTTCGAGTAATATTCTTCATAAGAACCCGCATAATCATAAGCCCAAAAACCGAAAACAAAGTAAAAAGAGAGACAACTGCAAGTTCATACGTAAAATGAGGGGTAACCACCACTGAGGGGAAATTATTCCAGGTAAAAAGCGGATAAATATATCGGGCAATTATATGAAAAGGCATTGCTAATAAACTTAATGCATATCCCCGGAATGATAATATGTTTCCTTTGTAATCAAAAGAATCAGGCCAAATAAAAAAATGGGGGTCTTTGGTAAATGGAGTCAAATCAGGAGAGGCATACCTCATCAGGCCTTCTGTCGTAAAATATTGTGGCGTATCTCCTGAGTTAATAAGACCTACGCTTGATGAAAAATAAAGAATAAATATTAAAGCGAATAAAATGACACTACCTGCTTTTTTTTTCATTTTTGAAAACATAAACCGTAGGATGATCGTAAACCGTAAAAGATTCGTCAAATATATTACTTAAAATGCGCGGACACACCCCCCGGTAACAAAAATAATAACTTGGGTAAAAAGTCTTAACAAGTTTATATGACGTTTTTCCGGAAAATAAATTGTTATAAAATTTTGTTGTCTGCGGATACCTGGAAGGAATAGTCGGAATTGACCCCCATCCCCTATTGGATGAAAGAACATAATAATCACCCTCCGATAGCAATTTGTTCAATGTGTCCCACTTGGCGGGTGTTTCTTCGTCAAATATGGTAATCTGCGGAAGAACATAGTTTTTTACAGTCGGATCCATTAAGGGAAGAGGCAACCCGTCATCCCAATATTCACCCAATATTGTGGCGCGCGGAGAAATGTTCTGATATATCCAACGGGAGGCAGTCACCCGTGTATGGGGAACCAGATAAATAGTAGAAAAAGTAATAGGCCACGCCAATAGCAGAAATGTCAGAATAATACCTGCCAACTGTTTCTTTTTTTTAAATTTATCAAGTAAACAATATGCTCCTATCCCTCCAAATAGAGCAAGAAACGGATAGAGAAAAATAAAATATCTCATTACTTTTACAAACTGCAGCGATTGATATAAAAATATTCCTAAAACCCATATGCTGATTGCGATTGTTTCAAGTCTGTGTTTTCTTATTGCAATCCAAAATCCATACAATAACAGAAAAAAATAAGGAACACCTATCCCGAAAAGCGCAAGATTAATAACGGTAAAAAACGGACCTGTATTCACCCATTGAAGTGCGGGAGGATATGTTACGTTTTTTCCTTCAAACGATTTAAGAGTTGTAATATTTTGAATAAACAATGAGTTCGGAGTGAAATCAAAAAAATTTCCTGTTTCAAAATAATAAGGATTCAATGTGCGTATTACGGCATAAAATACCGTAAAAAATACAATTGTTACTCCGATTACGGACACAAAATCTTTTTTTTTGATTATACGGAAATATATAAAAAACAGTATGAGGGGTAATATATATACTGCGTTAATTTTAGAAACAACCGCCAGTCCTAAAAAAAAACCTGAAAGCAGAAGAGGAAGATATTTCTGTTCCCAATAAAAACAAAGAGAGTAATAAAAACTTATAAACATAAAAGTACATAAAAAAATATCCGTTGTGAAAAAATGCGCATATTGGATCGGCAGAACAGCGATGGCGTATAAAAAAGTCGCCCAATATTTTACCTGCGGAGGCAGCTGCTTTTTTTTCTCAAAAAGAAAAGCAGTTTTAAAAATAAACATTAGCGTAAGTAGATCGGCGATTCCCGTCAAAATTCTTCCCTGCAGGGTAAACAGATCGTAACTATCATTATGCAAAATGACTGCTAATATTTTGTTTAATACAACCGGGAAAACCCCATACACAAAAAACGGAAACCCGACATTGCTTGGATTAAGTGTTGAGGCTGAAGGATTGAAATAGTCACCAATTGAAGCCGGGATTTTCATGGCAACCCCTACCATGGTGAGGAATCGTTCATCGGGATGCAAGTGAAACCCCTGATCCCAAGTAATGTTCTGCAAACGAAAGTATACGGCCAGAAGAAAAATACCGGTAAGTATAAGGTTTTTATATTTCACTGCTTACCCCTCTTTTTTCTTAACTTTGTTTAACACCTTAACAAGATTTTTTCCTTCTTCATGGATAATCTTTGCCTGTCCTTTTTTAGGGATGAAAGAAAGGATTACTTTAAATAATCCTCCTGCTTTTTCTTCCTTTACCACTAACTTTGCTTTTTCGATTTGGGGGGTTTTTTTTAAACCGAAACGCAAGTGTTCAAAAAATCCGCTTAATGTCCTGCGGCTCTCTTTGGAAAGGCTGCTGCTTGTCACTTCAATTTTTTCATCTGTGCTTTCCCGGACAAAAAGAGTTAAAAAATCCTTAGTAGTAATAATATTTGTTGGCCTATTCTGATTATCGATTATAACTACGCTACCTATTTTTTTTTCAAGAATAAGATGGAGAGCGTCACGTAAATAGTCATCTTTACTCAAGGTCAACACGAATGTTTTTAAAAAATGTCTGACGCTTTTACTTTGCAGTCCTGTTTTATCTCCTGATTTATCCTGCTTTTCTCTTTTTTTAGGACTTGCTAAATATGAAATAAGGTCATAATAACTCAATATCCCCTTCAGGCGCATTTCTTTGTTAACTACAACCAACTTGGATACTTTATGTTCCTTGAGCTTCTGCATGGCAACTGACAATGTATCGTCTTCAAAGATTGTTACAAGAGATTTTTTCTTGCGGTTTAATAACTCCTCTATTTTCGTAGTAAATATGTCTAAATATTCCAAAGCCCGAAGTAATCCTCTTGCGCTTACTATTCCCATGAACTGCTCTTTGTCGTCAAATACAGGCAGATAATGGATCTTGGATTCAATCATAAGCTGTGCTATTTTTGAAACCGGCATACGGAGCTTAACATGCGGTGCATGATAAAGGGAATGCTCAATTTTCATATTAGAAGGAGATGATGTCTTAATCACACAATAATACGGATTAATAACCCCTAAATACTTATTTTCTTTTGAAAAAACAAAGGCGGCATCATGAGCACTTGATAATTTGTTAAGGGCTGTTGACAATGTGTCGTCTGATCCTACTTTGATAATATTATCTGTTTGAAGTATCTTATGCAGCTTCATGTGTTTGTTGATAATAAACTGATAATGCTCAAAACCCCCCAACCTGTGCCGTTTTTACTGATGATACTTTTGGTGTTGTGTGAACCGTATGCTGGACCTGCTATATCAATATGAAGCCAAGGTGTTTTTTTTACAAACTCACCGATAAAAAGTGCTCCTGATATTGCTCCGCCGTATCCGGTACCTCCGATATTTTTTATATCGGCAATATCACTCTTCAAAGTTTTCAGGTAAGGTTTGTATAAGGGCAACTCCCATACCTCTTCCCCTTCCTTTTTTGCATGATGCAAAAATTGTTTTATAGCTAGCCTATCATTTCCGAATAATCCTGCAATATCAGGTCCCAATGCTACCATACATGCACCGGTTAATGTGGCAAGGTCAATGATAAGATCAGGTTTAATATGTTTTTCTGCATAGGCAACTGCATCAGCCAAAGCAAGCCGCCCTTCGGCGTCAGTATTGAGAACTTCAATTGTTTTTCCATTCAGGCCCTTAACAACATCCCCCGGTCGAAGAGCCCTGCCTGACGGCATATTTTCACATGCTGGTAATATCCCCCATACTTCATATGAGGTTATATCTGATTTGGTGAGAATATCAAAAATTCCCAATACGGTTGCTCCCCCTGCCATATCCATTTTCATTGTTTCCATACTTTTGGAAGGTTTTAACGATAGACCGCCCGAATCAAAGGTAATTGATTTACCGACAAGACATATCTTCTTGACTTTTGATATTTGAGTTTTGTCATTTGAGTTCCTATTGTATTTTAAAATTATGAATTTTGCCTCACGATCACTCCCCTGAGCAACACCTAAAAACGAACCCATACCCAACCGTTCACATTCGTCTTTGTCTAAAATTTCAACCGTCACTTTCCCATCCGATTTTTTCTCAATTGCAAATGCTTCCTTTACCAATGTTTCCGGGTGTACATGGGAAGCAGGCTCATTTACTAAGTTACGCGTTAATGAAATTCCTTTTGCAAGGGTTTCCCCAAATTTAACTCCTTTGTTAAATGTATCGGGAATATCGTTTTCAAAATAAATATATAATTCCTTGATTATTTTTTTGTCTTTTATTTCTTCTTTACTTTTAAATTTATCAAATGAATACTGCCCTAATTCATATCCCAACGAAATATTTTTCCCAACATCAAAATATTCTTTTCCAAACAGAGGTAAATAAAATAAGCTAAGACTCATGCTTTTAAATGACTGCCCTATCTGTGTGATATGGGCTACGGCATCCCGTAGCTTTATGGAAGTAAATTCCTTTGACTTACCCAAGCCGTAAATAATAATATGTTCATATGCGTCTGCGCCTTCAACATATATATATTCATTAATATTGCCCTTAAAATTATGGAGCTCTATCTGCCTGTTAATCCTGTTATTAACCAACTTATTAAGCTGATTCAGAAAAAGATCTGTCTTAAGAGAATCTTCGTTTACAAAATGCAAAAGTGTGTTGCCTTTTGAAGGATACGCTTTCTTTTCGGTATAAATCATATCGTAATGATATGTTAAACCCCTGATTTCAAAGTGTCAAGAGGAAGTTTTCAATATATGCTCTTGACAATTTAAAAAAATGAATGATAATGTAAAAATAATTTGAAAAATGGAAAAATCTAAAGAAGACAAACCTCCTAATACCTTATTTAAAACAAAAAATGGTCATGAAAGTAATGAGTTAAGAAATAAAGTAATTCTTTTAGTGAACACAGGATCCATAAAAAAAAGGTTTATTGTTCAGCGCATGAAAAAAATGGGTCTTATCCTTGTCATCTTAAATAAAGAAGTAAACTGGGCGCAAAGTTATGCGGATCACTGGATTTTTGCAGATACCACAGATCACCGTGAATCCATTGCTGCAGTAGACAAATTCATCAAGGAAAATACTCATATTAAAATTGACGGTGTCATAACTTTTTGGGAAGATGATGTCCTTCTTACTTCAAAAATTGTTGATAAATTCAATTTTGTCGGCGTTCCTTATCATGTGGCAAAAAAAGTCCGCAATAAATATTTATTCCGTGAATTCTGTTTGGCAAACAATATTGCCACGCCGAAACATAAACTGATAAAAAACAGTGAAGATCTTAAATATGTAAAACGTAATTTTAACTTTCCCGTGATATTAAAACCTGCTTACGGTTCAAGCAGTGCATTTGTAGTAAAAGCTGAAGATGAAGACGATTTGAGTGAAATATATCAGTATGTCCGCCAAAGAATTTCAACCAATGTTGAATCTGCTCTGACTGATGGACTTGAGATTTTTGCTGAAGAATATATTGACGGAGATGAGGTCGATATAGATATTTTGCTGCAAAACGGAAAAGTCAAATTTTATTCCATTGCGGATAATTTCAACAAATCAAGTGATATTTTTTTCATGGATAACGGTCAATCAATCCCCTCTACCTTACCTGAAAAAAGCCAACAGGAACTTCTGGACCTGGCTGAGGAAACTCTTGAAAAACTGGGTGTACAAAACGGCTGTATTCATTTTGAAGCAAAATCCTCCTCCCAGAAAGCTGTTCCTCTTGAGGTAAATTTGCGCATGGGAGGTGACTATGTATATTCATATATAAAAGACGCGTGGGATATTGACATGATCGAAATGACGGTAAAAATAGCGCTCGGAATGTATGTGAAAATAGAAAAACCCAATCTTCTTCCAAAAAAACACTTAATTGGTTGGGACCTCCACCCTAATCATTCCGGTATCCTGGTACAGCTTGATATTGAACGCCAGGCAAAAGAAAATAAACATCTGGAAGAAATGCATCTTTTTAAAAAAATCGGTGACCCTATATTGGTTCCCCCTGACGGGTATGATTATTTAGGCTGGTTAACAGTAAGCGGACAAAATCTTATCGATGCGCAGGATAATCTGAAAGATATTCTTGATGGAATCAATTATCGGGTAGTTAAATTCGATCCAGCTTCTTCCCTCGGAAAAACCGAGCGGAAACATAATCATTCCTATGCCTCTCTTAATAAGGAAACAATCCTTGCAGCTAAATTCACAACTATAAAAAAAGTTTCCACACAAAGCATAAGAAATCTTCATGTCGGAATAGCCTGCAATATTTTCAGCGGAGACGAAGGAAGTGTTGAACAGGACCTTTCATCGGTTGGTACCAATATCCAAAATACGTTGATTAACCGAGGATACCGCACAACCTTTTTTGATTTTAATAATTTGCCTAAGGTTTTTAATGATCTCCGCAACAGCGACGTTGATATCGTCTTTAATGTTGCTGAACGGATAAATAATTCAAGCCTTCTGGAGCCTCATGCAGCCTCAATACTTGATACCCTTCAAATCCCCTACACCGGTTCAAATCCTTTTACCCTTGCTCTTTGTATCGATAAAATCAGAGTCAAAAAACTGCTTGCTTACCATGAAATTCCGACTCCTAAATGGGATTACGCATATTCTATGGAAGATGAAATTGATGAAGAAATGCAATACCCGCTTATCATCAAGCCGGGAAACACTGATAATTCAATCGGAATTACTAATGATTCGGTGGTAACTAATAAACGGGAGCTTAAAAAACGTCTTGAACATATTGTGCTTAAGCTCGGCAGACCCGCACTGGTTGAGGAATATATTGAAGGCGATGAGTATGATGTTTCCATCATCGGAGACAATGAAACAAACCTCAGGGTACTTCCTCTTTCCCGTTCAATTTTTGACAAAATGCCCAAAGGTTATTGGCACATCTATCCATTTGAGGCCAAATGGGAAACAGACGATGCTTATAAAAAAATTGTTACCCAACGGCCTCCAAAAAATATCAGTAAACGGCTTACTTCCCTCATATCCGAAATCGCTCTTGATACATACAATATCTTGGGTTGTCATGATTATGGAAGAGTCGAAATCCGCGTGGATAAAAACGACAATCCTTATGTCCTAGAATTAAATCCCAATCCTTCCATTAATATGGGTGATTGTGTGCCTTATGTGGCTGAGCTGATCGGAATGGATTACGGAGACTTTGTTGAAGAAATAATCAAGATGGCCATACGCCGGTATAAAAACAAACCCCCCTACTCTCATTTACAAGCAACCCTTATTTAATCGTGTGGACCCGGAGGGATTTGAACCCCCAACATCTTCGATGTAAACGAAGCGCTCTACCGTTGAGCTACGAGTCCAAGGGGTGACGGCCGCCCTCCTTCACTAAAACTACGGCGGTCAATGTGGGCGTGGATAGAATCGAACTATCGCTCTGTTCTTTATCAGAGAACTGTTTTACCATTAAACTACGCGCCCATGACTTAAAATTATAGCATACTCCCCCTCTTTTTTACTTTCAAATTCTATTGAAAAACAATTCATATTTTCCTTTATAATGAATTAAGAATGAAAAAAGATGTCCCTTTTTACGTAAAAAAGACCATTAATGATTTTTTTGATGCCTCTTTAAATTTTCTTCTCTTTTTTCCTTATTTTTTTTCCGTCACAGAGCTCCTCAAAACGCTTTTTTCACCGTGGAAAAATATTGTTACTAAAAAAACATCCCGAGGTTTTTCGTTCAGCGAATGGGGAACCCGATTTTTGTTCAATCTTATCTCAAGGGTTATCGGTTTTTTTATGCGTTTATCCATCATCCTTTTTTATATTATTTTCCAAATACTTTACGTCCTGTTTTTACCTGCTTCCATACTTATATTTTTTCTTCTCCTACCCTTTTTTGCCCTCCGTTATTCTATTGAAAAAACTGATGAAGAAAAAAAAGCATTGATGAAAAAAAACTTTATTTCAACACGTCTGTTGAAAGAGGAAAACAGAAAAGAGGTTGAGGAGTGGTTTGAAATATTTTACCAAGAGCATTTGGAAAAAAAGGACTGGTGGAAACTAAAAAATCTGATGACGTATCCTCCTCTTGCCCGGGACTGGGCTGTCGGTTATACCCCGATATTGGATGAATTCTCCGAAGATCTTACTGATGTTATGTATCAGGCCCGCATACACACCGCAGTCGGACGAATAAAGGAAATCAAACAGATTCAACAGGTTTTGTCCAAAAACGAAGAAGCCAATGTACTAATAGTCGGTGAAGAAGGAGTTGGAAAACATACCATAGTTGACGCACTTGCCAAGCAAATTTATGAAGGACAAACAAATTCAATACTTGCCTACAAGCGGATTTTGAAACTCAATCTTGAAAAAATACTTACAACATATGTTGACCAAAAACAACGCGAATCTTTTTTGGAGGATTTATTTATGGAGGCTGAGGAGGCAAGAAATGTCATACTTTTTATAGAAAACCTTGATAAATATGTTGCCTATGATCAGGGACGTATAGATCTGTCAATTCCTCTGGAAAAATTCGGCAAAACTGCAAGTATCCAATTTATCGGATTAACCACTCCATTTTTTTATCAGAGATTTATTTTCAGTAACGATAAAATAAACAGAATCTTTGCAAAAATTGATGTTGCCGAAATCACCGCCCTTGAAGCGCGCAATACCCTTCTTGCGCTTGCCTACCAATATGAATACAGAAATAATCTTATTATCCCCTATGAAACCATTATTAATACTATTGATAAAAGTGAGTTTTATATAACTTATATTCCGTTCCCGGAAAAGGCATTTCATTTACTGGACTCAGCGTGTGCATATTTTAATCAGACATCACCCCCAAAAAAGAAAGATACGAACCTGCGGATTTTACCGCCGGAGACTATTGATATTGTTTTATCTGAAAAAACCCACATCCCCACCCGCTTAAATGACCAGATGAGAAAAAAACTGGTTGATTTAGAAAAACTTCTTGAAGAACGAGTTATTTATCAGAATGAAGCCATAGAAAAATTGGCATCAGCCATGCGCCGCTCCTTTATCCTGCTTGGGAAACGGAAAAAACCCCTTGCAAGCTTTCTATTTCTGGGGCCCACGGGTGTGGGAAAAACTGAAACAGCAAAGGCTTTAAGTGAAATATTTTTCGGTGCGGAAAAGTATCTGCTGCGTTTTGACATGTCTCTTTATCAAACAACACAAGATATTAAAACGCTTATCGGCTCAATTGATTCTGGCGTTCCCGGACAATTAAGTAAAGCCATCCGTGAAAATCCATATGCGGTACTTTTGCTTGATGAAATTGAAAAGGCAAATAAGGATCTTATAAATATTTTTCTTACCTTAACTGATGAGGGATATTTCACCGACGGATTTGGAAAAAAAGTTGATTGTAAAAATCTTATAATTATTGCCACAAGTAATGCCGGGGCTGATTATATTTATAAACAATCATTCCAAAATATTTCCCAATCAAATAATGACCTTATCAATTATCTTGTTTCTCAGCATTTATTTTCACCTGAGTTTTTAAACCGTTTTGACGGAGTGGTCACTTATAATCCCGTTTCTGAAATCTCCATCCTTACTCTTTCCAAACGAATGATTCAGGAAGTGGCAGATACCATCCTGAAGCTGTATAAAATACATGTTCAGGTGTCGGACCAAACACTGCAGGAAGTCGTCAAAAAAGGCTATAGCCCAAGCTTTGGTGCGCGTAATTTACAAAGAGTAATCAGTCAGGAACTGGAAGATAAAATAGCCAAACTAATTCTTAACGAAAAAGTTAAAGAAGGTGATACAATTACTTTATAATATGAAGGTTTATTTCACTGCCTCTACTTCCTATAACGGTGAACTCATGCATGTATACAGAAAAATTTTGCTCCTTTTGAAACAACATCGTCTTACTATTGTTTCAGGTACGCAAACGGCTGACCGCAAGAAGCTTGAAGAGGACAGCAAATTAACCTCCAAGGAAATTTTTGAACGTGAACGAAGTTCGATTGATAAAGCAGATTTAATAATAGCCGAAACATCAAAGCCGTCCCTAGGCGTAGGAGGCGAAATCGTTTACGCCCTTTCCCAGAATAAACCGGTACTCGCCCTTATTGATACACAATTTGAAGATAAGATTTCTCCCATGCTGGTAGGAAACCCATCAGAAAATTTATTCACCGAATTTTATAATGAAAACAATTTAAAATTCAAAGTCGACGAATTTATTACTCACATTGAAAAAGCAAAAAAAAGAAAAGGAAAACTTATAGTCATTGATGGCGGTGACGGATCCGGAAAAACCACTCAGGCACATTTGTTAGTTGATTTTTTAAAAGAAAAAAAAATACCTGTCAAATATATAGATTTTCCTCAATATTATCATTCCTTCCACGGTAAAGTGGTTGCTAAATTCCTGCGGGGTGAATTCGGAAGCATAGATCAAGTTTCCCCCTACCTCATTTCACTGGCATATGCTTTAGACCGTGCATCAATTAAAAAAGAAATTGATGATTTTCTTGCCCGGGGTGGATTCATTATAGCCAACCGCTATACTACCTCAAGCATGGCCCATCAGGGGGCAAAATTCAAGGATGAAA
>Ga0334722_10004650_pt1 | contig 14141 bp, 14 predicted proteins | sample C3_bottom_MG_FD_207210 | JGI IMG/M metagenome (GOLD analysis project Ga0334722, IMG submission 207210) | Sediment microbial communities from Yellowstone Lake, YNP, Wyoming, USA - C3_bottom | ecosystem: Environmental > Aquatic > Freshwater > Lake > Sediment | place: USA: Wyoming | collected...
ACCGAGACATTGAGGCTGGAGACGTGGCCACGCATCGGAATCGAGACCAGGCGATCGCACGATTCGCGTACGAGCCGGCGCAGCCCCTGTCCTTCGGCCCCGAGCACGATCGCGGTGGGTAGAGTGAGGTCGATCTGGTCGTACCGCTCCGTGGCTTCCCCGTCCAGACCAATCGTCCAGACGCCTGCGTCCTTCAGCTCGCCGATGGCGCGCGAGATATTGACGACTTCGGCAATCTTGACGTGCGCCACAGCCCCGGCCGACGCCTTCGCCGCCGCGCCGTCGAGCCGCGCGGCGTGGCGCGTCTGACGAATCACGCCGTCGGCGCCTGCCGCATCAACACTGCGAAGAATGGCGCCGAGGTTGTGAGGATCCTCGATGCCGTCGAGCACGACGAGCAACGGCGGGCCGCCTGCCGCCGCGATCAACTCCTCCGGCGTGTACTCCTCGGCGTGGCGGAGTTCGGCCACCACCCCCTGATGCACGCCGCCCCGTGCGACGCGATCGAGTTCGGCGACCTCGGCGGATCGCACCGGCACACCGATCGATTCGGCCAGGTGCCGCAGCTCGCGGAGACGCTCGCGATCGGAAGCCATCATCCGCACCGCGATCACACGCCCGGCGCGCAGGGCTTCGAGGACGGGATTGAGTCCGTAAATCAGCATCGGCTAGCGCGCGAGCGCCTCGGCAAACAACGCCGCGCGCTCGCGGCATCCGATGATCGGCGCCAGCCCACACCCGGGCGGCAGTTCCGCGCCCCGATCGATCGCGGGCACCGCCAGATCGAGCTCGGGCCCGCCAGCCTCCCCTGTGAGCGCTACGCGAATCGGATGGAACAGGTTCTTGCCCTTCTGACCGGTGGCCTGCCTGACTCGAGTGGCCGCCGCCCGGAAGGTCTCGCGATCGAGCCGGCCGGCTGCCGCCAGCTCGCGAGACAGATGGTCAATCACCTCGCGGGCGCCAGCCTCACGCAACACCTCTCGAACATCTTCGCGCTCGATCGAGCGCGCGGGATCGAAGACGAACATGAAACGGAGCCGTTCGGGCATCTGATCCACGCGATCGATGGACCCGCTGGCCAGCGGGACGACCGATTCGATGAACGCCCGCGCGTCGGCCGAATCCGTCAGCAGGAACCCGGCGTCCCGAAACGACGGCAGCGCCAGTTCGGCCAGCCGGCCGGGCGCGGCCAGCCGCAGGTAATGCCGATTGACCCACGCGAGTTTCTCGCGATCGAAGACGGCGGCGCTGTGCCCGACCGACTCGAGCGCGAAGCGTCGTGCCAGTTCGTCGATGTCGAGCAGTTCGTCTCCGCCGCCCGGCGACCAGCCGAGCAGGGCCAGGTAGTTCACCAGCGATTCCGGGAGGTAGCCTCGTGCACGGAATTCCGCAACCGACGTGGCCCCATGCCGCTTGGAGAGCGGCGCGTGATCGGGCCCCAGCACGAGTGCCAGATGCGCAAACGCCGGCGGCCGAAAGCCCAGCGCCTCATAGAGCAGCACCTGCCTGGGCGTGTTCGAGATATGGTCTTCGCCGCGGATCACGTGCGTGATCTCCATCAGCGCATCGTCGATGACGACCGTGAAGTTGTACGCGGGATTGCCGTCGGAGCGCACGAGGACCGGATCGCCGATGACGTCGGTGCTGAACCGAACCTCGCCGCGAACCACGTCTTGAAACACGACGTCACGATGCTCCGGCACCCGGAGGCGAATCACGGCAGCCTCACCGCTGCTGATCCGCGCGCTGGCGACGTCGGGGGACAGATCGCGGCACCGGCCGACGTACTTCGGCGGACGACCCGCCTCGATCGCCTCGCGGCGGTCGGCCTCGATCTGCGCGACCGAGCAGAAGCAGTGGTAGGCGTGCCCGTGGACAATCAATTCTTGCGCGTACGATCGATAGAGGGCCAGCCGCTCGGATTGTCGGTACGGTCCGTGCGGCCCTCCGGCATCGGGACCTTCATCCCAGTTGAGCCCCATCCACCGCAGATCTTCGAGGATCCCGGCTTCTGATTCGCGAGTGGAGCGCTCGACGTCGGTGTCTTCGATGCGGAGGATGAACGTGCCGCCGCTTCCTCTGGCGAGCAGCCAGTTGAAGAGTGCGGTGCGGGCATTGCCGACATGAAGAAGCCCGGTCGGGCTTGGCGCGAATCGCAGGCGCATCACGACTACGTCTCCTCGAACGGTTGTTTCACCAGCACCGCCACGGCATGGACCGCGATGGCCTCGCCGCGCCCGATCTCGCCGACACCCTCGTTGGTCTTGCCCTTGACGCTGACGCAGTCGATGTCGACGCCCAGAACGCCGGCCAGCCGCAGACGGATCCCGTCGATATACGGCGCCAGTCTCGGGTGTTCGGCGATCACCACCGCATCGACATTGCCCACGACATAGCCCCTCTCGCGAGCCAGGAACACGGCGTGCTCGAGCATCGACAGACTCGACGCGCCCTTCCACTGCGGATCGGAGTCAGGAAAGTGGCGGCCGATATCCCCCTGCGACACCGCTCCAAGCACCGCATCGGTGACGGCATGCGACAGCACGTCGGCATCGGAATGCCCGGCCAGCCCGCGCTCGAACGGGATGGTCACGCCGCCGAGAATCAGCGGCCGGCCCCCGACGAGGCGGTGCAAATCGTAGCCTGTGCCGATGCGCAGGCGCGACGCCGCTCGGCCGCGTTCCGCAAGTGCCCGCGCGACATACAGGTCAGTCATAGTCGTGATCTTCACATTGGCCGCGTCGCCCATCACCAGACGAACCGGGTACCCCGCCGCCTCGACGAGCGCCGCCTCGTCGGTCGCGGTCGATCCACCAGTGGAGACCGCCATCGCCGCGCGCAGCACGTCGGCGCGAAACGCCTGCGGCGTCTGCGCCAGATACACCCGTTCACGAGGAATCGTCCGTTCGACGACCGGTCTCTGCGGTGTCGGCGCCTCCAGGACAAGTTTGACGGTGTCGCTGGACGGCATGGCGGCCACCGCCGCTCCCGACTCCGCGGCAGCCGCAATCGTGCGCGAGATCAACTCGGGACTGGCGAACGGCCGTGCGGCATCGTGGATCAGAATGATGTCCGCACACTCGTGCACGGCGAGGAGGCCGTTGGCGACCGAATCCTGCCTGCGCGCCCCGCCCTCGACCACGCGCGTCGGCTTGCCAAGCGCCCCGAAATACGCCGGCGGCTCGTCAATGAGATCGGCCGGCAGCACGACGACGATCTCGGAGACGTCGGGGTGTGCCGCCAGCAACTCAACCGACCGCCGGAGCATCGACCGCCCGCCGATCTCGAGCAACTGCTTCGGGCGTCCAGCCCCGAGCCGTATTCCTCGTCCGCCTGCAGCGATGATGGCCGCTACGTACATCTACTCTACCCACCGCCAGGTTTCGACGCCGCCGGCAAACCGCACGCAGCGGGAAGCCGTGATGTCAAGTATCCGCGACATCGCCGCCGTCAGGATCGTGGCGGGTCCGAACACCACAACCAGCAGCCGCCGGGCAGACGTCGTGACCATGGTCCTGGCCGAGTCGGAGGACGGATTGCCGAATGGTCCGCGTGCATCGGCCAGCGTCAGGCGACCGTTGAGATGGACCTCATCCTTCCTGATACCGGCGTAGGCCTCGCCCTCCCGACCGCGCCGCACGGTCACAGGCGGCTCCACCTGGTCGAGGTCGTACAACCCGTACGGTAACTGGAACTCGAGCGAGCACCAGTTGCAGATATCGACGAGCGTATTGATCCGCGGAAACGAATCGCCGCGGCGGACCCGTCTCAAGAGCGCCTCGGATGCCGGCCTCGTCTTGGTGGGATCGAGGCCAATACTGCGATAGAGCTGGCGTGCGGGTCCGACGTCGACGCTCTCGCCGGATCGCGCCATGCGCTCGATCTGGCCGATCGACTCCGCGAGACCGGCATCGTGCTCGACCACGCGGCTGACGTCGCACGTCAACGCCCCGATGCGCAGCACGGTCCCCAGATCGGGCGACACCGTCAATTCGATGGCCATGATCCGAGCACCTCGTCTTCAGCGGTCACGCGCGCCTCGATCACCGCCCGTACCCGCGTTCCCAGACTGCGAGCGGCTCGAGTGTCGGGCCGCTCAGGGCTCCCGACTGTGCTGACCGGCGGGTGCACCGTCAGCCTCACGTGTCCAGGACGCGCCGTCAGAAAACCCTTTCGCATCACGAACCGCGTACCGGTGATCGACAACGGCACGATTGGCAGCTTCGCTTCCATGGCCAGCAGGAAGCTGCCGGCCTTGAACCGCGCGACGCGTCCGTCCGCGCTGCGAGTGCCCTCGGGGAAGATGATGAGCGATAACCCGTCGCCAAGCAACTGACGCCATCGCTGGAGGATGCCCGGCGCATCGGGATGGCGGCGATCGACCAGCAGATGGCCGGTACGCCTGAGGTGCCAGCCAAGAAAGGGAACCGATCCCAGCGACCGTTTGGCAATGATTCGAACCTGATACGGCACAGCCCAGAACACCACCGGGATGTCGAAGATGCTCTGGTGGTTCGAGACGAAGACGTACGTCGTGCCGGGCGTCAGGTGTTCCAGCCCAGTGACTTCGACCTGAACGCCCGTCGTCGCGAGGATCAGCCTCGACCACAGTCTCGCGCACCGATGCGCGAACCGCCCGCTTCGGTCGCTGACGGTCGAGAGTACCGAGACGGTCCCGAGCACGATCGAGTAGATGGCGATGACGGGGATCAGAAAGAAGACCGTCCGCCACCAGTGGTAAGACGGGAGCGTCACGTGCCGTTGGGTCCCGCGGTGGGCGAGGCGACCGGCTGCGTCGAGTTCTTCGAACGACGCGCGGCCTCGTCGCGATCGCCTGCCTGAGCCGACGGGCCGCCCGCCTCGATGAACCGGCCGAAGATCATCTTTCCGGCAGTCGTCTGCAGCACGCTCGTCACGACGATCTCGATAGTCTTGCCGATCAGCTTCCGCGCATTGTCCACGACGACCATCGTGCCATCGTCCAGGTAGGCGACGCCCTGGTTGTATTCCTTGCCTTCCTTGAGAATGAAGACCTTCATCACCTCACCGGGCAGCACCACGGGCTTCAGGGCGTTGGCCAGTTCGTTGATGTTCAGCACGGCCACGCCGCGCAATTGCGCGACCTTGTTCAGATTGAAATCGTTGGTCACGATCTTGCCCTGGAGCGAGCGGGCCAGCTCGATCAGTTTCAAATCGACCTCCCGCACCTCCGGAAAGTCGATGTCGGAAATCATCACTTCCGCGCCGGTCATCTTCTGGATCTTCTGGAGGATGTCGAGGCCCCGCCGACCCCGATTGCGGCGCATGGTGTCGCTGGAATCCGCAATCTGCTGGAGTTCCTTGAGCACGAACTGGGGAATGACCAGCGTCCCATCAAGGAATCCCGTCTCGCAGACGTCGGCAATGCGACCGTCGATGATCACGCTGGTGTCGAGCACCTTGTAGCGCCGCTGGGGGCCCGCCGCCCGAAACAGCGTAATCAGCCTGGTGGGCTCCAGCCACTCACCGTGCCGGCCTCCGATGACGAGCCCGAGATAGGTCAGCGCCAGGTAGACGAAGCTGTGAAGGAATTCAATCCTGGCGTCAGTGGTGCCAAACCAGAAGAGCCCGGCGCCCAACACGTTGGCGAACACCAGCCCGACCGAACCGCCAATCAGCGCCCCGAGCAGATGGGTCACGCTGACGGCACGCAAGCGCGACTCGATTGCGATTCCGAGCAGCGCCAGCGCCGATCCAGTTGCGACATTGACGAGGAAACCCGCGCCTGAGACAGGCTGGAATGTCCCTGCGGCACCTGCCACGCCGGCGAGAAAGAGCAATCGGACGAGTATGAACCAGGCCATGGGGTCTCCCGGTATGAAGATGGATATATGAAAACTAGTCAGTAGACGGTAGACGGTAGACAGTAGACAGTAGACGGAAAGTGCCTACGTTCTAGCCGGCCGTGCCACCTGCTTCCGTAACTATAACGGCGGTTAAGGACTCTGGGAGCAATAACTTACGCTAGGGCTCTCAGAGAAATTAGGATGATCACATGAGGAGACTATCCAGCGCCTCCTGGATCGAGCGGACACCCACCAGGTCGCAACGTACCCCAGACAGGCCCGGATCCGTGGAATCGACGTTGGCGGCTGGCATGACGCAGCGGGTGAAGCCCATCTGCGCCGCTTCCCGCACGCGTCTGGCGGCTTGAGTCACCGCTCTCACCTCTCCGGCCAGGCCGACTTCCCCGAACACGGCTGTGCCCGCCCCGACGGCGCGGTTTCTGGCGCTCGACGCGACGGCTGCCACCACCGCCAGATCGACAGCGGGTTCGTCGACACTCATCCCGCCCGCGAGGTTGGCGAACACGTCGTCGCCTCCCAGTGGCAGTCCCGCGCGCTTCTCCAGGACCGCCAGCAGTAGCGAGAGTCTGTTCTGGTCGAGGCCGACGGCCGTGCGTTTGGCATAGCCAAAGCTGCTCGTGCTGACCAGCGCCTGCACTTCGACGAGAATCGGCCTCGAGCCTTCGATGCAGCAGAACACGGCCGAGCCGGGTGTGCCGCCAGCCCGCTCCGCCAGGAACAGCGCCGACGGATTCGCCACCGGCCGAAGCCCAGCCGCCGTCATCTCGAACACCCCCATCTCGCTCACGGCCCCGAACCTGTTCTTCGCGGCTCTCACGATCCGGTGGGCGTGATGGCGCTCGCCTTCAAAATACAACACCGTGTCCACGATGTGCTCCAGGGCTTTGGGACCGGCCAGACTGCCTTCCTTCGTCACATGTCCGACCAGGATGGTGGGCACGTTCTGGGCTTTGGCCGCGAACAGCAGCTGTGTAGCCGCCTCCCGAATTTGACCAATGCTGCCGGGAGCCGACTGCATACGAAGCGAGAAGACGGTCTGGATTGAATCGACGATGACCAGCGCCGGCCGAAGGCGGGCCATTTCTTCGAGCACGCGTTCGAGCCCGGTCTCGGCCAGCAGATACAGTGGCGCAGTGCCGACTCCCAGTCGTTCGCCGCGCGACTTGATCTGGTGCTCGGACTCCTCCCCAGAACTGTAGAGCACCGGGCCAGACGCCTGGGCCACATACGAGGCGGTCTGGAGCAGCAGCGTTGATTTGCCGATGCCCGGTTCGCCTCCCAGCAGCACGAGCGATCCCGGGACGATGCCGCCGCCAAGCACGCGATCGAACTCATCGATGCCGGTCGTCATCCGTGGCGAATTGGCGGTTTCGATCTCGGTGTAGAGCCGCGCAGTGTTGCCGGCGGCCGACGAGAACCGATTCGTCCCCGGTGCGGCAGTCTCGGCGATTGGACGCTCCTCGACCATCGAGTTCCACGCACCGCACTCGCCGCAGCGGCCCAGCCACTTCTGCGACTGCGATCCGCATTCCTGGCACACGAAGACGGTCTTGGGTGGTTTCATATATAGATCCGCTCGATCCGGGTGCCGACCCGGCACAGCAGCTCGTAGGGGATCGTGCCGATTGCGCGGGCCATGTCGGCGACGCCAATCGACAGTTCCCCTTGCTGTCCGATGATCGTCACGGCATCGCCGGGTTCCACCACCGTCCCGGTCACATCGGCCAGGATCATGTCCATGCAGACCGATCCGACAATCGGCGACCTGCGGCCCCGGATGAGTACGTGCCCGCGACCGGCGAGCCGAGTGTCGAGGCCGTCGGCATAACCCGCCGGGATGATGGCGATCGTCGTCGGGCGATCGGCCGTGAATCGGCCGCCGTAGCCGGCGATCTCTCCGGGCCGAACGCCTTTGACAGCGACCACCCGGCTTTCGAGGCTCATCACCGGCCTCAGCAATAAGTCATGCGCCATCCCTTCGGGGGCGACGCCGTACATCAGGAGTCCGGGACGAACCAGATCGAACCAGGTGGCGGGCGACGACAGTGTCGCAGCGCTGTTGGCGGCATGCACCAGTCGCGGCCTGATCTGGTGCGCAGCCAGCCGGACGCGCGCCGCCTCGAAGCGAGCCTGCTGCCGCGCACACCACGGGTCGCCGGGAGTATCGGCCGTTGCAAAATGCGTATAGACAGCCTCGATATCGAGATTGGCCGCGGAGGCAATCGACGGCATGGTCCGGTCGAGATTATCGTGGCGGAATCCGAGCCGGTTCATCCCCGTGTCGATCTTCAGGTGGCACGCGACGCGGACACCGCGCCGCCTGGCCGCGTCCTGCACGGCCCGGGCCGCCATGGGCGACGAGAGCGTGGGGGTCAGGTCGTGGTCGAAGATGCCGTCGAGCGCACTGAGGCTGAGCGCGCCAAACACCAGCACGCGGCAGGCGAGACCAGCCTCGCGAAGCCCGATGGCCTCTTCGATGTCCGCGCACGCGACCATCTCGGCGCCGGCCCGCTCGAGCGCCAGCGCCACGGCAGCGGCCCCGTGTCCGTAGGCATTGGCCTTGACGACGCCAATGATGCCCGGCGGGCGAGATGGCGTGGTTTCTCGCGCGAGAAACGCACGGATGACGCGGAAGTTGTGGGTAAGCGCGTCGAGGTCGATGCGCGCGACGGTGGAGCGAATCACGCGGGCGGCTTCCACTCGAGATTCTCGAACCTCGTGTACTCGCGGATGAATGCGAGCCTCACCGTTCCGGTCGGGCCATTTCGCTGCTTGGCCATGATCAGTTCGGCCACACCCTGATTCTCCGGCGTCTCCTCGTACACATCTTCGCGGAAAATCATGATGACGACGTCGGCATCCTGCTCGAGCGCTCCGGATTCCCTGAGGTCCGACAGCTGAGGCCTCTTGTTGGGACGGTTCTCCGGTGCGCGGCTGAGCTGCGATAGAACGACCACCGGCACGTTGAGTTCCTTCGCCAGCCCTTTGAGTCCTCTCGAGATCGACGCCAGCTCAGTGACGCGGTTCTCGAACCGGCCGCGCCCCTGCATCAGCTGGATGTAGTCGATGATGATCAGATCGAGGCCGTGCTCCGCCTTCAGGCGCCGCGCCTTGGCCCGCATCTCGAGGACGCCGATCGACGCGCTGTCGTCGATGAAGATCCGCGCCTGCGTCAGCGTCGACATGGCGTCGGTCAGCTTCGGCCAGTCGCGTTCGCCCAGGAACCCGGTACGCAGGCGGTGGCTGTCAATCCCCGCCTCCGACGTGAGCATGCGCAGGAAGAGCTGTTCCTTCGACATTTCCAGGCTGAAGAAGCCGACGGTCATCGCCTTCTTCGTCCCGACGTACTGCGCGATGTTGAGCACGAGGCTCGTCTTGCCCATCGCCGGCCTGGCCGCAACAATGATCAGGTCCGACGGCTGGAGACCGGCCATCATCTCGTCCAGCTCTTTGAACCCGGTGGGCACACCCGTGATCAGCTGCTTTCGCGCGTGCGCCTGCTCCACGGCCGCGAAGCTCGCGTTGGCCAGATCGCGCATCGGGACGAACCCGCCATGGATCGACCCTTCGGCAATCTTGAAGATGTCGCGCTCGGCCTCGTCTATCACCGTCTCGGCGTCCTCTTCGGCGGCATACGCCGTCACAAGAACCCGGTTCGCCGTGTGAATCAGTTCGCGAAGCGTGGATTTCTGCTTGACGATGCGCGCGTACTCGGCGACGTTGATGCCGTGCGGCATGCCGTCCACCAGCGAGGAGATATAGGCAGGCCCGCCCACCTGGTCCAGCTCGCCTGATCGCCCCAGCTCGTCCTTGAGGGTGATGAAATCAATGGCCTGACCGCGTTCCATCAGGCCCAGCATCTTCGCGAACATGCGCCGGTGCGCGTCGCGAAAGAAGTCGATATCTTTGATGTATTCGACCGCCTGGTGGATGGCCTCAGCGTTCAGCAGAATCGCGCCCAGTACCGCGCGCTCGGCTTCCAGGTTGTGCGGAAGTGGGCGATCGGGGCTGGAGTCAGACATGGGAAGTGTTCTGAGGCACCGAAACACCTGAGCCGGGGATCAACGTCAGAAGCAAGAATCAAGGAGCAAGAATTTCTTCTTGCTCCTTCCTTGGCCGCGCGATCTTACTCTTTTGCCTCTTCCAGCGCGCTCACCTTGACTCGCAGCTGTGCCACGACGTCGCGATGGAGCTTGATCGGCACCGTGAAGTCGCCCAACTGCTTGAGCGGCTCCTCCAGCGTGATCTTGCGCTTGTCGACCTCGAAGCCCTTCGCCTTGAGATCGTCGGCGATGTCGGCCGAAGTGACCGACCCGTAGAGCGCCCCGTTTTCGCCAACGCGGCGCGCGATGACGATGTCGGCATGCGTGAGGCGCACGGCATACGCCTCGGCGACCGACTTCTCGGCCAGTTCCTTCGCTTCGGCGATTTTCGACTGCCGCTCGACGATCTTCTTGTTCGCCTCGTTGGCCAACATGGCGAGCTTGCGCGGCAGCAGGTAGTTGCGGGCGTACCCGCTGGCGACTTTGACGACCTCGCCGCGGTTGCCTAGATTCTCGACGTGTTCACGAAGTATGACTTCCATGGCGACCCACCTAATCTGTCACGTAGGGCAGCATGGCCAGAAGCCGCGCCCGTTTGATAGCTGTCTGCAACTTGCGCTGGTGCATGGCGCACACGCCGGAGATCCGGCGCGGAATGATCTTCGCGCGCTCGGGAATGAACGGCTGCAGCATCTTCACGTCTTTGTAATCGATGAAATCGATCTTGTCCGTGCAGAATTTGCAGACCTTGCGACGACGGAACATCGAGCGGCGCGGGCCGCCCTTCTCCGCGCCCCGCGAACCGCCGCGGCCCTTCGGGCCCGACGAGTGACGAGATCCTCGTTCTTCAGCCATCGCTACACCTCCGCCCGATCGTTATCATCGTCATCGCCCGCATCGTCATGCATCCGGCGTCGCCCCTGACCCAGCGGCGGCAGGCCCTTCGCAACTCGAGCGTCAATTTCGGCCTGGCGCCGGGCGCGATCGCGTTCTGCGGTCTTGAGATCCTCGTCGACACGGACGAGCAGGTGTCGGATTACGCTGTCGGTGACCTTGAGCCGGCGATCCAGTTCTTTCGTCAGTTCTCCGGTGCCGTTGAACACCTCGAGCACGTAGGTGCCCTCGCGGTGCTTGCCGATGCGGTACGCCAGGCGCCGGCGTCCCCAGTTCTCCGTCTTCACCAGTTCCCCATTGAGCCGAGTGACGATCGCGTCGACCTGCGTGTGCAGTTCGGCTATCGCCTGCTCGGTCGCATCGGGCGACACGATGTAGATCAATTCGTACAGTCTCTTCTGACTCATGCGGCTCCTTCTGGCCAGAACGGCCATCCGACTTCGCTCGCGTGGGCCGGTCTGCGCACTTCGAGCTTCGTCGCGATGGCAAGGAGTTAGGGGGCGGAATCATCCGCCCGGTTAAACCGATTCATGGCTGCCTCAATGCCCTCCGCGATGAAGGTGTCCACCGCGTCGGCAGCCCGGGCAATCGCTCGCTCGACTTCGCCTGCCTCGTCCGGATCGAACCGCGCGAGCACGTGGTCCGCCAGATCCCGGCGCGGATCGCCGCGCCCCACACCCACGCGCAGCCTGGGAAACAACTCCGAACCCAGGCACGCGATGATCGAACGGAACCCGTTGTGTCCGCCCGCCGAACCGCTGCCGCGCAGGCGCAATCGCCCGAGCGGCAGGTTGACGTCGTCGGCCACCGCGATGATGTCCGACGGATCAATCTTGTAGAAATGCGCCAGCCCGCCAACCGCGTCGCCGCTCAGATTCATCATCGTGAGCGGTTTGACGATGAGCACCGCCGAGGCGCCCGTGCCGATGCGGGCCGTGAGCGCGTTGGAGCGGCCGTGTTCGAAGTCCACCTCGTGCCGGCGCGCCAGCTGGTCGGCGACGGCGAACCCGACGTTGTGTCGTGTCCCGTGGTAGCTTCGTCCCGGATTGCCAAGACCGACGATCAGCTTCACAGCACGCGTCCAGCTCTACAACGCTGCGGCTACTTCTTCTCGTCCTTGTCTTCCTTCTCGATCTTGCCCTTCTTGATGACCTCGGGCTCGGCCGGAGTCGCCGGCGTGGCGGCGACGGCCGCCGCGTCAGTCGGCGTCTCCTCGACAACCGCGCGCGGTGCGACCACGTGCACGAGCATCAGGTCGAGTTCGCTCACCGGCGTCCACTTCGGATTGGTCGCCACGTCCTTGAAGCGAATGGCCTCGCCGAGCATCAGCTCTGTCACATCAATTTCGATGTGCTCGGGAATGTCCGCGGGCAGGCACTCGACTTCGACTTCGCGGTGCACGATGTCGAGCAGACCGCCCTGCTGCTTGACGCCCTTCGGCTCGCCCTTGCAGATCACGGGCACCTTGACGGTCAGGAGCTTGTCCATCGCGATGCGGTAGAAGTCCACATGCAGCAGCTTGTGGGTCACCGGGTCGAGCTGGTATTCCCTGACGAGCACGCGCACGTCTTCGTCGCCCACCGTGAGGCCAATCAGAGTGTTGACGCCCGAATCGGAGTGCAGAATGCCGGACAACACCTTCGGGTCCACCGCAATCGATGTGGCCACGCGTTTCCCGTCCGCCAATGCGCCGCCGTAGAGGACGGCCGGGATCTGCCCGGTTGCCCGCAGGCGATTTGCCTCGTTCTTGCCGAACAACTCTCGCTTTACCGCTTCCAGTCTGGCTTCCATACCTTCAATCCTTGCTTCTCGCGCCACGCGGGTCCCAGGCGCCCGCTGGTGTTACCTACACGAACAACGATGATACCGACGTCTCTTCGTGAATGCTTCGAATCGCCTGGCCGAGCAGCCGGGCCACCGACAGCGTCACAATCTTGCCGCAGGTCGCCTTGTCACCGGCGATTGGGATCGTGTTGGTGACGACGAACTTCTCAATGGCCGACTGTTCGATCCGCTGTATCGCCGGCCCCGAGAACAATCCGTGCACCGCGCACGCCCACACCCGCTCGGCGCCGTTGGCAATCAGCGCCTGCGCCGCATTCTGCATGGTCCCGGCCGTGTCGACGATGTCGTCCTGGATGATGCAGGTCCGGCCCTCGACGTCGCCGACCACGTTCATCACTTCCGCGTGCCCATCTTCGGGAGACCGCCGCTTGTCGATAATCGCGAGGTCCGCCCCGAGGCGCTTGCCATACGCCCGTGCCCGCTCGGCGCCGCCCGCGTCGGGCGACACGATCGTCAGTTTCGGAAACGCCTGGCGCGACAGGTGGTCGATGATCACCGGCGCAGCAAACAGGTGATCCACCGGGATGTCAAAGAACCCCTGAATCTGCGCCTTGTGCAGATCCATCGTCAGCACGCGATTGGTCCCGGCAGCGCCCAGGATATTCGCAACCAGCTTCGCCGAAATCGGCACCCGCGGCTTGTCCTTGCGGTCCTGCCGCGCATACCCGTAGTACGGAATCACCGCCGTGATGCGGGCCGCCGACGAGCGGCGAAACGCATCGATCATGACGAGCAATTCCATGATGTGCTCGTCAACCGGTGGCGAGGTCGGCTGGACCACGAAGACATCCGTGCCGCGGATGTTCTCGTCGATCTGGAACGACACTTCCGAATCCGGAAACCGCCTGAGCTTGGCCTGGCCAACCGGAAGGCCAAGAAACTCCGCGATTTCCCGAGTGAGTTCAGGATGCGCACTGCCCGAAAAGATTTTCATCTCGGCATGGCCTCTCGGCTTCGCGCTTCCCTAGATCACCAGGCTGGCTGGGGCGGAAGGATTCGAACCTTCGGATGCGGGATCCAAAGTCCCGTGCCTTACCAGCTTGGCGACGCCCCAATAATCCGACTCGCCCCGACCCGATTGCACACCACCACAGTCCGCGCATCGGTGCTGTTTCCCCGCCCGCGCCGGCTGACACCTACCCGGCGTCAGAACTCGTATTCGCGATCGCGTGGCCTGGGATGAACCGCTAGGCGAGGCCGGAGCGGTGGTGACGCAAACAAAAAGTGTATACGATGCGCGCCGTTTGGCACAAGGGTTTCGGGCAAACAGCGGTCAGCGCGAGACGATCCGTGGGCCCCGGAGGCATGTCCGCCGATCGGCCGTCGACGTGACGAGCGCGACCACGCCCAGCCCGGCCAGGGCCCGTGCGGCACGGCGCGCCGGCTTTTCCCCGTCAAACAGGCCAAAAACAGCCGATCCGCTGCCCGTCATCGATGCGGCGCGGGCGACGGGTCCTTCATCCCAGGGCCGCTCCGACGGAAAACACAGGGGTTACCGCGTCGGGGGCCCCCC
>Ga0334722_10004651_pt1 | contig 14140 bp, 5 predicted proteins | sample C3_bottom_MG_FD_207210 | JGI IMG/M metagenome (GOLD analysis project Ga0334722, IMG submission 207210) | Sediment microbial communities from Yellowstone Lake, YNP, Wyoming, USA - C3_bottom | ecosystem: Environmental > Aquatic > Freshwater > Lake > Sediment | place: USA: Wyoming | collected...
AAAAAAGCAAGCCTTTATCAAAAGACCTTGCCGGTGGTTTGCGCGCGCATCTTTTTAAGAACTGAGATTTTCTAATCTTTGGCTGGCCGAAAGGTCGGCAATCGAAGATTCGGAGAGTGAAATCGATTTCACAAACAATTCGCTGGTAGCGGAAATACTTGGCCTATTAAACTGGGCGCTACTGGGCCTGAGTCCACAGTATTAAAAAATTGGGTACAAATCGAAGTGTGGATGCTATCATAAGCATGCAACGATTTGATTGACAGAAGGGATGGGGTCATGCTCACACCGAGTGTGTTTGTTTTGGCAAAATGTCTTGAAAAGACAGGCAGCTATGTGCCGGGGGACCTAGAGTCTCGCATTTGTGTCCAAAAACGCATATACCTGCTACAAGCGCTTGGTCTAGATCTTAAGTATGGTTTTGACTGGGATCTTTATGGCCCGTATTCGAGCGACCTTGCTAAGGATGCTGCTTGCTATAATGAGCTTATGAGCGAAGTTGATAGCCGGGTGAAAGACATTAAGATAACCGCAAAAGCCTCTTCGGTTTTTGAGAAGGCCAATGAACTGATGGCATTGCCAAATAATTATGATCAGCTAACGAGTTGGCTGGAGCTTTTGGCGTCCATTCATTTTTTAAGCGAGTCCCGCACAGCGGGGGATTTAACGGCCGCTGGTGAACTTCTCCGACGCAAGCCGAAGTTTCAAGACCAGCAAGAAATTATTAACGCCGCCGAAGAAAGACTTCAGGCCGTAGGCTTACTGTGACCAGGAACAATCTTATCTAGCGCTCGTAACAGTTTCGCCTTCGTCGAATTTTCATCTTCACTTCTGTCTAGACAATATAGTCTGTCAACACTCATCGCATGCTCCACTAGACCGGCGACGATAGATTGTTCTTCGTCCTCGCACAAAAGCGAAACCTCGCCGTTATCAATAAGCTTAGCTGCTTTCACAAATTCTTCAAGGTGCTTGTTATCGTTTTTACCGTCAAGCCTGACTGTGACGGGATGGGCGATGGGGAGGTCCAGATGTTCAAATACGACTTCTTCCGGATCAACCTTCGCTGTTTTCGCCAAGTGTTCTTTATTGTCGGCATATTGGAAGCGATCGAGTTTCGTCGCGCCTTTCTTTGTTATTAATTTATTTTCCGCGACCAGCTTTAGCGGCTGACGATGGACAAGAATTCGCGGCACCAGCTTGACTAATGGCTCAATGTTTTCTCCGATCCCCGCCCGCATGGCTGTAATCGCGGCCGCATCGTCAAAATTTAGGTACGCGCTGTCGTCTTTCTTTATGATTTCGACAATTTCATGATAATTCGCCGGCATGATCTTGTTCTCTGCCAGCGCCAACAAGATGGCTTGGCAAATAATCTCAAAACCTCTTATCGTCTTATGAAAAATGATTTGCGCATACATGAAATACCGAGACAAGAAATAATGTTCGAGCGCATGCATGCCGTGCCGTTTATCTATGGCCAAGCACTTACCCATTTCTGTTTCGCCGATTCGCATGTTCTCAATCAGATATTGCAGGTCAATGCGCCCATAAGGAGCGCCGGTAAACTGGCTGTCTCGCAGCAGGTAATCGAAACGATCGCAGTCGCATTCAGAGTTCAATAGGTTCGTGTATAGTGGTGTAATCGCGCCTGCGTCCGGGCCGGCACCCGAATACTTGCCTTCAATAATTTGACATAGCTTATTGACGTCGATCTTGCGCTTATCAAGGATGGCTCTTATATCACTTCGGTTTTCAATTACGACCCTTGCGATTTTTTCATGATGAGCATCGCCCTTGGGCACACGTGTCGTTGCCGCCTTATCAAGTAACGATTTTGGCGTAAACGTTTCTGGATCAAGAACTTCCTGTTTTTGCGTCTCGAAATATTCTATTTTTGCATATGCAAATTCTCCGAGATGCGAGAATGGATAGTGGCCAACGTCGTGCAGAAGGGCCGCGAGCCGCAACAAAGTTATATCTTCGTCAGGAATTTCCAGTGCGGGCTGAGTAGCTATGTCTTGCATCAGGGCCAAAACCCCCAGCGAGTGGCTGAATCGATTATGCGTCGCTCCAGGAAAAACGTAACTAGCTAAACCAAGTTGCTGGATTCGCCTCAATCTTTGAAATGTCGGCGTATTGATTATGTCGCGCTCCAGATCGGTTATCCAAATCCGCCCATGAACATTGTCATGAATTGGAAAACACTTCGGCTTATACATTACCCCTCCGAACAAGCGACCCTGTGGCTACTCTATCACAATACTTTTGCTAAACAACATACCCATATGCATAACGCTCGCACTCTTAAGCAGTCATAGAAAAACGATCTGCTGTCTAATTGAAAAAGAATAGCACAAAGTCCACAATCTATGCTAACATTTATTCAATGAGTAAAAAAGCAGTCGAACTAAAATTATTAAATGTTCGCGAAACAGCCCTGCATCTCGGGATACATGAAAACACAGTCCGAAACTGGGTCCGCGACGGTACGCTGCGCAGCGCGCGAGTGCCTGGCTCTAAGTTTCATCGTTTCGATGCGCGCGATGTTGAGCGACTGCTCAAAGACCGCGGGTCAGCAGTCTCGTCTGTCGAAAGTGAGCGCCTACTTATTAACCCCGAGTTAATTGACGCAACTCAGCTTCATCAGTGGGCGCAGACACATGGCGCGAAGGCAAAATTCCCCGAGCTTGTTCGGCGGTTGCTTGTCGCCACGCCTGGGATGACAAATATCTCTGTCAGGACCGGTGAAGGGGTTGCTTTGACGGGTTGGGACGGTCGCGCCGAATCCCAGGGAACTTCATTCCTCCCGAAAGGTATGCTCTTATTTGAGTTCAGCACGGATGGTAACCCGAACACTAAGGCTAGCGATGACTTTGTGAAGCGGCAAAATGACCCGCTTGGTGAAGACTCGGGGAATTCAGTTTTCGTATTTATTACGCCCCGTCGATGGCGCGACAAGGATAAGTGGGCGGCCGAACGTCGAGCCGCGAATACGTTTGCCGATGTTCGCGCACTCGACGCCGACGATTTGGCCGGGTGGTTGACGGCAACGCCGGCCGTCCACTACTGGATTTCCGAAGAGTTGGGCAAACGTCCACAAGGTGCCGAAACGCTTGAGCGGTGGTGGACCAGTTTCAGCGCGCAAACTACCCCACACCTTCCCCATGCGCTTTTTATGGCAGGCCGCGATGAACAGCGGCAAAGACTAATTGATTTTCTTAATAAAGCACCGGATGTTATCGCCGTGCAAGCGGCTTGGCAAAATGATGCCTTGGCGTTCGTGTCCGCAACTATCGCGGGCACGGAGGCGCAGGACACCATACCGTTTCCGCTGGTTGTTAAGTCTCCTGACGTATGGGATCGCGTGATCCACCAACCAGGGCGCATGACACTCCTGCCGCTCTTTGAGCAGCCGGACACCAGAACAGCGATAGCGCACCACCACCGCGTTATTGTCCCGCTCGGCCGAGAGTCAAAGTATCCCGGAGAAAATCCCATTCAGCTCCCGCAGCCTCATCGAAGTGCGGCATGTGAAGCGCTGGAATCGGCCGGCGTTCATTTCGCTCTATCCTACCAGCTGGCGGCGCTCGCCCGGCGAAGCATGCCTGCACTGGTCCGCACCTTGAATAGAGACCCCCAGTTTACCCAACCGCCTTGGACCCAGCACCAGGACGCCCAAGTCCTGGCGCCTCTTGTCTTGCTTGGCTGCTGGGATCCATCAGTGCCAGGTGATCGGGAGATAGTTGAACAGATAACAGATAGTGAGTGGAAAAAAGTCGAGCGTACGCTCAATTTCTGGCTTCCAACTAACGATCCGCCATTTGTGCGATCCGGCGACTACTGGCGCGTCGCCTGCATCGAGGATGCTTTTCTTCTACTGGGAGATAAGCTTAGCGACAGCGATATTGTGCGCTGGCAGCAGATTGCCATCGACCTGCTTCTTGAACCCGACCCGGCCGCCGAGCTCGAGCCTGACAAGCAACCCATCGCGGGGATACTGGGAGTCACGCGGCAGCACTCCGCGGTGTTGCGACGCGGCGTTGCAGAGGGCCTTGCCCTTGTCGGTTCGCCAGCTAATGACGACCTAAAAGGCAGCTCGCTAAATGCCGATCATGCGAGCGATATTATTAACGATATCCTGACGCGAGCTAACGCTGACGAGGCCGGGCGAAGCTGGCGATCCCTGGCGACGGAATTGCCTCTGCTTGCCGAAGGCGCGCCGCAGATTTTCCTTGATAAGGTTCATGATAACCTGAATCGCACAAATCCGGTCTTGGCGACGATGTTCACCGACAATCAGCGAGATTCGTTGTTCGGTTCATCGCCGCATACATGGCTGTTGTGGGCGCTTGAGACGCTTTGCTGGTCGGCCGAAACGCTTATCGAGGCTACTCGCGCGCTCGCGCGCCTCCATAAAATCGACCCAGGTGGGCGCACGGCCAACAGCCCTCTTAATAGCCTATCGGATGTTCTCGCTGGCTGGGTCCGGCACACCTCGGCGCCATTGGAGCTTAGGATAGCGGCGCTCGAAGCAATTTGCGGCTCAATTCCCGAGACCGGCTGGCCGCTCGTGCTGGCGCTTTGGCCAAAGACTCACGCCGTGTCTTCGCCGCCACACGCCCCGCGGTTTCACGACTGGCTTCCCGAATCCAACGGAATGCCAATTTTCGAGCACATTGCGCATATCAGCCATGTCGTGCGCTTGGGATTAGAACTTGCGGAAGGCGACGTAGACCGCTCAGCCCAACTGGCTGGATGCCTCGGTCCGCTGCCCCCAGCTGAACGCAATCTGGTGCTGGACTTCCTGGAAAGATTAACCGACCCAGCCATGCTAGAGCACAACCAGCGCTTACTACTATGGGACTGCTTGCACAGTGAGATCTCACGCCACCGACGCTTTTCTCACACCGATTGGGCTCTGGATAACGAAACCCTAAACCGCTTGGAGCTTATAGCTAATCGAATCGAACCAACAAACAATTCGGAACTGTTCGGATATTTATTCGACTGGCATCCGGATATCCCCGGAGTCGACATAATGGATCACCAGGCTTACCGTCAACAGCTCGCACAGCTTCGTCAGGATGCCGTCCATGCAGTACTTAGCCAAGGTTCGCTGGAGGAACTAAGGAAACTTGCGGAGCGCAGTCCGGCGCGCAGCACGCTCGGTTCGACGCTTGGCGAAATCGCAACCGACGATCTTGTTTCTGATCTCGTCCCATGGCTGGATTCTGAAGATCCGAACCTTCGCGAAACGTCGTCCAGTTGGGCGTCTTGCCGCTTACACAAGGAGGGCGCTATGTGGTTGCGTAAAATTCTGGCATACGCAGAGATGACGCCGGCACGGCGCGCAGCTATAGTTCGCGGGGCGCCCGCAACCCGAGAGGTCTGGGATGCGCTCCTGGAAATCGACGTGAACCTGCATGACCTTTTCTGGGAGAACATTAATCCGTGGCATATCGAGCCCGCAGACACACCATACGCGGCTCATCAATTGTTGGCCCATGATCGCGCATGGGCGGCAGTCGATCTGCTAGCAACGGAAAGTCGCCGCGCGACGGACGGACAATGCCATGTCACAGTGAAGCTCACTGAAGAGGTGCTGAATGCCGCACTACATGCCGACCCAAACGCTGCGACATCGCAGTCCCTTGGCTCCGAGATCGGACTCCTGCTTGACTATCTTGAGAGTCAGCGGGTCAATGCGGAAAAGCTCGCAAGCTATGAGTTCGGGTTTTTTCGCCTAACAGAGGATTATCGGCAGCCACGGGCGCTTTTCGCGGCAATGAGCGCCGACGCCAGTTTGTTTGTCGACCTCGTTAAACAAGCATACGGGGGCAAGAATGATCCTAAACGTCGGCTCAAGGCCGAGGCGGCAGCGGCAGCTGACCACGCTTGGTGGATTCTCGAGCGATGGCGAGGCTTGCCCGGCCAAAGAGAAGACGGAACAATCGACAGTGCGCAACTAACAAGATGGGTCCGAACAGCGCGCTTAGCGTTTGACGAAATCAATCGCACCGATATCGGCGACGAAAAAATTGGGCGCGTCCTAGCAGCAAGCCCACCCGGAAATGACGGTGTGTGGCCCGCCGAAGCTGTCCGCGAGATACTTGAGACAATTGGCAGCTCCAGCATCGAGACTGGCATGCACATCGGAAGGCTCAATGATCGCGGGACAACGGTTCGAGGGCCGTATGATGGCGGACAGCAGGAGAGCGTGTTAGCTGCGCAGTATCGTGAATGGGAAAAAAGCACAGCTGGAAAATGGCCACGAACTAGTCGTTTACTTCGGCGGCTTGCCGAGAATTACGAAAAGGATGCGAAACGCATGGATAAGGAAGCCGAAATAAGTTCGGATATGTAATTTTTAGCGCCGATTGTCACGCCGCGGCAGTAAGAGCGACGGGGAATCAATCTTATTTACCGAGTACTTCAACCATCTCAGCGCTCACCTGGAGTTCGGCGCTGTCGTTTGAATCAACGACAATCGGTTCGAAATCCGGATTTTCCGGCAACAGCCGTATGGCGGTGTGTCGCCAGTCGCCGGATCCGTCGGTGGTTTTTTCGCTGGTGTAACGCTTAACGGTGTAGCGGCCGCCGGTTTCGGGGTCTTCGATGGCGTGGTGTTGGACGAGCACGATTTTGCCCTGACGGGTCCCTTCGACGCCGTAACGGAAAAGACAATAAGCGCCGTCGAAAATTAGCGGCTCCATGGATTTGCCGACTACTTGGGCGACGAACATGCCGGGGCTTAGTTTGCGGGTGGTGTTGGGTTTGACCCAGTCTTCGGCATCGACTTCTTGGCTGTCGCCAAAGCCGCCGGCGGCGGCTTTGAGGGTTACAAGCGGAACGCATGTCTTGAATTTCTCGGCATCCGTTGGTTCCATTCGCTCAAAAGGCAGTGCTTTTGCGCCGGCCGTCGCGGTAGCGTCAGTGTTTTGATCGGACGCTTGGAAAGCGCCCGGCCAGCCGCCGTGCGCTTCGATGACTTCGTCGATCTCTTTCATTATGCGCATGGTTTCGTTGAGGGCGACGACGATTTTCTGATAGTGCGCGATATCTTCGTCAGAAAGCGTGCGGCCCTTACGGTCCTTTAGCCACTTGTGGCAGACCTGGTAGCCGCCGTTGTGGAAATCCCATACCGCCTCAGGGACACCGTGGAAGCCGATTGTGCCGGGTACGGTAGCCCGGTGTCCTTCACGGGCGTTGGTTTTTCCGGCGTCGAGCCAGACGGTGTTGTTTGACCAGCCGACTAGTTTGACCTCAGGGCTTTTGGGGCCAGTGTAGATGGTTATGAAATTGTTCAACCAAGGTGATTTCATCGTGTACAGTGAGCTTAGCTCGTTGCCGCGCTGAGACAGCTCCCGAAACAAACCCAGATTTGAAGTAAGCGGTACCCGTGGGAAGTCGATTTTTAACATGTCAACATAACGAGTGCGAAAAGTCGGGCCGCTAAACGCAGCAAAAATATAATGGAAGATGTCCTCGGGTGTGATTTGAGACCATTCGTGCGCTCCGTGAGCATGCAATCCTAGCAGTATTTCTAGCTCACGCATGAATTGTCCCTTGAAGTTGTGACGGCCACACTTTTCTGATTTGCGTAGCAGGTCACCATGCTCCCTGCTCGCGTAGAGAGGAAACAAATATGTCCCGCCCCGATTGCTATAGAACGTCCGCTCGTCAATCAGGGTATCTGTGACACCGAAATGTGAATAAACATCAACATCCTGGAATACTTGTCTCATTGCGATTAGCGCGAGGTTCTCCGAAAGCATGCATGACATCGTTTCCCAGCGGGGATAAGCCAAGAATCCCTTGCTTTTGTCTGTATAGACCGTCCAACGCCAGTCGAATGGACGATACATAATACATCGTACGCTTGCTGGAATATCTTCTAATCTCGCTAAATCAGCACGGGCCCAGCCTACAGTCCAATCTCTGCCGTCAGCAGGCAAGCCATACATTTGACGCACTGCGCTGTCGTCGTTGACCAGAAGATCATTGGCCCGGCTAAGAACCTCCTTGTCGTCAAATGATATGGTCAGCGCATCGCGTTTAGTTTGTATACCATACGCTGGTCGGCTAAACACATCCATTAGAGACACAAAGGACATGTACTCTGCCGTCTTGCTGAAATCTTTGGGCGTGAAGAAAAAATACGGGTCTACTGGCCTTAGCTTTAGCGGGGTTTCTGTGTGCGCAAGAAGCGCATTGTATTTGGACTGTCGATTCCCGCGAAGTTCACTAAAACTGACCTGCTTTATTGATTGCACAGCATTGCCAGACCGACACATTGTGGTGATACAAACCCCTAGCGTGATGTCGAATACGTTTTCGTCCTTGGCGCCGTCGCGCCCGGCCTCTTGGGCTGCTGAATTGCCATGTAGATCTAAAACGGCTATACGTGAAAAGCTTTCGAGAAGTGCTTCCCTCATCCGGCGATGCGTCAGCCCATCAATAAATACATTGTTCGTAATCAGCCCTAGAACACCAAGCTCGCTCTGCGCCAAGTGGAAATGGGCGAGCCGCACAAATTTGATGAAATCGTCATCAAGATTGATTTTCCGCTCATGCAGGCCGTGTTTATAGTCGTTGAGTAGGTCAAGAATGAACGGAATCTTGTTAAGTTTCCCGAAGTTTGAATACGGCGGATTCCCAATCACCACCGTAAACCGCTGCTTCCGCTTGATCTCGTTAACCGCCGCCGCCTCATGCGCCAGCGCGGGCAGAACATCGAGCGTATATTGCTCATCGCTGGCCGGCTCCAAGGCGTTAGTCAAATAAACCCGAGCCCGCTCATGGCTGCCAAACCGATAGCCAGTTTCAAAGAGCTTAAGACCAATTTTTAAGTGCGCGATGGCGTAGGGCGCCATTAACAACTCATAACCGTGCAGGCGCGGCAAGAGGTATTTGGGCACATAATCGTTCCAGCACGCTGAGCGTTCCTGCTCGTTACAGTCCTCGGCCTCCCATTTGGCGACGAGAGTTTTATGAATGAGGTCGATTACCTCAACCAGAAAAGTACCCGTTCCGGTGGCCGGGTCGAGGATTTGCACAAAGGGTTGATCGGGATCGACGCCGACGGGAATCTTGATATCCGGATTGCGCGCAGTCATTTCCGCCCAAGTGGTGATGTCGGCCAGTCCGTCTTCGAGTCCGAACTCGGTGCGCAACAACTCGTCCACCGAGCGCACGATATAAGAGACGACAGGTCTTGGGGTGTAAAAGACCCCACGCTTCATGCGCTGTTTGGCATCGTATTCTTTGAGAAAAAGCTCGTAAAAGTGAATAACCGGGTCTTCCTGCGGATTGCGGTCGCCAAAGTCCCTGACAATGGCTTCCATGTTGGCGTCATCAAGAAGCTCGACCACCTCGCTGATGCCCAGCTCGTCGAAATCAATGTCTTCTGTGCGCGTTCTGCCGCGCCGCCCGCCAACATGCAGAAATGTCTCCATCAATTCCTTCAGAAACGGATTCGTGACCGGCATTTGTTCGTGAAGATGGTCGGCCGTTATGCCTTTCGGATTTGCGATTCGCGCCGTCAGCAGCCCGTAAGCGATGGTCTGCGCGTACATGTCGGCAAAGCCGTCGGGGTCGAGATCGTGAATTAGCGAGGTTTGAAACGCCTTCATTAGTTTGGTCAGCGTACCGTTTTCGGTCTCGATTTTAAGCGCCGTTTGAATGCGATTTCGCAGAGTTCGCGCGAGCTCCGCGAGACGCACCGACAGTTCTCGCGAGGTATTGATGACCTCGCGGTGGCGCAAGGTAAAAGCGGAGCGCCAATCGCTTCGCCAATCGTCTAAATCATGTTCATTTTCCGGCCAGGCCAAGCGCGCCAGCTTGTCGGCAACGTCGTCAAGATGAAGCGGGGTATCGAGATTGTCCCAGCCTAGGACCTTAAGTGTCGGCACGTCGTCGTTGTTCTCTGGTTGCGAAAAATGGGCCAGGCTGATTCGGCGTTCATCGCCGGTTCCGTAATTGGAAACAAATAGAAGGTCATCGGCGGCCCAAGCGGTGCGCTCGGCGCTATTGGCGGACGCGCGTTTCTTAAGCGCGACCCGGCTTAAAATGCGCCGCAGGGCAACCACCGGCAGCTTTTTTGGCTCGAACTCAACGAAAAATATGCCCCAGGGTTGTCCAACGGCGAGCGGGCGCAAGCGCTGTATGCGCTGTATTTTAGCCGCGTTCGCGGCGTCGATGCCCAGCTCTTCGGGACTGAATTCAAAGTACAGTTCGTCATCGTCTTCAAAATCGGCCAGGCCGACGGGCCAATCTAATTCGTCCCGCAAATAACCCAGTAATGATTCAAAGGTTTTTATCGCGGCCAATTTCGCACGGTGATCGGTCGGCATCGCTACTCTCCGTTAATCTCCATCCAGCACTTCAAAGTCGCCTTGACGCCAAGCGGCGCATCCAGTCTCTTGAGATAATTGTTCTTGATATGCTTAAGCACCTTGGCCCTAATTTCCACCAAAGCCTCCTCCGACATTTCCAGCTTGCGCGGTGTTGTGGGCTTGGCGCGAATGCTTCTAATGATCTCGCTTGGCTCTTCTATGATAGCGCTTGTCGGCAAATGATAGAAATACCAACCTGTCATGCCGGCTTCTTCGCTAAATTCATTAGTCGTCTTATCGAGCGCGGGCAAGCTATAGCAGAAAAAGACGCCAATGGCTCCTTTGGCGGGCTTCTGCCGACCGCTAAACATGGTGCCGGGCAGCGATTTAAGATGCGCAGCCAGCTCGGGTTGGGCCTCAAGCAGAGCCTGGTATTCAAGATGCATGTCTTCGATGGCTGTTTTTTCGCCTTCATAAGTGTGGTTGAACTCGCGCAAGGCTTCATAGTCGTCCTGAGGAGTCAGAAGCTTTTTGCCTTCGATGCCTAATGTTTTTGAAATTAGCAAAGTCTTACGCGTCACCCGGCTGTAAAGGGTTAGTAGTCGATTCAGTTCTTCGGGCGGCAGGAAATTCCAAAAAATCACTGTGCCGCGATCCGCCGATGCTTCGGGGTGGTCGCGGACGAGCGCTTCTTCGATGGTCGGATTCAGACGGCGGTCGACGCGGCCGATTCTTTGCATCAGCCTAACCGGGTTCCAGTGGATATCATAGTTGATGATGCGGCAGGCATCCTGCAAGTTGAGACCTTCGGAAAGCACGTCTGTCGAGAGCAAAACTCGAATCTCTTTGGTGCCTTTAGACGCCAGCTCGGCTGAAGTGGTGCCATTATAATATGGAGAGAACCGCTTTATTATCTCCGCGCGATTTGTTTTGGTGCCGCTGTCGACTTCATCGATGTCCGTGACGCCAGCGCTTTTTAGGTGTCCATGTAGATACCGGGCCGTATCGGCGAACTCGGTAAATATCAATACCTTTTTGTCTTCCAGGTCTTTTGATTTTAATAGCCGTATAAGTTTCTTTAGTTTGTCGTCGTGTTCGGGCTCAAAGCGCTTGGTTTCTTTAAGGAAATCCACGATTTGATCGAGATCGAGAAATGTTTCAGCAATGATTTCTTCGACTTCATATTCGTCCCGCGACAAACGCGTTACATCGTCGAGCATTTCTTGTGGAACAATATCATCGTCGATTTCTTCAATGGGATCGTCCCCCCAAAGCGCGGATTGCCGGGCCTGAGCATGCTTAAGAACCTCGGCATTTTGCTCTTGCCAACGCGCCAAGCGCCGTTTTTCCGCATCGGTTTCGCTGTGAACCTCAAGAAAGGCGATGAATTTTTTCATCAGGCGGTCGCAGGAGAGTTTAAACGCGTGGACAGAGCTTTCGAAACGTTTTAGGAACAAAGTGCGTATAAGACCGACGACCTGCTTTTGGCGGTTTTCTTCCCAGGGGTTGATTTTGTCGCTCGGCCCTTTGTAGTAAGCTAGGGGATAATAAATTGACAAGGAAAAAAGCGGTTTTTGGCGATCGAAGGCTCGCTCGACCATGACGAGAAGATTGCCGTAGGTTTTGCGGATAGAATACTCGGCGACGCGCGGAGCTTTACGCTCTGGAAAAATTGTGGTTGTCGAGCCTTCTTTCAGCTGGCTTTCGCGCGCATAGGCGCGGCTTCTTTGGACAACGATATGCTGAAAAAGCTGGTCCTTCATTAGGAATTGACTTGCCTCTTGAACAAGCTCGCCGGTCGAGTTGTTTTGCATGTGGAGCTGCTTTCGGAGATCGCGTTCCAGTTTGGTGAAGTAGGCGCGAAGGTTATTTATCCCTAAGGTCTTAGCAAAATACGGTTCGTCGCGCTTGGAAAACAGTTCGATCATGTGCCGAAAATCCTGGAGCTCATTGTTGATCGGCGTTGCGGTCAGCATATAGACAAGCTTTGGGCGTTGCGACATATCGAGCAGGTTGTTGTATAGGCGATAATAACGCGAGCTGTTAATGCCGGCCTCCGGGTCCCCCAGTTTGCCGGGGTTGCGAAAATGGTGGGCTTCATCAATTATTACCACATCCGCCAATTCCGCGATGCGCCGCAGACGCTCCGGAAAGTCACCTTTTCTATCTAAGTCGGTATGGCTTAGAACCACAAGATTGCTGAAGTCGGCGCTCCCTCCGAAGCCGCCGATGTGCGGCAGCCACTCCTTGAGGTGGGGTTCCCACACGGCGTCTTTGGCCGCTTTGGGGGCCAACAGCACCACACGCTTGCCTTCGCGCAGAATCATGCGCTCGATGAGCATCATGCCGACGAACGATTTTCCCAGGCCGACGCCGTCACATAAGAATGCGCCTCCGTGCTGTCTGGCAATCTTAAGCATGGCCCAGTAGGCCTCTTTTTGATAGCGGTCAAGTTGCGGAAAGACCTTGGATCGGCTTTCTTCCCACTCGCTGTCTGTCATCTCGTGGCCGCGAAAAAACTCGTACAGCGCCTTGGCGTAGACATCGAAGGGTGTGTAGGCGTGGGTGTGCCGGGCTATGACGTTCAGTATGTCTTCGCTGATATCCTTGGCTTGCTCCCAGTGGTATTCGAACCACTCCTGAAGCTGCGCGACCTCGCGCCCGCTTTGCACCTGAATGTTCAACTCGACGTTTTGGGTCAGCCCGGGCCGAGTGAAGTTGCTGGACCCTACCAGCGCCTGGGCACCGACGACATCGAGCTTGGCGTGCGTGATGTAGGTCTTGGCGTGAAATTTGTCTTTATCGTAAACCTTGCATTCGATCTGTCCCGACCTTAAGGCGTCGACAATCGCGGGGACGCCGTGGAGAAACGGGTTTTTGTCTTTGTCGCCCTCGATGCTTTGGTCGAGATTGTCCGCCGCGCGGGCTCTGATAGCCTCAAGAAGCGCTTGCCGCGTACGCTGGGTGACCTCGTCGCCCATGAGAATCCTGATTTTTTCGAGTTGTTGCCATTTTCCGTCCAAGTCCAATAGACCGCCGATTTCGAAAAACCCGGTGGCGATATCGAAGCGTTTAGCGATATCGGTCCATTGCTGGAGATACCGCAAGCCCGTCCAGCCGGACACGCTGTTATCGACGATGAATAGGTCTGCGCCTGTTTTTACGGTTGGCAATCGGACTCCTGTTCGATTGGCAAAACCTTGGCTTCTAGCGGCGAAAAACCGGACACCGAGCGAACTCTCGAAAATCGAACCGCCGCTGCGTCGCCATTAAGCTGCCAATCGATATTTTAGCAGAAGCTTGAATCTAATTGTTCCGCCGGGTGTGCGGTTCAGCATGTACGCGTGTAAAAATATTCGGAAACCCCAGCCCCAACCCATACTACCAGCGAATTGTTTGTGAAATTGATTTCACTCTCCGAATTTTCGATTGCCGACCTTTCGGCCAGCCAAAGATTAGAAAATCTCAGTTCTTAAAAAGATGCGCGCGCAAACCACCGGCAAGGTCTTTTGATAAAGGCTTGCTTTTTTTGACTTATCGGTCGAGCCAAGAAAAAACGATCCCCGCCTAACAAAACGAGGCAACCCCCGGTGGTCAAACGGGCGCCACATTCCGCCCGTAGGGCGGAATGCAAAGGAAAACATCGAACGCAGATGGCCGCTTCGATGTTTTCCTTTGCGGCCGCGCACAATCCACCAGGCGCGGCCGTGGCGCCCGTCGGCCCGAAAAACCAAGCACTCGGCCTTCAATCCGCGTCCGAATTCTCGTCAAAAAAAGTTCGAGCTTTTTCTAAAACGGCCAGC
>Ga0334722_10004652_pt1 | contig 14137 bp, 12 predicted proteins | sample C3_bottom_MG_FD_207210 | JGI IMG/M metagenome (GOLD analysis project Ga0334722, IMG submission 207210) | Sediment microbial communities from Yellowstone Lake, YNP, Wyoming, USA - C3_bottom | ecosystem: Environmental > Aquatic > Freshwater > Lake > Sediment | place: USA: Wyoming | collected...
GAAGTCGTATTATCGCCGCCGGCCGTGATCCTCTGGAACCGCCACGTTCCCGTCAGGTCCGACCCGTCCGTTGCGAACGTCCCTCCCCGCTTCTGGGCGATCATCATGGCAGGTCCGCCCGCGTTGTCGGTGAACGTCGCCACCATCACGCTCATGTCTTTCGATACGACGCACTGGAAGGTGTTGTCGCCGGGATTCAGGAGCATCCCGGACAGGGACATGGTGTAGGGAATGCCGTCCCTGTTGGAGAGTGGGGCCCCGTTCCGGACGATTCCGGACATGTGACCCAACCCGTTGTTGTCGAACGAGAGGGTTCCGTGTTCCCACCCCATGGTTCCCGAGGTCATTATGGTGTTGAAACTCCAGGTCGTCCCCGTCACGTTCTCCATGGAAAAGGCGATCCCCGCCAACGAAGGTGGAACCATGGAATTTGCCCCCCGGCCCATCATCAACGTGGGGGTGTTCTCAGGGGTCGCCTTCCCGGTGCCCATATCCGGATCGATCCTCCCGAGGGAGATGATCCGCCCATCGGCGGTGTTGTCCAGCTCGAACACGTTGCTCGTCCCGATATACATGGGGTAGACCCTCGAATTGCCCGTACCCTCGTTCTCCATCACGTAGAACCGGTAATTTTTCCCGGTGGGCACCACCATCGAGAACGTCTTCGGGGTACCGGTCGCAGTCACCCTTCCCGCTTCGAGGTTGGTGTCGTTGTCCACGGCCATGAAGACCGTTCCGGGGACCGAGCCCTGGATCGTGGCGGAAGCCGTGCCGACGCCGCTTTCCGTCGCCGTCCCGCCGCCACCTCCGCATGCGGCAAGCGCCATCCCGAACAACAACACTGTTACGGTCCCGATGATCCCTCGTCTTCCGGTCATTTGCTTTCCCTCTCTGTGCATCCGCGAATCGACCCCGCGAATCCGGTTGGTTGTTAGAAACGATACCCGACGCCGGCGAATCCGGCGTTCGAGGTCGACGACCCCACGTCGCCGCGAAGAACGGTGACGGTGTACCCGGCGACGGAAAATATCGACCGGGTCCATTCGTACCCGACGGTCGCTCCGATCGCGTGACGATTCACGCGCTCCTTCACGACGTCGGTCCCGAAGGCGGAGGAAAACATGTGGGGCATCCCCCCCCCGCCAAAACCTCCCGTTCCCCCGGAGGTCGCGATGGATGTCCCATCGGAAAGGAAGGAATCCCCCCGGGAAAATTCGTATCCGATTCCACTGGAAAGGGCCGGCGTCCAGTTCACCCCGAGAAGTGCTCCCACCGCATGTTCCTTATAGGAGAAGATGTCGGATGTCGCCCTGCTGTCCCGATAGGCGTAATGCTCCGCCAGCCAGGCTTTTTCTCCCAACCGCTCCCGCAACTGGACCTTGACGCCGAAGGCCACGGAGGACTGGTCGGAGTCCTGGAAGGTTTTCGCCTGGAGGATCGGAGCGATGGTGATCGTCCATCCCGCGCGGGGAAAGTAGACCAACCCCGGGGAGAGCGTGATCGCCGCGAAATCCAGATCCGTAACGTTCGCGAAAGCGGCTCCTTCCGCGACAGCGGAAAAGACCCAGTCGCCGCGGGTCTCGCCGCTGGGCTCCCTGCTGAACCCCCCGTAGGCCAGCAGGTACGCGTCGCTCTTTCCACCATGGATCGACCGTCCCACGTTTGAATCGAACCCGAGTTTCGTTCCGGCTTCCCATCCCGCCACCGCGGATCCTGCCGCCGTCAGCAGCATTCCGGCAGCGAGCACCAGGCGTCCGGCGGCAAGAAAAATCCTGTTCGTCCTCCCCATCCGATCAATCTCCATATCGCTACCTCCGCATGCCGCCCATGCCGCCGCCCATGCCGCCGCCCATCCCTCCGAACCCGCCTCCCATCGAACCGCTCCCGCCCATGAATCCGCCACGCGCCCCCGTCGCTCCTCCGGCCTGCCCCTTCCAGAGAGGCTTGCCGGCTTCGTCGCGGAGAACCAGGGAACGTCCCGAATCCAGCAACCGGATCTTCTGGGCGACGATGTACAGCTGCATGTCGTTGCCGAGCGACTTCGACCCGCGTACGAGCACATTCGATCCGTCCGGCAGTTGCGCTTTCAGGTCTTTCCAGTACCAGCCGGAAGAGGCCAGGACCGTGTAAGTATCGTTGCCCGATTCGAGGCGAAACCGGACGGGCCCTTGCCGAGGTTGGGCAAGGCCGTAGGCCCTTCCCTGCACTTCCCCCACGGTGTTCGGGTCGAACCCGCCGGGGTAGCGGACACCGCTGCCCTGGAGGACGACGTCCCCTTCTTCCGCATGGACCGTTTGCATTGCAGGGGGAAGAAACGCGGTCGCCCAGAAAAAGAGCGACAGGCCAAGAAGCGCCGCGCCGCGGTGCGACGGTAACACGTGACTTCCCATTCGCCGGGCCATTCCCTTCCCCTCCGATCAGGATGAACTGCCATGTAACATGAGCAAGGAGGATGCCGCATTCGATGAATTCGGTATCATGCCGAAACAAGGGTGGATTTTACTTTATTGTCGGATCGTTCGGAGGTCCCGCACAGGCAGGGGATGCAATGCGTGCACTCCGGCGCGCAATATTTGCACCTTTTCTACAAGCCAAACTCCTTGATCCGGTACTGGAGGGTTCGCAGGGAAATGCCGAGAATTTGAGCTGCCCGTTTCCGGTTTCCCCCCACCTCGGCAAGGATCTTCCCGATGGTTTCCCGTTCGTTCTCCTTCAGGAGGCTTCCGTCGGAAACGACAGTCGCACCCGGTTGCTCCAGATTCAGATGCCTAACGTCGATCTCCCCCCGGGCGAGGATCACGGCGCGCTCGACCACGTTCTGCAGCTCCCGCACATTTCCCGGCCAATGGTAATTCACCATCGCCGTACGCGCTTCCGCGGTGAATCGATCGATCGTCTTGCCTGAGGCGACCACGAACTTCTTCAGGAAATAGTCCGCCAACGGCAGAATGGCATCCCGGCGGTCCGCAAGCGGCGGCAGGGGGATCGGAAAAACGTTCAACCGGTAATAGAGGTCCTCCCGGTATCTCCCGGCGGCCACTTCCTCCTTGAGGTCACGGTTCGTCGCCGCGATGATCCGGACGTCCACGGAGATGGACTTCGTTCCCCCGACCCGCTCGAACTCCCGTTCCTGGAGGACCCGCAGGAGCTTCACCTGGACGGCCGGAGAAATTTCCCCGATCTCGTCCAGGAAGATCGTTCCTCCGTCGGCGAGTTCGAATCTCCCTTTCCGTGAGGCGACGGCCCCGGTGAACGCTCCCCGCTCGTGCCCGAAAAGCTCGCTTTCGAGAAGGTTCTCCGCCAGGGCGGCGCAATGGACAGGGATGAAGGAGCCTTCCCGCCGGGGGCTCAGGTTGTGGACCCTCCGCGCGATGAGCTCCTTGCCGGTACCGCTCTGTCCCGTGATGAGAACCGTGGCTTCGGAGGGGGCCACGCCCTGGACCAGTTTGCGTACCTGCGCCATCTTCTCGCCGAGAAAGATCGTTTCCGACGGAGGGAATTGCCGCCCCAGCTCTTCCGACAGCAGATGGATCCTCCTTTCCGATTCCGCCTCCCGGAGCACACGGCGAACCACGTGGCGCAATTCGTCGGGATTCCGGAGCGGCTTCGTGAGGTAGTCGGAAGCTCCCGACCGCATCGCTTCCACCGCGCTGCCGATCGACCCGTAGGCGGTGAGGACGACCCAGAGAGCCTCCGGCCGCGCCTTCTTCCCTTCCCGCAGCAGGTCCAGCCCGGAAAGATCCGGCATGCGCAGATCGGTGATGACAAGATCGAAGTCGGACGCGGAAAGCATCGCCAGCCCTTCCGCGCCGTTCCCCGCCTCCTCCAGCCTGTACCCTTCCTCGCCGAGGACGGTGCAAAGGAAGGAGCGCATCGGCCCGTCATCGTCGACGATCAGGATCCTTTTCGACATCGAACGGTCACCTCGCGTTCGGAAGAAGGATGGTGAGAACGGCCCCGGCGGTTTCCCGCCGATTCGCCAGATCGATCGCTCCATTCATTCCCTCTACCGTTTTTTTCGAGTAGGCCAGCCCCAATCCCGTGCCATCCGCCTTGGTGGTATGGAAGGGAGTGAACAGGCGGGGGATCTCGGATTCGGGGACGCCGGGGCCGCTGTCCTCGATCCGGATCTCGACCCCGCGGTCATCGGGGCGCGCGGAGATCCGCAGGTGTCCCCGGTCTCCCATCGACTGGATCGCGTTACGGATCCCGTTCGCCAGGACCCGGCGAAGCTTCTCGGGGTCCGCCAAAACGACCGTCCCCTCCCCCGGATCGAGCTCGACCTCCCCTTTCCACCCGGTAGCCTCTCCCGCCATCGACTCGTGAACCAGGATGCCGATGTCCACCGGTTGGACCGAGTACGTTTCTTCCCGGGAGAAGAGGAGGAGATCGTTCACCAGCGACTCGATCCTCATCGTTCCCTGAAGCACCGCGGCGAGTCCCTTCTTCTTGGGATCCGTCGACTCCACCCGTTCATCCACCCATTGCGCGTACCCCTTGATGCTCCCGAGGGCGTTCCGGATTTCGTGCGACAGGGTGGCGGTCATCTGCCCGATCAGGGCCAGGCGTTCCCTGCGATCCACCTTGGCCTGAAGGCGAAGGTGCCGGGCGAACACCCGGTCCAAGGCGATGCCGACCGCCCACAGCAGGCCCAGAACGGCCCCGACGATCCACCACATCCTTCGGGTGTCGGAGAGGATGCGGTCCACGCGGGTGGTGTGCAGGACCAGGCGGAGCATCTCCGGCTTTCCGCCGGGGTCATGAAGGAGATAGTTGAATTCGTAGGCGGGAAGTCCTGTCCCCAGCGTGATCCTGCGGCCGAAAGTCTTGCCGGATCGAAGCCACTCTCCAAGGTCCGCCTCGTGAATGTTGCCGCCCACCATGCCCGGGTTCGTATGGAGCACGATCGTCCCGTCCTCCCGGGCGATCATCGCGTAGGCCACCACCCGGTCCGAGAGAATGGTCCGGACCTCCCCCTCCGCCCGGTTCCCGCCGGATCGCAACGCGCTCTCCGCCGACGTGGAAAGCGCCAGGCCGGTGCTCTCCATCGCGTTCTCCGCGAGGTCCCGAACGGCGCGGGTGTTCACCGCGGTCCCATAGAGGATGGCTGCGGAGGAAAACAGCAGGAAAAGGAACAGGATCGAACGAAACAACAGAACTGCGCCCGAACGCTTTTCCCGCCCTTCCGGACCGTTTTTCACCATCCGTCATCCCGGTTTTCTTCCACCCGCATCGGGCGCCGCCTTCGGGGGAACAGATGATCCGCAGGCATGTTCCCGTTTCGCTCCGCTTACTTCAACGTGTAGGAAAAGGTCGCGCTCCCCTTCTTGCCGGGGGATTCGATCTCCGCATGGAACGTGTACTTCCCGGGAGTCGGCATGCCGACGTCCGCGCCGATGTGCTCGCCCATCACGACGAGGGTGACCGTGGACGACGATTTCCTGTCCGGTCCGGTGACGACGACCTTCCCCGCCACTCCGGCGGCGGGCTTCCCGGTCGCGGGGTCGGTGAGGAAGAGCATCAGGTGGCGCTTCCCGGCGAACTTGGCGGCGGTCCTGGCCGACACGCCGGACTGCTCCATCTGTGCCTTCATGTCCACCAGCCGGGCCTCTCCGGACCACGGGCCGATCTTCCCGGAGAAGACCTTATCCCCCATCTTCATCATGTCGTGCCCGCCCGACTGCATCTTCCCGTGGTCGCCCATCCTCATGCCGCCGTGGTCGCTCGATGCGCCGTGTTGCATCCCGCCCATTCCGCCGTGCTCCGCCGCCGCCGAAACGCCCGGCAGCGCCATGAGCATCGACACCACGACCAAGGGCAGGATCCGAACCGATTCTCCAATCTTCCGCATGTTCCTCCCTCCCCTCCCGGATTACAGGTCGAAAATGACGCATCCGCCTGCTGTCCCTCGATAAATGGGCGCGCATCCATTTCATGATACGATTCCGGTGAGGTTGCATCGGGTTCGAGGGGACTCCGAATGGGCGTGATGCGGCCGGAAGGGGAAGGGGCGGAGCCGGGTGTTCCCCGGCCTACCGCCCCTTCGGGAAACTGGATCGGCCCTACGGGGTGTCGATGGCGACGCGGTAGATCTTGCCGCCGTACTCCACCGTCGGAACGTTCTCCGCCGGACCGCTTGCGATTGCCGTAGCAGGCAGGTTTCCGGTCTCCATCGCTTCCCTGTACTGCCAATCGTTCGGATCGGGAGTGTCCACCCCCGCCGGCTCGGCCTTGCCCGCGAAGGCGGGTGCCGCCATCGTTGCCGCCGCCAACAGAACCGCCATGCGCACCAGATTCGTTCTCATCGCTTTCCTCCTTCTCTGTTCTCTGCAGATAATTTTATGTGTTGCCGTCCATCGCTCCCGCCTGTAAATAAAGCATCCGGCGTGCCAATTGCTCTTTCCTCACAAGCCACCGGATTACAATGAGTTTCAGGTTCTGGTGTTTCCGCCGGAAGTCCCCTTTGAAGAATACTCTTTAACAAACGAAGAATATTCGGCGCGAGACCCGCCATTCGGCTCCGAGCGCGAGCGTCGAATCCGCCGCCGAAGCGCGTGACCATGCGAACCAAGGGACGAAAACCACGGCGGGTTCCGAAAAGGACACGCCCCACAAACATGTCGCACGGATCAAGAAGTTCAAGGAGGGCTACACAAAGATGACGAACGGATCGATAGTCCGGCGGGGGGCTCCGTTCCGGCGGTCTCACGAAAACCACGGTGGTCAACGGATAAATCCTCGAAGTCTTCCCCTCCCGCCGTGCAAGAATCAGGGAATCAGGGTCACACCATTTCTTGAGGCTATCTCCGCAAGATCACGGAACGGTATTTTCAGGAACGTGCCCAGCACATCGGGATCGAAGTGGGTCTCGCGTCCATTCATAAGGGAATCCACCGCGCTCCGGTAAGACAAGGCTGCCTTGTACGGGCGGTCCGTCGTCAGCGCATCGAAGACATCGACCACTGCGAAGATTCTCGCCCCCAGGGGGATGCTCTCCCCTGCAAGCCCCCTCGGATACCCGGTTCCGTCGAACTTCTCGTGATGGGCCAGGACGATCTCGCGGGCACCTTCGAGGAACCGGATCGGGCCGATGAGCGACGCGCCCAGTTCCGGGTGCAGCCGGATCTGTTTCCACTCCTCCTCCGTCGGCGCGCCTTTCTTCAGGAGGATCGAATCGGGGACGCCGATTTTCCCCACGTCGTGGAGGAGCGCCCCTGTCCCTATGTTGGCCAAGGCCGTCTCCCCCTGGATCCCCAACCGTTCCGCCAACAGGAGGGTGTACTCCCTCACCCGGCGGGAATGCAGCGACGTCTCGTGCTCCCGCAGATCGAGCGAAGACGCAAGTGCCGCCAGCGTTTCCTCGTGGGCCGCGGCGGTTTCCGCCAAGGCGCGTCTTTCGCGGTCGAAGAGAAGCGAGGAAGTCAGCGCGATGACCCAGAAGCTTGCGATTTCCCCGACCTGATCGGCCTGCGCCATCCGGTATCCTCCCCAGTCCAACAGGATATGGATCATGAAAACGGAACTGACCGCGCCCGCGGTCAGTAGCGTCCCCCGGAGACCGAACCAGGCCGCCGCCATCAGGATGGGTAGATAAAACAACTTCTGGAGGAGGATATGGAGCCAGTGCCAGCCGTGGAGGCCGGCCGGAGTGACGAAGTGAGCGAACGCAACGGCGCAGACTACGGCGGCAACGGTCCCTCTTCTCCGCCAGGTACGCCGGTTACGAACAAGTGACCTCATCCCGGTGGCAAGCAGTCCTCCCTCCATGCGCAATCCACCCGGTCGCAGCAACCGTCCCGGGCCGTGCCGAAGCACGGGAAGTTCCCCTCCCCCTGCTGGATGGCCCGGATGATCTCCCCCTTGCTCATCCTCGCGGAGTTCACCCCTTTCGCTTTCGCAATCGCGCGTACCTTTTGGATTTTCATGACGCACCTCCTATGTGCATTCCCGACGAGTATGCATTCCCAACGAGGAGCGGAAGGGCGGCACGCAGGACCAGGCCGCCCCTACCCGCCGCGTATCGCTTATTGCAACGTATAGGAGAACGTGGCGCTCCCCTTCTTGCCGCCTGATTCGATCTCCGCCTTGAACGTGTACTTCCCGGGGGCCGGCAAATTGACGTCGGCGCCGAAATGCCCCTGCATGGCCATGAACTCGGTCGTCGCCGTCTTCTTGTCGGGCCCGGTCACCGTGATCGTCCCTTTCCCCTCGGTGACGTGCGCCTTCGTTTTGGCGTCGGACAGTTCGACCGCGATGTGGTGGGAATTCGGCATCGCCCCCATCGCCTTCATTCCGGACGCCTCCAAGTGCGCCTTCATGTCGACGATCCGCGCCGTCCCCTTCCACGGGCCGATCTTCCCGGAGAAGACCTTATCCCCCATCTTCATCATGTCGTGCCCGCCCGACTGCATCTTCCCGTGGTCGCCCATCCTCATGCCGCCGTGGTCGCTCGATGCGCCGTGTTGCATCCCGCCCATTCCGCCGTGCTCCGCCGCCGCCGAAACGCCCGGCAGCGCCATGAGCATCAACGCCGTGCCGCAGACCGCCGTCCGAACCGCCTTGCCGTTCACTCGCATGTTCCTTGCCCCCTTTGGGTTTGTGGCGGCGATTTCAGGCCGCCGTCGCCGACGGTTCGAGTTCCCGTCGCTTCCACATCTTGTAGATCGCCGGATACACCAGCAGTTCCATGACGAACGAGGTGATCAACCCCCCGATCATCGGCGCGGCGATCCGCTTCATGACGTCGGCGCCCGCCGACGTGGACCACATGATCGGCAGCAACCCCATGAACGCGGCGGCCACCGTCATCATCTTGGGGCGCACACGCTTCACCGCGCCGTGGACGATGGCCTCGTCGAGATCCGCGAGGTTGCGCAGCATGCCCCTCCTTTTCGCATCGTCATGGGCGAGATCGAGGAACAGCAGCATGAACACCCCGGTCTCGGCGTCCAACCCCATGAGGGCGATCATCCCGACCCAGGCGGCGATGGATACGTTGTACCCGAGCAGGTAAAAGAGCCAGATCGCCCCGATGGCCGAAAACGGCACGGCGAGCATGACGAGCGACGCCTTGAACGCGCTCCGTGTGTTCATGTAGAGCAGGACGAAGATCAGCACCAGCGTGATCGGGATCACCAGCTTGAGCCGCTCGCGCACGCGGATCATGTTCTCGTACTGGCCGCTCCACTGGAGCACGTACCCCGGCTTCAGCGGAACCTTCGATGCGACGACCTTCTTCGCCTCCTCGACGTAACTTCCCACGTCGCGGCCGGCGATATCGACGTAGACGTAGCCGGCCAGGAAGCCGTTCTCGTCGCGCAGCATCGCGGGACCTTCCAGCATCTTGACGTCGGCGAGCTGGGCGATCGGCACCTGCGCCCCCATCCCGGTGGGGACGAGCACCCGCCCGAGCCGGTCGAGATCCTCCCGCAGTTCCCGCGGGTAGCGCAGGTTCACCGGGTAGCGCTCCCGCCCCTCGATCGTCGTGGTGATGTTTTCCCCTCCGATCGCGCTCATGATCACGTCCTGCAGTTTCTCGATCGTCAGGCCGTACCGGGCGAGCTGGTCGCGCTTCGGCTCGATGTCGATGAAGTATCCGCCGGTCACGCGCTCGGCGAACACGGAGCGGGTTCCCGGGATGTCCTTCATGACATGCTCCAGGCGCTCCCCGATCCGCTGGATTTCCGCGAGGTCGCTCCCGTACACCTTGATGCCGACCGGGGTGCGCACCCCGGTCGTCAGCATGTCGATGCGCGCCTTGATCGGCATTGTCCACGCGTTCGTGACGCCGGGGAAGCGGACGACGGCGTCCATCTTCGCCACGAGCTCGTCCCACGAGATGCGGTCGGGCCAGACGGGGCGGAACACGGGTTTCAGGAAATCGGGCATCCACGAGGAGTACCAGCGCTCCTTCGGGCTCCACTTCGACGGGTCCTTCAGCACCACCGTCGTTTCCATCATCGAGAACGGCGCCGGGTCGGTGGACGTGTCGGCGCGCCCCGCCTTCCCGAAGACGCGTTCGACTTCGGGGAAGCTTTTCAGCAGTTTGTCCATGCGGACCATCAGGTCCTGCGCCTGCGCGACGGAAAGCCCCGGAAGCGTCGTCGGCATGTAAAGCATGGTGCCTTCGTTCAAGGGCGGCATGAATTCGCCGCCCAACTTGAAGTAGACGGGAACGCTCACCGCCATCGCCAGCAGCGCGGCGGCGATGACCGTCTTCGGGCGGCGCAGCACGTAGCGGCACGCCGGCTCGTAGATGCGGAACAGCGCGCGGCTGATCGGGTGCCTCTCTTCGGAATAATATTTGCCGACGAAAGCGTGCGTTGCCAGTTTCGCGAGGAATTTCGGGTGGAAGGTGTACGGGTCGATCCGGGCGAACATCATCCGCTGCGCCGGATTGAGCGTCACCGCGAGGATCGCGGCCAGGCCCATCGCCAGGTTCTTCGAGTACGCCAGCGGCTTGAACAGCCGGCCCTCCTGGTCCACCAGCGTAAAGACGGGGAGGAACGCCACGGCGATGACGAGCAGGGAGAAGAAGACGGAAGGGCCGACCTCCTTGAGCGCCTCGAGACGCACGTCGTGGAAATCGCCGATCCTGCCGCCGGCATCCCAGAGGTGGATCTTGTTGTAGGCGTTTTCGACCTCCACGATCGCACCGTCGACGAGCACGCCGATCGAGATGGCGATGCCCGCGATGCTCATGATGTTGACCGTCACTCCCATGTAGTAGAGGGGGATGAAGGACAGGAGCACGGATACGGGGATCGTGATGATCGGCACCAGCGCGGATGGGGCGTGCCACAGGAAGACGAGGATCACCAGCGCGACGATGATCATCTCGACCACGAGCTCGTGCTTGAGCGTTTCGATCGCGCGGTGGATCAGGTCGGAGCGGTCGTAGGTCGAAACGAATTCGACCCCCTTGGGCAGCGACGGCTCCAGTTCCTTCATCTTCGCCTTGACACGCTCGATGACGTTCAGCGCGTTTTCGCCGTGGCGCATCACCACGATGCCGCCGACGTGGTCCCCCAACCCGTCGAGATCGGAGACGCCGCGCCGGATCTCGGGTCCGAACGCCACGCGGCCGATATCCTTCAGAAGAACGGGAGCGCCGCCCGCGCCCGTCTTCACCACCACGTTTTCGAGGTCGGACGGGTTCTTTACATACCCGCGTCCCCGCACCATGTATTCGGCGCCGGCGAACTCGATGAGGCGCCCGCCCACCTCGTTGTTGGACATCCGGATCGCCTCGGTGACCATGGTGAGCGGAATCCCGTAGGACGCCAGCTTGTTCGGATCGACCGTCACCTGGTACTGCTTCTGGAAGCCGCCGATGGACGCGACTTCCGACACCCCGGGAACGGACTGGAAGGCATAGCGCAGCGTCCAGTCCTGGTAGGAGCGGAGTTGGTCGAGCGAATGCGTGCCGGAACGGTCGACCAGTGCGTACTGGTAGATCCACCCCACCCCCGTGGCGTCCGGTCCCAGTTCGGTCTGCACTCCCTTGGGCAGCCGCGACTGGATCTTGGACAGGTACTCCAGCACGCGGGAGCGGGCCCAGTAGATGTCGGTGCCGTCCTGGAAGATCACGTACACGTACGAGAAGCCGAAGTCGGAGAATCCACGGATCGCCTTGACGTTCGGGGCGCCCAGCAGGGCCGCCACGATCGGATATGTCACCTGGTCCTCGATGATGTCGGGCGACCGGTCCCACTTCGAGTAGACGATGACCTGCGTGTCGGACAGGTCCGGCAGCGCGTCGAGCCGGATCTCGTTCAGGGTCCAGGCCGCGAACACGCACAGGATCGCCACCGCGAACAACGTCATGTAGCGGTTGACCGCGCAGAACCCGATGATGCGCTGGATGAAGGTTTCCTTCCTCGGCCCGCCGGGCGGACCCGCGCCGTGAGGGTTCATCGACCCCCCCCGTGGCCGGCGTGACCGCCCTGCCCCTGCGGCGATTGCGACGAAGACGGTTGCGCAGGCGCCTGCCCGCCCCCGGACATCTTCGTGAGCGCCGCCCGCAGCTTCGACTCGGAGTCGAGCAGGAAGTTGGCGCCCACCGCGACCTTCTCCCCCGCCTTCACTCCGGACAGGATCTGCGCCTTGCCGTTGCCCCGGACGCCCACCTTCACCTCGCGCGGCTCGAAGGATCCGCCGCCCGCGTCCACGAATGCGACCACGCGGAGACCGGTTTCGATCAGGGCCGAGTCGGGGACGACCACGCCGGTCACGCCGTGCAGATCGAGCGAGACGTCGGCGTACATCTGCGGCTTCAGGCGCAATCCGGGATTGGGAAAGTCGAACCGCACCTTGAGCGTGCGGGTTTCCGGAGACAGCGTCGGATAAATGTAGGCGACCCGCCCCTTGAGTTTCCCCCCCGGATCGGCCACCGTCTCGAGCACCGCCGGCTGCCCCACGCGCACGGACTGCGCCTCGTATTCGTACAGTTCCGCCTCGATCCAGACACGGGACAGGTCGGTCACGGAGAGCAGGTCCATCCCCGGCATGACGCGGGTCCCCTCGAATACCTCCTTGCCGGTCACGTACCCCGTCACCGGCGCGTTCAGCGTCACGGTGCGCCGCACCTCGCCGGTGCGCTCCAGATCCTCGATGAAACGCTCCGGCACGTCGAAGAGCTTGAGGCGGGTCCGGGCCGCCTGGGCAAGCCCCGAGGACATCCTCCGCGCATCCTCGTACGGGCTCCCTTTCATCCTGTCCTCACCCGCCCTGGCCAGCAGGTATTCCCGTTGCGTGGCGACGAGGTCCGGGGAATAGATCTCGAGAAGGGGCTGCCCCTTCGTCACCAGCTGGCCCGTGAAGTTGGTGTGGAGTTTCTCGACCCACCCCTCGACCTTCGACTGGACTCGATGGATCCGGCGCTCATCGGGAACGACGAGCCCCACTGCGCGCACCGGGTGGCTGATCGTTTCGCGCACCGCGGGCGTGCTCCGGATCCCGGCCATCCGCACCCTGTCCACACCCACCTGCACCGTCGCATACCCCTCGGGGGCATTCCCGCCCGCGCCCCCTTGAACCTCGTCCTCGTACACCGGGACGTAGTCCATCCCCATCTCGTCCTTCGCCGGGGTCTTCGAGGTGACCCCGGGATTCATCGGGTTCCGATAGAAGAGGATCTTCCGCGCCCCTGCGGACGGAGCCGCGGCGCCGGCGGGCGAGGCGGCGGCGCCGGAAGCCGCCGAGCCCTCGATCTTCGTCAACTTCATCCCGCAGATGGGGCAATCGCCCGGCTTGTCGGAGACGATGAACGGGTGCATGCCGCAGGTGTACTTGTCGGCGGTCCTCGCCGCGTTGTCGCCCCCGGCGTGCGGATGGAGCAGCAAGTGGAACGCCGGGACATTGTAGAACGCGACGACCCCCGCCAGCAGGAGCGCCAGCACACCGGAGAGAACCGGGAAGAACCGGGATTTCCTTCCGTCCCGCGGTTCCCGCGCTCCCCCTCCCGGTCCTTCGCCCATCTTCTCGTCGCTCATCGCCCCTCTCCGTCGGAATTCTTCGTTGTCGTCCCCCCGAAGACCGGGGAGATTTCCTCCAGTTCCTTGCCCACCGCCGCCTCGAGCCGCGCCTTTTCCATGTGGATCTCCCCCACCATCGCCGCGTACTCCCTGCGGAAGGAGAGGATCGACATGACCGCATCCATGAGCATCGGGAAATCCGTCTTCCCTACGCGGTACGATTCGGCGGCCGCCTGGAACGACTGCTCCGCCTGGGGAATGAGGGTCGTGCGGTAGAGAGCCGCCGCCTCGCGCCGGCTCTTCGCCGTCGAGAGCGACCGGCCGATGGCATGGGATGCCTCGAGGTCCAGGTTGGCGAGGTCCCGCGCGGCCATCCGCTTCTCGGCCTCCATCTCGCGGATCCCCGGCTCGACCTTTTCCTTCCGCCAGATCGGCAGGGTCATCATCACCATCGAGGAGAACATGTCGGAGCGCTTCGTCCCGTCTCGCATGGCGTCCCGCTGCATGTAGGAGAAGGAGACCTCGAATTCGGGTTTGCCGGCGAGTTTCGCCATCCGTATCGAGGAATCCCCCCTGTGGATTCGGGCCTGCGCGGCTTTCCGCGCGGGGCGCTCCGCCTCGTAGATCTTCGCGAGTTCCTCCTGCCCGTAGGGGAGCGTTAT
>Ga0334722_10004653_pt1 | contig 14136 bp, 10 predicted proteins | sample C3_bottom_MG_FD_207210 | JGI IMG/M metagenome (GOLD analysis project Ga0334722, IMG submission 207210) | Sediment microbial communities from Yellowstone Lake, YNP, Wyoming, USA - C3_bottom | ecosystem: Environmental > Aquatic > Freshwater > Lake > Sediment | place: USA: Wyoming | collected...
CGCACGATATAGGCGATCCGCTCCCCTTCCTTGATGATGCGGTCGAGCATCTCCCGTTGGACCGGATGGTTGGCCTCGCCTTCCAGCGACACCTGGCTTGAATCGTCGAGCAGCACCTGGGCGTAATTGATGATGCCGTTGATGGGATTATTGATTTCGTGGGCTACGCCTGCGGCCAGTTCGCCGATGGAGGCAAGCTGCCCGGCCCGCATGGTTTCAGCCCGGTACATCTTTTCCTCGGTGACATCCCGCAGGAGAATCAGGGCCTTGGTCTGGCCATCCACATCGGCAAAGGGCACGTAGCTCTGTTCGTAGTGCCGCCGGTCGGACATGATCTCCTCGGTGCGCTGGATCTCGTTGCGCTCGATGGCGGCGTGCATGCGGCACACCTCACAGGGCTTGTCCCGCTGCTTGTAGACCTCGTAGCACTTCTCGCCGATCTTGTCGCCAAAGGTCCGGCGCAGGATCTCGTTTTGGTATTCGATCACATAATCGCGGTTGAGGATGTGCATGCCCTGGTCGAGGGCGGAGAGAATCCCCCGGAACTTGTCCCGCTCGGTGCGCAGCTGTAGTTCGACTTCCAACTGCTCGGTGATATCCCTAAAAGTCACCACCGCCCCTGTCACTATGCCGTCCGGGTCCTTGAGCAGATCGGTGTTTTTGGAAACACTCCGCACCTTGCCGCCCTTGGTTTTGATCTGGCAGACCCTGCCGACAAGGGGTTTCCCCTGCTCATCGACAAAAGCCCCGCACTCCTGGGAGCAGGGGGGAAGGACAAAGATGTCGCAGGAATGGCCCAAAACCTCTTCCCGCCTGAAGCCGGTGACTCGTTCCGCCTTGTTGTTCCAGCTGGTGATCTTGCCGTTTAGATCAAGGCTTAAAGCGGCGCTGGGAATAACCCGCAGGGTAAGCTCGGCCTGGGCAAGCTCCTGCTGCAACTCCAGGTTGGCTTGGCGCAGAGCCTTGATTTCTTCGTCCCTGGCTTCTCCGCACTCCTGCTTTTTGTTTCCCATTATCCACCTGTTTGTTTCCAAGGCCGCGCCGCAGCCTTTATGTTTACAGCACCTTGTCCAGCGCATCGGCCAGGTAGGCGAGATGCGCTTTTTCCTCATCGGCCAGACGCAGGAAAAACGCCCGAACCTCCTGCTGCCCACTTTTCTGCGCCATGCGGCTGTAGAGGTCAAGGGCCTGGGTCTCAAGACCCATGGCCAGCTCCAGAATCTCCTGTCTGCCGTGCAGGTGGGCCTCGGCCTGGACGAGAAAATCCTCCACCCTGCCGCCGCCCTCCATGACTCCGCCCCCCCCCTTGCTCGGCATGGCCTCCGGCCCGTGCGTCTGCCGGTACTCGGCAAGAAGCCGGGCCTTGTGCGCATCCTCAAAGCCCATCAAGCGGGTGTAGAGCTGCCGCTCCTCCTCATCTTGAGCCCGCCCGGCCATGAGCCGGTAGAACTCCTGCAAGCCGTCTTCCATGGCGTAGGCCAGACTCACCCCGTCCTCATACTCTTCCTGACCGGTAAAAAACTCCAACCCGGCCTCTTCCGGCCCCCTGGCCTGATGCCCATGCCAGGCCTTGATGCCTCCGGCCATATTGTAAACGCTTGCAAAATCCTTGCCAGCGAGCAACTGGGCCGCCGCTTTACTTCTGCCGCCGACGGCGCAATAGACAATGACCGGCTTTTCCTTTTCAAGCTCGTCAAGCCGGACAGGCAGTTCCTTGAGCGGGATGAGCTTGGCCCCGGCCAGATGCCCCTCCTCATACTCCTTGGGCTGGCGAACATCCAGCAACTGATACGCATCCGCCCCCCGCGCCTCCATGTACTCCTTGGCCTGGGCCACGCTGAAATCCTCGCCCGGCACAAACAGATTCTTCCAGTTCATCGCTCACTCCCTTGCTTTATTTTCCGCCGCGATCATCTTGCCTTCACGGGGTGTTGCGCGTGAAGGGCAGCGCCAGCAGCCGCCAGAACCCCAGCTGCTCGATTTCCCGGTGCGAACCGATACCAATAACGATCTTTTCCTGGACGACCTCAGTGGTCAGGGTGCCCAGCATCCGGTCCCAGATGGAAAAAATCACCCCGTAATTGGAATCCCGCTCCTTAATCCGCACCGAATGGTGGATGCGGTGCAAAAAAGGCGGGACAAAAAGAAGCACCCACACCCGCTCAAACCAGGCCGGCACCCGAATACTGCTGTGGTGGAACTGCACGGAGAGGTTCACCAGGACCTCAAAAAGAATATAGGCGGTAAACCCGATGCCGAAGGTGTAGATCACTGCCAACCTGATCAGGCCGGTGAAAAGAAACTCCCCCAGGTGAAAACGATTGGCCGTGGTCACATCCATGTTCAGATCGCTGTGGTGGACCCGGTGAAACCGCCAAAGAAATGGCAATTCATGGGTGAGCAGATGCCAGAGATAGATGAAAAAATCCAGGATCAGGATGCCTGCGACAATCTTGAACCAATCTGGCAAGGGCCTGACATTAAGCAGGCCGAGATTCTTCTCCTGTCCGGCCAGAATCAGGGCGACGATGGCACTGGTGTACAGCAGATGGTAGATCGTGCCATTCAGGATGGACAACGGCAGATTGGCGAGCCAGCGCCTGGTGCGGGCCACGGTGGGAGCCCGGTAGGAAAAGATCTGCTCGCAGAGCAGAAAAAAGACAACCCCGGCCCAGTAGAGGGAGGGTTGGATTGCGTACAGTTCCATGGCGTCCTCCGTTCAAACACAATAATAGCTGCGGCTTCTAATCTTCCCAAAAAACTACCACGCTTTCTGCCAAAATGGGGAAAATCATGTTTATCTTTTCTTTGTTACCATTATATACTCAAAGTCAGCCCCGCGAATCTTCAGGAGACTCCTATGCGAAACAGCTCTGCCAGATTCAGCCTCACTGTGTATCTCAACCTGTTCCTCTCCATTCTTTTCATCCTGGCCTCGGTGGTCGTTGTTTTTCTGGTCCGGGAATCCATGCGCAAACAAGCCCTGGTCGAGGCCAAGGCCAAGGCCATGATTCTCCTCGACCGAAACATGGCGACCCACGATTACTTTACCAACAAACTCAAACCCGCTGTTTTTGCCCTCAGCGAAAAATACCGGCCAGCAGACCATTTTGATCCGACCTGGATGTCTTCCACCTATGCCAACCGCGGCATTGACCAATATTTCAACGAACGAAACAAAGGCAAATACTATTTCAAAAACTGCGCCATCAATGCCCGCACCCCGGCCAACGAAGCCGATCCCCATGAACGTGCCTTTATCCAGGAACTCAACGCCAATCCCTCCCTACAGGTCCGCTCGGATATCATGCGGATCAATGGCCAGCCGTTCTTTGTCGTTCTGCGCCGGGGAGAGGCCATGCTTGCAGGTTGCCTCATGTGCCACAGCACCCCCGAGCGCGCCCCCAAAGGCCTGGTTGACCTCTACGGCCCGACACGCAGCTTTGGCAGAAATTTGGGTGAGGTAATCTCCGCCGTCTCCATCCGCATTCCCATGAGCGAAGCCTACGCGGAGGCGGACCGCTTCACCTGGGGTCTTTCCGGCCTCCTTATTTTTGTCCTCTTTGCCATGTACCTGGCCCAGCTCTTCCTCAACCGCGCCCTGATTCTGGCACCATTACAGATGATCCGGGACAAGGCAGGACTCATCGCCGAAGACGAAGCGCACTTGGGCGAAAAAATTGAACTGCCCACGAGCAAAGAGTTTCAGGATGTGGCGACCGCCTTCAATACCATGTCGGAAAACCTGCGGCACCAGAAGGATCACTTGGAGGAAATGGTGCAGGACCGCACCAAGGAGCTGACCGAGGCCCTGGCCAATGTCAGGACGCTCAAGGGGCTGCTGCCCATTTGCGCGTCCTGCAAAAAAATCAGGGATGACCGGGGATATTGGACCCAGATTGAAAGCTACATCTACAAACATTCCGATGCCGAATTCAGCCACGGCATCTGCCCGGATTGCGCCCAAAAACTGTATCCGGATATTTTCCCGCCAGATACCCCCACCGGCGCAAAGCCGGATTAAAGCAGCATCTTGCGGAGCCTGATGGCAAGTTCGCCTAAAAAAAACGGCGTGCTGATACAATAGGCGTGCCTTCGGAAAACGCCGTGTTCTTCGAGCACGGCGTTTCTTTTACTTTTGACTTTTTTCCGGTTTCCAGATTACAAGACAGGATGTGCGGTCCGAGGCCCCTCCTCCGCCGGCAATGCGCATCAGCAACCACTTCCCCTCAGCGAGGCACACCATGGACCTTTCCGCTCACACCCTCTGGCTTTGGCTCACCGACTTTTCCCTCAGGTTGGTTGCCGCAATCCTCATTCTGCTGATCGGAAAATGGCTGGCCCACCGGGCAACCAATCTCTTTGCCGCAATGCTCGAAAAAAACAAAACCGAGGCCACCCTGGTCAGCTTTCTGAAAAACATCACCTATTACGCCCTGCTGGCCGCAGTGATCATCGCTGCCCTAAGCCAGTTGGGGATCAATACCGCCTCCTTTCTCACCGTGATCGGCGCGGCAGGGCTGGCCATCGGCCTGGCGCTTAAGGACTCCCTCGGCCATTTCTCCGCCGGGGTCATGCTCATCCTCTTTCGCCCCTTTAAGGTGGGCGACCAGGTAACGGCCGGAGGGGTGAGTGGCACGGTAAAGGCAATCTCCGTCTTCAACACCGAGTTGGCCACCCCGGACAACCAAAAGGTTCTGATTCCAAACAGCTCCATCATGGGCAACATCATCACCAACATCACTGCCAACCCGACCCGCCGCATCGATCTGCTGGTCAGCATCGGCTACGGGGATGACATTGCCAAGGCCAGAGAGGCTCTCACCCGCCTGCTCAAGGAAGACAGCCGTATCCTGGCAGAACCAGCTCCGGCCATCGCCGTGCTCGAACTGGGCGCCACCAGCATCAACCTGGCGGTACGGCCCTGGGTGAATACCCCGGATTACTGGGACGTGCGTTTTGAGCTTACGGAAAAAATCAAGAACGAGTTTGACAAGGAGGGGATCAGCTTTCCATTTCCCCAGCAGGATGTGCATCTTTTCGTGAAGCAGCCGGCATAACCCAGCCCACAGGGCAAGCCGTTTTTTCAGTCCTTAGCCCGGATGAGCGACTCAAGCTCCTGCCAGTCCACGGAGCTTTGCCGACAATTACAATCCGCAAGCAGACAGACCTGGGGAATCACCTTGAGCCCATGCCCACCCAGGGAGCCCTCGGGCGAGACATTGGCGGAACGCAGGTACTTCTCCCGCAGATCACGGGTACACAGGCAGCCCAACACCGCACGTGGCTGAAGCTGCCCGATCTGGCGCACCAAAAAATCCCGGCTGCGCAGCACCCCATCTTTCTTATGCAGCTTGCCGCTCACCACCACGCAAACGTCCCGGTAGCCCAAGGCCAAGGCAATCTCACGCATCTCCCGCAGACGGCAGGGTACCAGGCAATCGGCCTGACACAACAGGCCTTTTTCCTGGTCGATAACCGTGGCACAGCCTTCGGCCCGCAGGCAGTAGGGTAAAAAAAGCATCCTTTCGGCATAGGACGTCTGGACAAACCTCCGACGAAAAAAACGGTTCCCCGCCGCCACGACCTTACGGACAAAGGCATCCTTGTCCATCTTCGGAAAAAACCGGGTCAGGGGGCGGTAGAGAAAAACGAGAATGGGAAGGGTCAGCCAAGCGGGAAGGAATCGTGTCATGGTCTCGATGGGTCTAATATTTTTTTTCTTGTGTGCGGACGAGGGCAATTTTCAACAGGCTTGCTATGCTTAGCGTAACTCAACTTACCATAATATCCCATCTCTGGCAGGCAGTTTTCAAGGATTTGGTTCCGCCCGACCCTGATTTCCGCCGCCAGGCGCAACACCCTGCCACGCCTCCAGCAGGCCAGCCAGCCATTTCTCGGCCATCCGTAGGGATTCCTGGGAATTTTCACTGTTGGCCAAGTTCAACTGGGCCAGGATTATCTGGTAGCTGTCGTGCAAGGATTGCGCGGCTTCCGGCTCGGTGGCGTCAAGAGCGCTGTCCAGGTAAAAGAGAATATCCATGGCCTTGCGCAGGCTTTCCACCTTGAGGGCAATATCCCCGATGGCAAGACTTTCCCGCGCAGTTGTCAGGTGAAACAGGCATTTCTCGTACAGCGCGATGATGTTGCACACCGGGCTTGCGGTCTCGACCATGGTTTTCAGATACTGCGGACCGGGCTGTTTCATCGCCATCTCTTCCCTTGTCTCTGTCTGGGGATCTTCCCCGCGCCTCCATTTACTCTTATCCTCGCATATCAGACCGGGTTTCCATAGCGCCTTTTTGAAAAAATCTTCCCCGTTTTAAAACTCCATAAAAATATTCCAGCAGCGCAGACAATCGAGTTCACGGAAAAACAACGGATATGGTATCCTGTTCCGGCAAACAGCGGGCTGGCCTCACAGCCCGCCCCCGGAAATCATCATCCATTAGCAGGGACAGACATGCTGAAGCTTGTTAAAACCACCTCGCAAAAAGCCGGGCTTTCTCCGGGCAGTCCCGTGTTCATCGGCGAAAAAGTAACAGAGAAATTCGGCCTGGACATGGTCGACTACGATGCCGAGAACCTTTCCGTCAGCACCCCGGTCCGGCTTGACGAGTTCCCTTTACTGAAAGAAACCCCCAGCAATACCTGGATCAGAATCAACGGCCTGCATGATGCCGAGGCCGTTAACCGCTTCTGCCTCGGTTTCGACCTGCACCCCCTGACCATCGAGGATATTCTCCATACCGGCCAGCGGCCTAAGATTGATCACTATGACGATTATCTGTTCCTGGTCCTCAACCTGATCAAGTATGACGATGCCACCAGAGAATTAAGCATGGAACAGATCAGCTTCGTGCTTGGCTCCCATTATCTGCTCACCTTTCACGAAAAGAACGACGATATTTTTGACGATGTGCTGGCCCGTCTCCATAACAACAAAGGCCGCACCCGAAAAATGGGGGTCGATTACCTGTTGTATGCCCTGCTCGACAGGGTGGTGGACAATTTCTTTTCCGTACTGGAAAAAATCGGCGAAGAGGTCGAGGACTTGGAAGAGGAATTGATTGCAGACCCTTCCCCGGAAACCCTGCAGTCCATCCATTTCCTGAAAAGGGAGATGATCCTGCTGCGCAAATCCGTCTGGCCGCTACGGGAGGTCATCAATGGCCTGCAACGGGATGAAACCGCGTTCATGGGAGAATCAATACGGGTCTACCTCAAGGATCTCTACGACCATACCATCCAGGTGCTGGACACGGTGGAAACCTTCCGGGACATCATCTCGGGCATGATCGATATCTACCTCTCCTCGGTGAGCAACCGGATGAACGAGGTCATGAAGGTGCTGACCATTTTCGCGGTGATCTTCATTCCTCTCACCTTCATCGCCGGGCTGTACGGCATGAATTTCAACACCAGCCAGAGCCCCTTTAATATGCCGGAACTCAACTGGTATTTCGGCTACCCCTTCGCTCTCTTGCTGATGGCAGGGACAACCATCACCATGTTGATCTATTTTAAAAAGAAGAAATGGTTTTAAAAAACCAGCCAACCAAAGCAACCCGATGTTTTTCCGGAAAAATATCCCCTTGCTTCCTGGCCATTCCTCCATGGTATAATGTTACAAAATTTCCCGTGCGATCGTATGCAGGTGGAAAAAATCTGTGGCGAATAATTCAGTTTGTAATTATATAATTAAATGCTGAACATATTCAAGGCTCCCTTTTAACGCAAAGGCCTTTCACACAGAGACAACGACCATGACCCACCGAACCCCACACACCGAAAATGCCAATCGCCCCGTTGCCCACCTGTACAGGGTTGGTCTCATCTGCGTCGTCCTCCTGCTGCTAACCAATCTTTCCCTTGCCGCCGAGAGCACTTTCGTGGCCCCCCCGGAAGCCTGGACAGTCCGCAATGCCGTGCGTTTTGCCCTCAAGAACAATCCGGACAGCCGGATGGGGAAAAATCGAATCGAGGCAGCCCAGGCCGCCATCACCATGAAACGATCCTCCTTTTTCCCAAGGCTTGACCTGAACTCCCGATATGATCAGACTAACAATCCCATGTACTCCTTCGGCAATATTCTGAACCAGGGGGCCTTCAACAACGCCATCGATTTCAACCATCCCGGCCGCACCGACTCCCTGGGCGCGGGAGTCCGGCTTGGCTACCGATTTTTCAACGGCGGCCGCGACCTTGCTGGGCTGAAAGCCGCCGAAGCCCAGGTTCTTTCTTCGCGCATGGAACTTGCCGCGGTGCAGGCCCAACTTGCCTTTGAGGTGATCCGGTCCTTTCAGCTCATCGCCCAGGCGGAAGAACTGGTCAAGGCCCAGCAATCTGCGGTAGATGCAATCACTGCTTCCACTGCCGTGGCGCAAGCCCGGTATCAGGAAGGCGTTCTGCTCAAAGCCGACCTTCTTGATCTGGAAGTGCAACAGTCCAAGGCGCAGGAAAATCTCAGCCAGGCCAAACACGGCCTTGAGGTAAGCCGCAGAATATTCCTCAGCCTGCTGGGGCTTGACGATAGCCCGGTTGTTTTCGATTCCGCCCAGGGCTGCGCCCAGGAAGCTCCCCAGACTGCCAGCCATGACCAGCGGCCTGAGGTGAAAAGCATGGAGGCCCTGATTTTGGCGGCAAAGGCCAGGGTCCGGCAGGCCCAGGGCGGCTACTACCCAACGCTAGAAGGATATGCCGGATACGACGGGGACAAAGGCTACGTCACAGACGGTTCCGGCGACTCATGGCAGGCTGGAGTCAAATTGCAGTTCAATCTTTCCGAAGGTGGCCGCACCGCCGGAGAGATTGCCAGGGCCTCAGCCCTGCTTGCCGAGGCGCAGGAGCGCAAACGCAAAACCGAACTGGCCATCGGCCTTGAAATAAAGCAGGCAGAGTTTGCCGTGCAAGACGCCAAAGAGCGCTTGCAGGTCACGGAAAAAAGCGTGGCCCAGGCCCAGGAAAGCGCCCGCATCAACCGGCTCCGGTTCAAGGAAGGAAAGCTCCTCGCCTCGGACCTGCTCGGAGCAGAAAACCGCCTGACCGATGCCCAAACACGACGCATCGTGGCGGAGACCTCCCAGCGCATAGCCATTGCCGACCTGCGCCGCGCTCTGGGCCTGGAGCAGTTCCCGGAGGCGTCGGAAGCACCAAGCGCCTCCCAAGCTGAAAAAACAATGGCATCCAAATAAGCCCTGAAACAGGATATTGACACCATGTTGCACAAACATCTTTTCCCCACACTTCTCTTAATCGCGCTCCTCGGCGCCGTCGGGTGCAAAGGCCCCGCCCACGATGACACAGCCGAGCAACAGATCCCCGCTGCGGAAGTGCGGGTCATCACCGTGGCCGGCCAAGCGGCCTTACAGCAGAATGAGGTGGCAGGCGCCGTCGAGTCGGTCCAGCGGGCAACCATTGCGGCCAAGGTTTCCGGCCCCATCGAGGAGATGCCCATATCCCTGGGGCTGGCAGTAAAAAAAGGCGCTCTTTTGGCACGAATCAGCGCCGGAGAAATTACGGCCCGTCTGTCCCAAGCCGAGACCCAGCTCGCCCAGGCACAACGGAATTTCGAACGCGAAAAACGATTGTTGGAAAAAGACGCTTCCACCAGGGAAACGGTCAACTCCCTGGAAGACGCTTACCGGGTAGCCCAGGCTGGCGTCCGCGAGGCCAAAGCCATGCACGATTACACCGTAATTACCGCCCCCTTTGCCGGAATCGTCACCCAGAAAACGGCCAACACCGGAGACCTGGCCACCCCAGGAATGCCTCTCCTGGTGCTGGAAAACACCGAACACTTGCAGGTGGTTGCAGCGGCGCCTGAGGCCTTGGCCCTGAAGATCAAAAAAGGTGATACGCTGGCAGTCACAGTGCCTGCCGCCGAATTTGCCAAGTCCGGAACCGTGACCGAGATCAGCCCTGCTGCGGACACTGCCTCACGCACCGCCCTGATGAAAATCAGAATCGATGGCGGCTCCGCCTTGCAGCCTGGGCAGTATGCGCGGGTGGCCCTTCCAGGCGCCGCTGGCGTCAGCGCCTTCATGGTGCCGGAATCAGCGCTGTCGCTCTTTGGCCAGATGGAACGAGTCTTTGTAATCCAAAACGGCAAGGTCCGGTTACGCTTGGTGCGCAGCGGAGAACACCGGGAAGGCCATGTGGAGATCCTTGCCGGCCTCAATGCCGGAAATCAAGTCGTGATCCAGAGCGGCGCGCAGCTTGTTGATGGCCAATCCGTACAGATCGTGCCGTGATGAGTCAACATCCAAACAAACAAGACGGTTTTGCCGGCAGGCTCGCCTCGATCTTCGTTGAATCCAGGCTGACCATCATTCTGATCATCGCCTCCCTGCTCCTCGGCGTCGTGGCTGTTATCATGCTGCCACGGGAGGAAGAGCCGCAGATCAAGGTGCCGATGATCGACGTCATGGTCGCCATGCCCGGCGCCACAGCCAAGGAAGTGGAGGAACGCGTCTCCATCCCCATGGAAAAGCTTCTCTACGAGCTGCCGGGGGTGGAATACATCTATACTACCTCCATGCCGGGCCAATCCCTGCTCGTCGCCCGCTTTTATGTGGGCAGAAAGATGGAGGATGCCATCGTCCGGCTCAACCAGAAGCTGGCCACCAATTTCGACCGCATCCCCTACGGCGTTGTCCCGCCCCTGGTCAAGCCGCACACCATCGACGATGTGCCGGTGCTGGCCCTGACCCTGCACAGCCCGCACTACGATCACTACACCCTCCGACGTCTCGCGGCCCAGCTTGACGATGCGGTCAAAAACATCCCCGAAGTGGCGGAAACAAAGCTCATCGGCGGCGCCCGGCGGCAGGTGCGGGTGCTCTTCGATCCCGCCCGACTTGCCTCCCGGCGACTCACCGCGACGGAGATCGCACCAAGGTTGCAACAGAGCAACCGGCAATCGTACTCCGGCAATCTGCAAACCTTGAACAAGGAAGTGCTTCTGCAAACCGGCCAGTTTCTTGCCTCGGCCAAGGAAATCGGCCGCATCGTCGTTGGCGTTTATGGCAACAGGCCGGTGTATCTCGACGAGGTGGCCACCGTGGTCGATGGCCCGGAAGAGCCGACGAGCTATGTGCTTTTCGGCTCAGGAAAGGGGCAGGCGGAAGAGGCGGCCGTGACCCTTTCCCTGGCCAAGCGTCCAGGAGCCAACGCCGTGCAGGTAGTGGAAACGGTCCTGAGCAAGATCGAAACCCTCAAGGGCACCGTCATCCCCAACGACGTCACCGTGAGCGTCACCAGAAATTACGGCGAAACCGCAGCGGAAAAATCCAACGAACTGCTGCTGCACATGGGTATCGCCGTGTTCGGGGTGACCCTGCTGATCCTCTTCTTCCTAGGCTGGCGGGAGTCGATCATCGTCATCCTCGCCATCCCCTCGACCCTGGCCCTGACCCTGCTGCTCTTTTATCTGTACGGCTACACCCTGAACCGCATCACCCTCTTTGCCCTGATCTTTTCCATCGGCATCCTGGTGGACGACGCCATCGTGGTGGTGGAAAACATCGTCCGCCATCTGCGACTGCCGGGAAACACCAAGAAGTCTGTGCTCACCATCGCCATCGAGGCGGTGAACGAGGTGGGCAATCCGACCATCCTCGCCACCTGGGCGGTAATCGCGGCCATCCTGCCCATGGCCTTTGTCGGTGGGTTGATGGGCCCATACATGCGGCCAATCCCCATCGGCTCCTCAGCGGCGATGATCTTTTCGCTGCTCATCGCCTTCACCGTAACGCCCTGGGCCGCCATCCGGGTGCTGAAAAAGAACTGCTCCCCTGCGGAATGTCCCATCGATGCCGAAGCGGAAGTAGAACAGGGAGCAGAGCACGGCCACGCTCCGGATGACTTCTTTACCCGCCTCTACCACCGGGTCATGGATCCACTCCTTGCCCATGCCCGCTGGCGGCTGATCTTCTTTTTAAGCATTGTCGGACTGCTACTCGTCTCTTGCTCAATGGTTTATTTCGGGCTGGTCAAGGTCAAGATGCTGCCCTTTGACAACAAGAGCGAGTTCCAAATCATCCTGAATATGCCCGAAGGCACCCCCCTGGAAGCCACCACCCAGGCGGCCAGGGAGATGGCCGCAATCGTTGGCCAAGAACCGGAAGTGGTCAACTATCAGGTATATGCCGGGGCTGCCGCACCCTACAATTTCAACGGGCTGGTCCGCCATTACTACCTGCGCAACAACGCCCACCTGGCGGATATCCAAATCAATCTACTGCCCAAGGGAGAACGCAAGGCCCAGAGCCACGAAATCGCCAAACGCATTCGACCCAAGGTTGCGGCCATCGCGGCACAATACGGAGCCACCGTGGCCGTGGCCGAGGTGCCGCCGGGGCCGCCGGTACTGCAAACCCTCGTCGCCGAGATCTACGGGCAGACCGATGCCCAGCGGCTAAAGCTGGCCAGCAAGGTCAAGGAATTCCTCTCCACCACGGAAGGGGTTGTCGATGTGGACTGGTACCGCGAGGCGGATCGGCTCAAGACCGTTATCGCGGTGAACAAGGAAAAAGCCGCCCTCAACGGCATCTCCGAAGGTGAGATCACCCAGGCCGTCGACCTGGGGGCCAAGGGATTGTCCATCGGCCTGTTCCATCTGCCCGAGGACAAGGAGGGCGTCTGTATTGTTCTGGAGATGCCTAAGGCACAGCGGGCACGGGTTGAGAGCATCCTGAACATCCAACTTCACTCCGGCCTGAACCCCGCAGGACCCTTGGTGCCCCTGCGGGAACTGGTCACCGTGACGGAAGCGCCCATTGACCAGCCCATCTACCGCAAGAACCTCAAACCGGTTATCTACGTGACCGGCGATGTGGCAGGGGCAGCGGAAAGCCCGGCCTACGCCATCTTTGCCCTGAACAAAAAACTTGCGAAACTCGATGGCCGGGAATACGGCGGCGAGCAAAAAGCCATCACCATCTACAACCTCAAACAGCCTTTTTCCGAGTTGGAACCGGCTATCAAGTGGGACGGCGAGTGGCACATCACCCTGGAGGTCTTTAGAGATCTGGGTCTGGCCTTTTGCGCGGTAATGATCCTCATCTACATGCTCATGGTGGGTTGGTTCAAGGATTACAGCGTGCCGCTGGTGGTGATGGCCGCCATCCCCTTTTCGCTCATCGGCATTCTCCCGGCCCACTGGGCCTTTGGCGCCTTTTTCACCGCCACCTCCATGATCGGCTTCATGGCCGGAGCCGGAATCGTGGTGCGCAACTCCATTATCCTCGTCGACTTCATTGAGCTGCGCATCAGCCACGGTTTGCCGCTCAAGGAAGCGGTGGTGGAAGCCGGAGCCATCCGCTTTCGGCCCATGCTCCTTACCGCCTTGGCCGTAGTGGTCGGGGCCTCGGTGATCCTGGCCGACCCGATCTTCCAGGGGCTGGCCATCTCGCTGATGTTCGGGGAGATCGCTTCGCTGTTGATCAGCCGCATGGCGGTGCCGGTCCTCTACTTCATGCTCCGCACCTACCGCCAACCGCTAACGGAGACGACAACCCCGCTCGCCGAGAAGACCCTATGACGCTTTTCTCCATTGAAATAGACCCGTTCACAGCCTCGGCCTTTCTGCTCTTGCTCGTCTATCATCTGGGGTTACTGGTCATGAAAGACTGTTGCCCGGAGGCAACGATCTATGCCCGCAACGCCAAAACCAGGGTAGCCTGGGTTCTGGAAATGATCGAGAAACAGCGAGACATCCTAGCCGTGCAGACCCTGCGCAACTGGACCATGGCCGCAAGTTTTCTCGCCTCCACAGCCATCCTCATCGCCCTGGCCCTACTCAATATCGTCCTGACCCCCGGCCATCCCACCGACGCCAGCATGCAGGTGTTCAGTTTCTTGGGCAAACGAATCGAGAGCCTGCACCAGATAAAACTGCTCATCCTCTCGGTGGCCTTCTTTTTCACCTTCTTCAATTTCACCATGGCCATCCGCTACTACAACCATCTAGGCTTCATGATCAACGCCCCCCAAGATGCGGATTCTTCGGCACCCGCCTCGGTGATCGAAACAATCCAGTACGGCGCAGCCCACTACACCCTGGGAATGCGGGGTTACTACCTGTCCGTGCCCCTGTCCCTGTGGCTTTTCGGGCCGGGCTGGCTGTTGGTCGGC
>Ga0334722_10004654_pt1 | contig 14135 bp, 7 predicted proteins | sample C3_bottom_MG_FD_207210 | JGI IMG/M metagenome (GOLD analysis project Ga0334722, IMG submission 207210) | Sediment microbial communities from Yellowstone Lake, YNP, Wyoming, USA - C3_bottom | ecosystem: Environmental > Aquatic > Freshwater > Lake > Sediment | place: USA: Wyoming | collected...
CTCGCCGCGTCAGCGCACATCCTCCTGGCGATGTTCGCCTGTCAGGCCCTCGCCGCGGACGACGAGATGCGGCGACAGTTCGTGGTGACCGTGCGCCGCCTGACGAAGCCGACGCTGCTCCGCGCCTACGCGATGCTGTATGGCGTCGCGCCCGAGCACGGCGAGGCGGTGGAGCAGGTGCTGTCTCGATTCGACGAGGACGGCGCCGAGGCGGTGGCCGATCGGGTGGGGAGCGCGCGAACGGCCGCGCTGCGCGCCCGCTACGTGTCGCTGCTCGGCCGGTTGCCGGGCACCAACGATGCCCTCCGGTCGATGCTGGACGACGAGCGCGAGGTTGTCGTCGTGCGCGCCCTCGAACTGATGGTGGAACTCCGCGTGCCGGAGCTGGAGCGCGTGCTCGGCGAGCACCTGGGCCACGCCAGCGCACGGGTGCGCCGGGTCGCGGCGCAGGGGCTGGCCGCCGTCACCGAATCGGCGTTCGCGGGCGATGCGCTGGTGCGCGCCGCGGACGATGCGTCGCCCGCCGTCCGCCTGGCGGCTGCGGTGGCGCTGCAGTCGCGCCGTGATGCGCGGCTGGCCGGCCCGATTGCCGCGCGGGTGGACGAGGAGCCCGAGCTCGACGTGCAGCTGGCGCTCGTCACGGCGCTCGGGCGCATCGCCGCGCCGGAGGGTGTGCAGAAGCTCATCGCGCTGTCCACCCCGAACGAACGGCTGCTGCGGCGGCGGAACATCTCCGTGCTCCGCCTCGGCGCCATCGAGGCCATGGGCGAAGCGCGCACACCGGCGGCGATGGTCGCCCTGCAGAAGCTGCTCGAGGATCGCGAGAAGGAAGTGCGCGAGGCGGCGGCGCGACTGTACTCCCGCGCGCGTCGGCAGACGACGGCGGGCGCCGGCATACCGGTGGTCAGCGACGGCTGATCGGCGCGGCGACGCTCGCGCGCCGGGCTGTTCGGCATCGGCCGCGGTGAACGTGTGGGTGGGGTAGGGCGCGCCTACTCCGCCGGCATCCTCACCACCGCCAACGCCATCGCAAAGACCAGCGCGCCCGGCAGCACCAGCCGCCACTCGCCGGTGAGGAACAGCAGCACGCCGCCGAAGATTGCGGCGAACTCACCGACCGCCCACGCCACGACCGACAGCGAGCGTTGCATTGCGGGCTCCGAGCCGCTGATGCGCACCCGCAGGGCCATGATCAGCGCGGCGGCGATGCCGATGGCGGCGTACATGGCCGTCGTCAGCGAGTGGACGGACGCCGCGGCCACCAGCGGCGGCTGTCCGCGGCCGTGGAGGAAGCCCGCGACTCCAATGAAAGTGGCCACCCCCACCGCCATGGCGGTGCGGATGAGGAAGAACACCTTCGCCGGAGGCGCGGGCCGCTCGGTCACGGCTTGGCCTCGTAGACCATGACGCCGCCGACCCAGGTCTGCAGCACCTTGGTGCGGAGAATGAGCTCCGGCGGAATGCGCATGATGTCCTGGTCGAGCACGACGAAGTCGGCGTACTTGCCGGGCGTGAGCGAGCCGAGAACCTTCTCCTGGAATGCGGCGTAGGCCGGCCAGATGGTCATCGCCTTCAGCGCCTCGTCGCGCGTCATGCGCTCGGCCGGATACCAGCCCCCCGGAGGCCAGTCGCGCGCGTCCTGCCGCGAGACCGCGGAATGGAACGAGATGAGCGGGTTCACCTGCTCCACGGGAAAGTCGCTGCCGTTGGGCACGACGACGCCGGTGTTGAGCAGCGAGCGCCAGGCATAGGCGCCGAGCAGGCGGCCGGCGCCGAGGCGCGCCTCGGCCCAGTACATGTCACTCGTCTGATGGCTGGCCTGCATCGAGGGAATGACGCCGAGCGCGGCGAAGCGCGGGATGTCGTCGAAGCTGAGGATCTGCGCGTGCTCCACGCGGAAGCGATGATCGGCGGTCGGCACGGCCTTGAGGGCCGCCTCGTACGCATCGAGCACCAACCGGTTGCCGCGATCGCCGATGGCGTGCGTGTTGACCTGGAACCCGGCCTTAAGGGCCTTGACCGCGACGTCCTGGATGTGGGCCGGCGCGGAAACGAGCAGCCCGATGTTCTTGGGATCGTCGCGGTACGGCTCGAGCAGGGCGGCGCCGCGCGAGCCGAGCGCGCCGTCGGCGTAGAGCTTGATCGACTTCACCCAGAGCGTGCCATTGTAGCCGTCCATCAGCGGGCCGCGCTTGAGCCACGCGTCGATGGTCGGCGCGTTGTCGCTGATCATCGCGTAGATGCGGAACTTCAGCTGGCCGCTCTTGGCGAGTTCCTCGTAGACGTCGAGTTCGGTGGGGCCGGCGCCGGCGTCATGCACGCCGGTGAGCCCCCAGCGCTGCGCCTCGTGCACGGCGTCGAGGATGGACGTCTTCACGTCGTCGCGCGTCTGCCTAGGGATCGCGCGCCGCACGAGCCCCTGCGCGTTGTCCACGAAGACGCCGGCGGGGCTGCCGTCCGCCGTGCGCTCGATGTGGCCGCCCGAAGGATCTTGCGTCGCCGCGGTGACGTTGGCGGCCTGCATCGCCTTCATGTTCGCCAGGCCGGCGTGGCCGTCAACGCGCACGATGTAGACCGGGTTGTCGGGGACGGCGGCGGTCATCTTGTCGTGCGTGGGGAAGCGCGTGTCGCCCCAGTCGTTCTGGTCCCAGCCGCGGCCCAGCACCCACTGGCCCTTGGGCGTCTTCTTGGCGCGCTCGGCGACGCGCGCCACGACCTCGTCATACGACGTGGTGCCGGTGAGGTCGACGATGTGCAGGGCGTCGCCGAGGCCGGCGACGTGGCCGTGGGCGTCGACCATGCCGGGAATCATCGTGCGCCCGCCGAGGTCTACGACGCGGGTGGCGGCGCCCTTGAGCGCCATGGCGCCCGAGGCGTTGCCGGCAAAGAGCACGCGGCCGCCGACCACGGCGACGGCCTCGACAACCGGCCGCGACTCGTCGGACGTGTAGATGCGTCCGTTCGTGACGATGAGGTCGGCAGAGGGCGTGCCGGCCTGCGCGAGCGCAGTGGTGGCGAAGCCGGCGAACAGGAGGCAGCGCGAGATCAGGCGGAGCATGTGGGGTGGTCCGGTGTGAGGGACGTCAGTCCTTACGGGTCGATGCGAGCCAGCGCTGGCGGAAGGCAAGCTGGGCCGGCGTCGGCGGCTGCCCGGCCGTCTCGCCGGGCACGAACTCGATGTGCGGATTCTCCGCGAGGGTGAGCACCACCTGGCGTGCGCCGCCGCGGCCGAGGAAGACGAGCGGCACGCGGTCACCGGGGTGGTGCGACGCGATGAGCGAGTCCAGCTGCGCGGCGCGTGCGACCGGCACGCCGTCGAACTGCGCCACCCGGTCGCCGCGCTCGACGCCCGCGGTATAGAGCGGCGTGCCCTGCAGCACGGCCGATGCGACCTCGACCTGCGCGTCCCGTGCGAGGAAGCGTGCATCGCCGATCCAGGCGGCGCCGGCATGGGCGCGGCGCACGACGATGCCCGCGCGCTCGGCGAGGGCGGCGTAGTCCGGCACGTCGTGCCCGGTCACGAAGCGCGCGAAGAAGTCATTGGCCCAGGTGGTGTCGCCTGCCACGCGGCCGAGCACCCGCCGGGCGTCGTCCACGCGATACGGCCGGGCGGGGCTGAGGTTCGTCTGGTGGCGCCCGAACTCGCCCCACATGGCGCGCATGAACGTGTCGAGCGAGAGCGTGTCGGCGCGCGCGCGCAGCGCGAGGTCGAGTCCGAGCGCGATGGCTGCGCCCCAGGTGTAGTAGGAGATGAACGTGTTCTCCTTGTTCTGCACGTCCACCGACGTCGCAGCGTCGACGAACGGCGCCTGCTCGCTCATCTCCACGGCGCTGAACCAGTGACGTCCCGGCGCATTGATCACCTCGTCGGCGTTCGCGCCCAGGCCGCGCACGAATGCGTCCACCGGGGTAAGGCCGGCGCGCTCCATCACCAGCGGGCCGTAGTACGACGTGAAGCCCTCGGCGAGCCACAGCTCCTGCGACGGAGTCGCCTCGGTGAAGTCGAACGGCTCGAGCGACTTCGGCCGCAGTCGCTCGACGTTCCACGAGTGGAAGTATTCGTGGGAGACGGTGCCGAGCAGGCCGTCCAGGCGCGAGGCGAGCGAGGCGAGGGAAGTGAGCGAGGTCGAGTTGCGGTGTTCCATGCCGTCGCCGGACGCCCACGGCAGGTACGCGGCGAGGAAGGTGTACTGGCCGAAATCGTAGGCGGGGAGTTCGCCCCACACGCCCTCGGCCTCGTGCACGATGCGCCGGGCGCCGTTGACGTAGGCGTCGAGCTCGGCGTCGGTGCCCTCGTGCGCCATCGCCACACGGAACTGTGTCGTGCGGCCACCGGAGGTCACGGACCACGAGCGGACGGCCAGCGGGCCGAGCATCGTGGGGCTGTCCATGAAGTACTGCAGGTGCGGCGCGGTGAACGTGAGCGAGTCCTCCGTCGCCGCCAGCTGCGTCGCGACGCGCCAGCCGGGAAGCGGATGAAAGGTCACGCTGATCGGACGCCCCTCGAAACCGCGCGCCCACATGAACGCGGCCGGCATGTTCAGGTGCGCATGCACGCCGGAAATGCCGACGTAGGTGCCGTCCACGCGGTCGCCGAACAGGATGTATTGCACGCGCACCGTGCCGCCGCCGGTCGCGACGTTCCACTGGTGGGGGTTCGGGCGGCTGATCCGCAGCGCCCGGCCCGCGGCATCGACGGCGCGCACGTCGTACACGTTCTTCGCGAATTCGTGCAAGGCATAGCGCCCGGGCGAGCTGCGACTCATGCGCAGCGCCAGCGTGCCGGCCGGCACTCCGCTGAACTCGACGGCGATGACCGCTTCGTGGTGCACCGCGTTGGGAAACGACACGTCGTAGCGCACCGGGGCCGGCCGCTGCGCGGCAAGGAGCGCGGGGGCGAGGATCGCGAGGACGAGGGTCGGGAGGCGCATGGTTCCGGGGCGCGGGGCGAAGGTGGACGCCGAGTGCAGGAAGATGACAGGTCGAGAGGGGCGCGGCCAGCCGTTGCCCGTGCGGCCGCGCGTGCCGATATCTATGGGCATGTCGTCCACGCCCTCCCCGGCGAACGCGCCGTCCGCGCCCGTCGGCATGGTGTCACCGCGTCCGCTGTCGCACCGGATCGCCCTCGGCGCCGCCTGCGGCGCGGCCGCGTTGGCGTGCAACCTGCTGCCGGCCCCGCTGCTCTCGCCCGACGCGCCGGCGTTCGCGTTCGGTGGCGTCTTCGTGCTCTTCGCGTTCCGCACCATGGGCCCGGTGGCCGGCTTGCTGGCGGCGGTGCTCGGCAATGCGTCGGCCGGCGGCCCCTCGGAGGCGGCGCTGGTCGCCATGGCGCTCTCCGCGGCGGAGGGGTTCGTGGCCACGCGCATTGCCGAGCGCACGCGGAGCCTCGTCGTGGCCGATGTGCTGTTCTGGCTGACGGGCGGCGCGCTGCTCGATACGGCGGCGTACGCCGGGTGGCTCGGCCTCGCGCCGGGCTACGTGCTCCTGCTCGCGGTGAAGCAGTTGCTCAACGGCGTGACGAACGCCGTGGTCGCCGACGGCGCGTCGCGCATGCCGTCGGTGCGCCGCCTCCTCGGCCTGCCGGTCGAGCCCACGCGGACGTGGCAGGACGTGCTGTTCGACCGCACCGTGCCGCTGGTGATGGTGCCGATGACCGTCATCGTGCTGCTGCTGGCCCGGGCGTCGCACGCGGCGGTGCTCAACCAGGCGGCGGGCGAACTCCGCCAGGCCGCGATGAACGCCGAGAAGGGCGCCGACCTGTTCCTGCAATCGCGCCTCACGTCGCTCGAGGGATTGCGTGACGCCCTGCAGGCGGCCGACGACGGCCGCGGCGCCGGCACGCGAGTGACCCTCGACGGGTTCCTCGCGGCGCATCCCGAATTCGTCAACGTCTTCGTGACCGACGCTTCCGGGCGGGTGGTGTCGGCCGCGCCTGCCCGGTCAGCCACCGGCGAAGCCAACGTGGGGCGCGACCTCAGCCGCCGGCCGTACTTCGCGGAGGTGCGTTCGGCGAGCCGGTCCGTGTTCGGCGACCTGGTGCTCGGGCAGCTGCACGTACGCCACCCGGGGCCCGAGCCCATCCTCCCGCTGGCGGTGCCGCGCTCCACCACGCCGGGCCTGTTTGCCGGCGTGATCATGGGCGCCATCGACGCCGGCACGCTGCGCGCCATCCTCACGGCGCGGGCGGGAAACGGCCCCGGGGTGGCACAGGTGCTGGACCGCACGGGCCGCGTGGTGGTGAGCTCGGCGGACGACTGGGCGCCGGGAATGCCGCGCGCCCGCGAGCTGGGCGACATGCTGGGCGGCACGATCGGCGCGCCGCGAGCCATCGTGCCGCGCGACTCGGACGCGTTCGACGCGCGGCTGGACGCCGCCCCTCGCCTGACGATGGTGCATGGCGTGTCCACGTTCCCGTTCGCGGTGCTCGTGGACGAACCGTTCAGCACGGTGCACCGGGCGCTCATCCCCACGTCGCTCGCGCTCGTGGCGCTGATGCTCGTCGCCCTGCTCGCCGTGTATGCCGTGGCGCGCACGCTGGGCGCGCAGCTGGCGTCGCCACTGCAGTCGATCGGCGCCATGGCCGAGGACCTGGCGAACGGACAGCCGGTGCCGCACGAGGTGCTGGAGCGCTTCGGCGCCAGCCGGGTGGACGAGATCCGCGCGCTCGCCGCCCAGCTGCTGCGCATGGACGACGCCCTGCGCGCGCGGCGCGAGGCGGACGCCCACGCGGTCAAGCGGAGCGAGTCGAAATACCGCGAGACGCTCGAGCAGCTCGCGCAGGCACAGAAGACCGAGGGGATCGGCCGCCTCGCGGGCGGCATCGCGCACGACTTCAACAACCTGCTGACGCCGATCGTCGGCTACACCGACCTGGCGATCGCGAGCGTGCCGGCGGGGAGTCCGGCGCGCAAGGACCTGGCGCTCGTGCGCTCGGCCGCGGGCCGCGCCCGCGAAGTGGTGGCGCAGCTGCTGGCGTTCGGCCGGGCGCAGGTGCTCGACACGAAGCGCATCGACCTGGCGGAAGTGGTCGTCGAGTTCGAGCCCCTGCTGCGCCGCTCGCTGGGCGTGAGCCACGAACTCGAGGTGATCGCGGCGCCGGGCATCGTGGTGGAAGCAGACCAGGCCAAGGTGCAGCAGGTGCTGATGAACCTCGTTCTCAACGCGGCCGATGCCATGCCATCGGGGGGGCGCGTCGAGGTGCGGGTCTCGCTCATGGAGGACGTGCAACCCGATGCGACCGATCCCGAGCCGATCGCGGCCGGCAGCTACGGCGTGATCAGCGTCGCGGACCGCGGCGTGGGCATGGACGAGGTGACGCGGCGCCGCGCGTTCGATCCGTTCTTCACGACGAAGCCGCGCGGCAAGGGGACGGGCCTTGGCCTGTCCACCGCCTACGGCATCGTGCGCCAGCACCGCGGGACGATCCTCGTGGAGAGCGAGGTGGCCGCGGGCACCTGCATGCGCGTGCTGCTGCCCGTGGCCGCACCGGCGCCGCACGTGCTGACGAGTGCGCCGAAGACGCCGGACGTGCCGCTGCCGGCAATTGCGCCGGTCGAGGAGGGGACGGTGACGGTGCTGGTCGTCGAGGACGAGCCGTCGGTGCGCGAGCTGGTGCGCGCGGCGCTTGCCCGCACGGGGTACCGCGTGCTCGCCGCCCGGGATGGCGACGAGGCGCTGACGCGCGCGGCGGCGCACGCCGGGCGCATCGACCTGCTGCTGACGGACGTCGTGATGCCGGGGCTGAACGGTCGCGAGCTGGCGCTGCGGTTCCGCCAGGCGCGACCCGACGGCCGGGTGCTGTTCATGTCGGGTTATGCGGCCGACGTCGTGTCGGACCAGGGTGCGCTGGCGGGCGATGCGGAACTGCTGTTGAAGCCTTTCACGCCCGTGGAGCTCGAGGCGCGCGTGCGGGCGGCGCTGCTGCGCTGAACTAGTCGCCCGGGCCGATGGCCGGGCCGGCCGCCTCGCGCGCCTCGCGCAACATGGTGATGGCCGAGGAGTGGATGACCACGTCGCCCAGCGCGCGGCCGTCGGCGGCGAGGGTCGCCGCCTTCACCCCGACAAAGCGGCCGCTCGAGCTCAGGTAGTCGCTGAGCCGCTGCTGCGGTGCGAGCGGCAGGATGCCCTTGACCGTCGTACCGCCCGCGAGCACGATGTCCACCGCCCGCTCGCCCACGCCGTGCGACGACTGCCCCAGGACCAGCACGTTGCCGTCGGGCGCGGAGGCGAGCACGATGTGGTCGGTCTGGACGATCAGGTGGCCGGGATTCTCGTTGAGCTTCGGGCGGCGCGCGTGCACCATGTTCATCCAGCCGCCCTTCCGGTTGGCGAGGTACTGCACGAGCGGGGCGTCGTCGCCGATGTAGATCTCCCCCTCGAGCATCGTCGTGTCGCGCATGATCAGGTGGAGTCGCTTGGAGTCCACGGTCTTGTTGGTACGGGTGCTGGGTCCGGTCATGCGGCGAAGCGCCTCGCAACGCGGGGAACGGTATGACGAGTGGCGGCCCGGGAGCCGCCACCGCGACGACGAGAGGATGGCCGGGCGCACGCCCGGCATCATTATAATGAACGATTCGTGCCGCGCTGCGGCAACGCACGCCCGCTGTACCCACCCCCTCCACGACGCCCCATGCGCCGCCTGACCGCCCTCCTCGCACTGGCCGCCGCCCTGCCGGCGGCGGGCCAGCGCCCGCCCGACGACGCCAGCGGGGCGCGCTCGGCGCCCATTGCCGACGTGCACTACCGCCTTCGCTTCGACGCGGCCAACGCACTGCGGCGGTCGGTGGGTGTCACCATGACCTTCAGCGTGCGCGGCAGCGAGCCCGTGCTCCTCTCGCTCCCGGCCTGGACCCCCGGCGCGTACGAGATCAGCGACTATGCCCGCAACGTCTCGGGATTCACCGCCGTGGCCGGCACCCGGGCGCTGCGCTGGGACAAGGCGGACCCGGACACCTGGCGCATCCATCCGGATGGCGCGCGCCAGGTGGAGGTCCGCTTCGACGCGCGGGCCGACTCGCTGGACAACGCATTCAACTGGGCCCGCGAGGACTTCGCGCTGATCAACGGCACGAACGTGTTCCCGTATCCGGAGGGGCAGTCGCTCGACTACGCCGCGACCGTGACGGTGCAGCACGAGGCGGGGTGGCGGGTGGTGACGGGACTGGCGGACAAGGGCGTGGACACCTTTGGCGCGCCCAACTACCACGAACTGGTCGATGCACCGTTCTTCGTCGGCGCGTTCGACCTCGACAGCGCGCAGGTGGCCGGCCGCTGGATGCGCCTGGCGACGTATCCGACCGGCAGCGAGTCGGGGGCGCGCCGGGCCGCGCTCTGGAGTGCCCTGCGCCGGGCCGTGCCGACCGAGGTCGCGGTTTTCGGCGAAGTGCCGTGGACCACCTACACCGTGATGCAGGTGGCCGATTCAGCGTACGCGGGCGGCATGAGCGCGCTGGAGCACCAGAACTCGAACGTTGGCGTCGTGGGGACGGAGTACCTCGACGAGGCATTCGTTCCGGGTGTGTACGCGCACGAGATCTTCCACGCGTGGAACGTGAAGCGGCTGCGCCCGGCCGACATGTGGCCATACCGCTACGGCGCCGCGCAGCCCACGCCGTGGTTGTGGATGAGCGAAGGGATCACCGACTACTACGCCGACCTCGCGCTGGTGCGCGGCGGTGTCATTGACGCCGGGAAGTTCCGCGACCTCACCCAGGAGAAGATGGATCACGTCGCCCAGCTGCCGCCGGTGGCGCTGGAGGACGCGTCGCTGGAGGCGTGGCTGCGCATCACGGACGGGACGAACGGCGTCTACTACGACAAGGGCTCGCTGGCCGGGCTGGCGCTCGACATCCTGATCCGGGATGCCAGCGACAACGCGGCGTCGCTCGATGGCGTGCTGCGCGAACTGTATACGTCCGTGTACAAGTCCGGCCGCGGCTTCACCGCCGACGAGTGGTGGGGGGCGGTGTCGCGGGCGGCGCGCGGCGCGTCGTTCCGCGACTTCAATGCGCGCTACGTTGACGGCCGCGACCCGTATCCCTGGAGCGCCTGGCTGCCGAAGGCCGGCTGGCGCCTCGCCGCCGACACGCTCCACGAGGTGCGCCTTGGCGTGGTGCTTGCCCCCGACTCCGCGGGGCTCCGGGTGACGGACGTCGGCTTCGGGAGCATGGCGCAGGCCGCCGGCGTGCGCGTGGGCGACGTGCTCGTGCGGGTGGAAGGCATTCCCGCCGCCGACCCGGAGTTCTTCACCAAGTGGCGCGCCCGGGTGGGCGACCGCGACGGCGTTCCGGTCTCCATCGACGTGCGCCGCGACGGTGCACCGCTCACGCTGCACGGTGTGTCGCGCGTGACGACGCTGATCAATGCGCGGCTCGAGGACGATCCGGCGGCCACGCCAAAGGCGGTCCGGATCAGGAACGGCATTCTCGCCGGGACGTTGACGCGGCGGTAGCGGGTGTTCGTCTCGGGGTGCGTGGTTTCTTCAACACGGAGCACACGGAGGGGGCACGGAGGACGCGGAGACGGCAACGACAACTTCCTGGGTTAACGACAGCGCGCCACGCAATGCCCCGCGTGGCGCGCGCGGTTCCCCCATTCAGTAGCCGTCTCCGTGCGCTCCGTGGTTCTTCGTGACTCCGTGTTGAAAGAACCACGACCCCGGATACTACGACGGCATCGGCTCCGCTGGTCTTGTGTTCTTTCAACACGGAGACGCGGAGCGGCACGGAGGACGCGGAGACGGCAACGGCAACTTCCTGGGTTAACGACAGCGCGCCCCGCAATGCCCCGCGTGGCGCGCGCTGTTCCCCCATTCAGTAGCCGTCTCCGTGCGCTCCGTGGGAGTCCGTGACTCCGTGTTGAAAGAACCACGACCCCGGATTTTACGATGGCATCGGCTCAGCTGGTCTTGTGTTCTTTCAACACGGAGACGCGGAGCGGCACGGAGGACGCGGAGACGGCAACGGCAACTTCCTGGGTTAACGACAGCGCGCCACGCAATGCCCCGCGTGGCGCGCGCGGTTCCCCCATTCAGTAGCCGTCTCCGCGCGCTCCGTGGTTCTTCGTGACTCCGTGTTGAAAGAACCACGACCCCCAGCCTCACGGCCGAAGCTTGCGGTAGGCCTCCACCTGGGCCGCGTTGCGCGCCGACGGTCCGTCGGTGCGCGCCATCTCGCGTTCGATCTCGTCGATCTCGCGCGGCACGCCCGACGTGATGCGGTCGAAGCCGCCCGCGGTGACGACGTAGTCATCCTCGACGCGGATGCCGATGTTGGCGTACCTCGCCACCGCCGCCGCGATCCTTGCCCGCAAGGCGGAATTTTCGGGGACGTCGGGGATGATGTCCATCGTGTTGGCCCGCACGTAGAGCCCGGGCTCGATGGTGAAGACGCTGCCCTCGGCGAGCGTGCCGCCCGTATAGGCGTCCACGTCATGCACGTCGAGACCGATGGGATGCCCAAGGCCGTGCATGTAGTACAGCCGGTACTGCGGGCACTGCGCCGCGCGCGTCGGCGTACCGCACCGGTACGTCGCGTCGGCCGATTCGATGAGGCCGAGTTGCGCGAGCCCGCGCTTCAGCACGGCCACCGCCGAATCGTCGAGGACCTTGAAGGGCACGCGGGGCCGGATCTGGCGCTCGGCGGCGGCCTGCGCGGCGAGCACCACCGCGTAGACGTCGCGCTGTGCGGGCGAGAACCGGCCGTTCACCGGCACGGAGCGGGTGATGTCGGCCGAGTAGCCGCCGTAGTAGGCGGCCATGTCCATGGTCAGCATCTCGCCGTCGCGCATGAAGCGATCGTCGCGGTTGTAGTGCAACGTCGTGGAGTTCGGTCCCGAGCCGACGATCGAGCCGTACGACGGCCCATCGGCACCGTTGCGCCGGAAAGTATACTCGGCCAGCGCCTGGATCTCGAACTCGGCCATGCCCGGCTTGATCGCGCGCAGTGTCTCGCGGTGCGCCGCGGCGCTGATGGTGGCGGCCTGGCGGATGAGTGCCAGTTCCGCCGGAGACTTCGCGCCGCGCTGGCGCATCACCTGGTCGCGGACGTCGCTGACCTTCACGTCGCGGTGCCGGGCCTTCACCGCGTCGAGGAACTGGTCGTCCACCGAACGCGGGGTGGCCTCGCCCGGCACGTCGGCGCCGCCGCCGCGCGTGAAGTCGCCCACGGCATATAGAGCGCCGCCGCCGGCGAGCAGCGAGTCGAGCACCGCGCGCAGCGTCGATGCATCCCGCCCGTCGAGGCCGAGCGACGCCCTGGCGCCGGCGAGCCCCAGGCGCTCGCCCGTCCAGACTTCCTGCGCCGGGTCCTTGGGCGGCACGAAAAGCATCGACTGGGCTGCGCCGTTGCGCCGCACGATCACCAGCGCGGCGTTCGGTTCGAGGAACCCGGTGAGGTACCGGAAATTCTCCGACTGCCAGAAGTTCAGGTAGTTCTGCGCCGGTTCGGGCGCGCCGAGCAACAGCAGCACCCCGTCGCCGGGGAGTGCGGCGGTGAGGGCCGCGCGGCGGGCCTGATATTCGGATTGCGGGATCTGCGCCCCGAGCAGGGAGGCGGCGCACAGGAGCAGCGCGAGGGGACGGAGCGAAGGCATGGATGGCCGGCCGGAGAATGGGTCGCCCCAATGATAGCGCCCACGCCCCGGGGCGGCGCCCCGGGCCCGGATGGCCGCCGCGGGCATCGCGGGCTATGCTTTGCGGCTGACGTTCCGCCGGTCCGCTCAACGAGCGGTCCGCCCGCCACGTTACGCAAGCATCGGTTCCACCGCGGCCAACCGGCCGTGCATCGATCCCCGATTCCCCCACCCATCATGCGCCTTCTCGCACGCCGCGCGCTGACCGCCCTCGCCCTGGCCGTCGCGCTCCCGATCGCCGCCGTCGCCCAGGGCCGTCTCACCACGCCCAAGCAATTCTTCGGGCACGAGATCGGCGAGGACTACTGGCTGCCCAACTACACCCAGTTCTCGAAGTACTGGGAGACGCTGGCCAAGGAGTCCGACCGGATGATCCTCGACACCATCGGCCTGACCGCCGAGGGGCGTCCGCAGCTGATGGCCATCGTGTCGTCGCCGCAGAACATCAAGGACCGCGAGAAGTACCGGCAGATCGCCGAGCGGCTGAACCACGCCGAGGGGCTGACCGACGCGCAGGCCAAGGCGCTGGCCAAGGAAGGGAAGGCCGTCGTCTGGATCGACGGCGGGCTGCATGCCACCGAGGTGCTGGGCAGCAACCAGCTCATCGAGACCAGCTGGCAGTTCGTCTCGCAGAATGACGAGGAGACGCTGCGCATCCTGAACGACGTGATCATCGTCTTCGTGCAGGCCAACCCGGACGGCATGGAGCTGGTGGCCAACTGGTACATGCGCGAGAGCGATCCCAAGAAGCGCAACATGCAGATCCCGCGCCTCTACCAGAAGTACATCGGGCACGACAACAACCGCGACTTCTACGCGGTGAACCAGCCCGAGACGTACAACATGAACAAGGCGATGTACTTCCAGTGGTTCCCGCAGATCATGTACAACCATCACCAGACCGGCCCGGCCGGCACGGTGATGTTCGCGCCGCCGTTCCGCGACCCGATGAACTACAACCTGCACTCGCAGATCATGACCGGCCTCGACCAGGTCGGCGCGGCGATGCACGCGCGCTTCGTGTCGGAGAACAAGCCGGGCGTCACCGAGCGCGGCGGGATGCTCTACTCGACGTGGTGGAACGGCGGCCTGCGCACGGACGCGTACTTCCACAACATCATCGGCCTGCTCACCGAGACCATCGGCAACCCGACGCCGATGCGCATTCCGTTCGTGCCCGACCGGCTGCAGCGCAGCTCGGACCTGCCGTTCCCGATCCAGCCGCAGGAGTGGCACTTCCGGCAGTCGATCGACTACTCGGTGACCGCCAACCGCGCGGTGCTCGACTTTGCCCAGCGCTATCGCGAGACGCTGCTGTACCGCAACTGGCAGATGGGGAACGAGGAGATCGACGCCGGCAACCGCGACACGTGGACGCTGTGGCCCAAGCGCCTCGACGCGATGAAGAAGGCGATCGCCGCGGCCGCGCCGGCGCGGCCCGCCGACGCCGGTGACCGGTTCATGGGGATGCAGAGCGCCGCCGCCAACGATCCCAAGTTCCTCGC
>Ga0334722_10004655_pt1 | contig 14134 bp, 29 predicted proteins | sample C3_bottom_MG_FD_207210 | JGI IMG/M metagenome (GOLD analysis project Ga0334722, IMG submission 207210) | Sediment microbial communities from Yellowstone Lake, YNP, Wyoming, USA - C3_bottom | ecosystem: Environmental > Aquatic > Freshwater > Lake > Sediment | place: USA: Wyoming | collected...
TATTATCTTCTGCCATTTCAACACATTCAACTTTGGGTTTTTGCATTTCTAACACTATTAGAACCCTCCTTACTATTAGCGCCTGGGCTACATCAACATGGGATGTAGCAATAAACGAGGGCGGATTAAATTTATTAAAATTATCTTGAATATAGCTCTACTATTAAATGTTCTTGTACCGGTATATCTATATCTTCTCTTGAAGGTAATGCCACAATTTTCCCTTCTAAGTTGTCCCTATCAACTTCAATCCACTTGGGTACAGTTCTATTTGCATCAGCATTTTCCCTGATTACAGCTATGTCCTTACTTGTTTCTTTTACGCTAATAACATCTCCAACCTTAACAAGATAAGAAGGTATATTAACCTTTTTGCCATTTACTCTAAAATGCCCGTGTCTTACAAGCTGTCTTGCCTGTGCTCTTGAAGAAGCAAAGCCCATTCTGAAAACTACATTATCTAAACGTGTTTCAAGAATTTGAAGGAGGTTTTCGCCCGTAATGCCTTTTCTTCTTTCTGCTTCTTCAAAATATTTCTTAAATTGTCCTTCCATTATTCCGTAAACCCTCTTAAGCTTCTGTTTTTCTCTAAGCTGAATACCGTAACCGGTCAATTTCTTTTTGTTATGTCCATGTTGTCCCGGAGCATAACCTCTTCTCGCTATAGCACATTTATCAGTATAGCATCTATCCCCCTTAAGATAAAGCTTCATTCCTTCTCTTCTGCAGAGTCTGCATACAGGACCAGTATATCTTGCCATTATCACACCTCCTATTAAACTCTTCTTCTCTTGGGCGGTCTACAACCGTTATGAGGAATCGGGGTTACATCCTTAATTAGAGCAATATCGAGACCTGCTGCCTGTAACGCTCTTATAGCAGCTTCTCTGCCGGCCCCGGGTCCTTTAACATAAACATCTACCGTTTTCATACCTTGGTCTATTGCTGCCTTTGCAACATTTTCAGCCGCAAGCTGTGCCGCAAAAGGAGTTGATTTTCTGGAGCCTTTAAAACCAACCGTTCCGGCACTAGCCCATGCTATAGTATTACCGGCTGGATCAGTTATGGTTATTATTGTATTATTAAAAGTTGAATGAATATGTGCAGCACCACGTTCAACGTGCTTGCGTTCTTTTTTCTTTCGTACACGTCTAACCTTCTTAGCCATCCTTTAACACCTCCGATTATTTTTTCTTCTTAGCTACGGTCCTTCTTGGCCCTTTTCTGGTGCGGGCATTGGTTCTGGTTCTCTGACCCCTTACAGGCAGACCTTTTTTATGCCTTATTCCTCTATAACATCCAATATCCATAAGTCTTTTTATATTCATTGCAACTTCTCTTCTTAAATCACCCTCAACCTTATATTCCTTATCTATTAAATCCCTTAGTTTGCTTACTTCTTCATCAGTAAGGTCTTTTACCCTCTTATCAGGATCAATCCCAAGTCTTTTAAGTATTTCATTGGATCTGGATCTACCGATACCATAAATATATGTTAAACCGATTTCTATTCTCTTATCCTTCGGCAAATCTATCCCTGCAATTCTTGCCATAAATTTCACCTCCCTGAATTTTTAACCCTGTCTTTGCTTATGTTTTGGATTTTCGCAAATAACCCTTACCTTACCTTTTCTTTTTATTATCTTGCATTTCTCGCATATAGCTTTAACCGATGGTCTTACCTTCATCTCATATCCCTCCTATCACTTTCCTCGCCAAATAATACGACCACGAGTAAGATCATAAGGCGATAACTCCACAGTAACTCTATCCCCAGGTAAAATCCTTATAAAATTCATTCTGAGCTTACCTGACACATGGGCTAAAACCTTATGCCCGTTATCCAATTCCACCTGAAACATGGCATTGGGAAGCGCCTCTACAACCGTACCTTCCATTTCAATAACATCCTCTTTTGCCAAGGCCATCAAAACCCCCTTCAGGATTTGTACTTTTCAAGGGTTTTCTTGATCTCACTGTTTTGAACCTTCTTCCCTTCCAAAAGCTTATCCCTAATCTCGTATTCGATAGCATTATATTTTATCAAATGTTTAACCTTCTTTTTTTTTGGCCTTTCAATCTTTCTTATCTCGCCATCCGCAATTAATACATAGTCCTTACTTAAAACATCCACAACTATAAAAACATTTCCTTTATCTCTTCCGGCCTTCGACTTAACAACTTGACCTAAGACCAAATCATATTCTTCTATTACCATGAAGGACTCCCCCCTCAAATTATTGTTAAAATTTGAGGTCCGTCTTCAGTTATTGCCACGGTATTTTCGTAATGAGCAGAAAGACTTCCATCATAAGTAACAACCGTCCAGTTGTCCTCCTTCAGTACGACTTCATAACTACCTGCATTTACCATGGGCTCAATGGCAAGTACCATACCGGCTCTAAGCCGAGGTCCTTTACCAAAAACTCCGAAATTTGGCACCTGAGGATCTTCATGCATTCTTTGACCTATACCGTGTCCTGAATAATCCCTAACCACCGAAAACCCATTGGACTCCACATATCTCTGAATTGCTGCTGATATATCATATAATCTGTTGTTTATTGTAGCATATTTTATACCTTCATAAAAGGAGTTTTCTGTAACTTTTATAAGTTTTTGTGCCAGGTTGCTTACTTTACCAACGGGATAGGTCCTTGCCGCATCACCGTAATATCCATTTACTATAACTCCCACGTCTATACTTATTATGTCGCCCTCCATCAATACCCTCTCACCGGGTATGCCATGGACCACTTCGTCATTGATGGAGGTACAGATACTTGCAGGATATCCTCTATAACCTTTAAAAGCAGGTATAGCTCCCTTTCTTCTTATATATTCTTCTGCAAATATGTCCAGTTCAAGGGTTCTCATTCCTGGTCTAATCATGCTCTTAAATTCTTCCAATATTTCGGCTACTATAATACCTGCCCTTCGCATATATTCTATTTCTTGCTTTGTCTTTATAATTATCATCGAATTTCTCTCCCTAATGCAATACAAATATCTTCAAAAACCTTGTCAATAGGCTGCAATCCATTTATAGTTTTAAGCAACCCTTTTTCTTCATAATAATGGATCACCGGCTGAGTTTGGCTAAGATATACATCTATCCTCTTAGACACGGTTTCATAGCTATCATCGTCCCTTTGAATCAGTGTTCCGCCACATACATCGCATATATCTGGAACCTTTGGCGGATTGTTAAGCACATGATATGTGGTTCCACATTTGCTACAAACCCTTCTTCCTGTAAGCCTTTTTATAAGTTCTTCTCTGTCCACATCTATATATATTACGGCATCCAAAGGCATATCCATTTCCTTTAATTCCTTATCAAGGGCTTCGGCCTGTGGTATAGTTCTTGGAAAGCCATCCAGTAAAAAGCCTTTTGCACAATCCGGTTCCTTTAACCTATTTTTAACTATAGCCACCACTATCTCATCCGGTACCAGGAGACCCTTATCCATATACTCCTTAGCAAGCCTACCCAACTCGGTCCCTTCGCTTAAGTTTTTTCTAAATATGTCTCCGGTTGAAATATGAGGTATTCCAAATCTTTCAACAAGTTTTGCGGCTTGGGTTCCTTTTCCAGCCCCAGGGGGACCTATTAAAATTATTCTCATAAATAACACTCCTTAAACCACTATTTTAAAAATCCTTGATACTGCCTCATAAGTAGTTGTGCTTCTATTTGTTTCATGGTCTCCAAAGCAACACCAACCGCAATTAATATTGATGTTCCGCCAAAATAAATCTGCAATCCAGTAACCTTCATCAATATTACCGGAAGAACCGTAATCAAAGCTAAGAATAAAGCACCTGCCAATGTAACTCTATTCATTATCCTCATCAAGTAATCAGAAGTCGGTCTTCCAGGTCTTATACCTGGAATAAATCCGCCGTATTTTTTTATGTTATCCGCTATTTCAATCGGATTAAATGTAATAGCTGTATAGAAATAGGTGAAAAATATTATTAGGATTGCATTAAAGAAATTATACATAAATGATCCTGTGTTCAACCATTTATTAATAAAAGCTGCATAAGCTGTATGGGGGAAAAAGGCTGCTAACTGCAAAGGAAATCCTACTACAGACAAAGCAAATATTATAGGAATAACACCCGCTTGATTGACCCTTATCGGAATATGGGTACTTTGACCTCCGTAAACCCTTCTCCCAATTACTCTCTTCGCATACTGAATCGGTATTCTTCTTTGCCCTTCATTCATTATTACAACACCGACAATCATTACAATGACAGCCACTATGAAAAATATTGCTCCAAAGAAACTTGCTGTTCCAACTTTAACATATTGAAAACCTGTATAAATCATGGATGGTATTCTTGAAAGTATACCAGCAAAAATAATCAAAGAAGTACCGTTTCCTATCCCTTTATCGGTAATCTGTTCTCCAAGCCACATTAGAAAAGCGGTTCCAGAAGTAAGAGTCAATGCAATTATAGTCAAATTAATGAAACTTGGATTTATTACAGCACCTCTTAAACCGAAGGTCAAACCTACAGCTTGAATAAAGGATAATATAACCGTTCCAAACCTGGTATATTGAGCTATTTTCTTTCTTCCTTCTTCTCCCTCTTTGGCCAATCTTTCGAGGCTCGGAATAACAATGGTAAGTAACTGCATTATAATGGAGGTGGTAATATACGGTGTAATACTCATCGCAAAAATGGTAAAGTTTTTAAAAGCACCACCTGATATAACATCGAAGAATCCCAAGAGCTGGCCATTATTAACCAGATCCTCAATAACCTTAACATTTATACCCGGAACAGGTATATGTGCTCCTAATCTAAACACCAGAAGCATCAAAAAGGTATATAAAAGCCTCTTTCTTATATCAGGAACCTTCAATGCATTCGTAAGTGTTGACAACACTTTAAATCACCTCTACCTTTCCCCCAACAGCCTCGATTTTTTGAACGGCAGACTCGCTGAATTTATGGGCTTTTACAGTAAGCCTTTTCTCGAGTTCTCCCTTTCCTAAAATCTTTACGCCATCCTTTATTTTATTTATTAAACCCTTTTCCAGAAGCAATTCAGGAGTAACAACGGTATCATTTTCAAATACGTTTAATTTATATACATTAACTTCGGCATATTCCTTCTTGAATATATTGGTAAAACCTCTCTTTGGAAGCCTTCTTTGAAGAGGCATTTGACCGCCTTCAAAACCGGGTCTAATACTACCACCGCTTCTTGCTTTCTGACCTTTATGGCCCCTTCCGGAAGTCTTGCCCAAACCCGAACCGATACCTCTACCTACTCTTTTGGGTGAATGTTTAGCACCTTCCTGTGGCCTTAATTCGTGTATTTTCATCCTATTCACCTCCATAATTTTATTCCGATTATCCTAAAATCTCATCTACAGATTTTCCTCTCAATTTTGCAACTTGTTCTACCGTTTTTAGGTTTTTTAATGCTTCTATAGTTGCATTCGCCATATTTCTGGGATTATTAGAACCTATGGATTTTGTCCTTATGTCTTTTATACCTGCCATTTCAAGAACCGCACGAACCGGGCCTCCTGCAATAACTCCAGTACCTTCTTTGGCAGGCATAAGAAGCACCTTGCCAGCTCCAAACTCACCAATGATTTCATGAGGTATCGTTGTCCTGACTATTGGAACCTTAATTAAATGTTTCTTTGCATCCTCTATTCCCTTTCTTATAGCATCCGGAATTTCCGCCGCTTTGCCCGTTCCTACGCCAACATGGCCTTTCCCATCGCCAACTACTACTACAACGCTAAATCTAAAATTCCTACCACCCTTTACAACCTTTGCAACTCTATTTATACTTATAACCCTCTCTTTGAGGTTTAATCCACTTGCTTCAATTCGAGCCATTTAATTCCCTCCTTCACATTAGAATTGGAGCCCCGCTGCTCTTGCAGCATCGGCAAGTTCTTTGACCTTCCCATGATAAATATATCCGCCTCTATCAAACACAACCTTTTCGATACCCTTTTCCAATGCCCGTTTTGCTATTAATTCTCCAACCTTTTTAGCAGCTTCGATATTGGAACCATTTTTTAACTGTTCTTTTATAGCAGGTTCCAAAGAGGATGCCGCAACCAATGTATGACCAACAGTATCATCAATAATCTGTGCATAAATATATTTTAAACTCTTATATACACTTAACCTTGGTCTCTCAGGAGTACCAAAAACTTTTTTCCTAACCCTCCTGTGACGTATCTTTCTTAACTCATTCGAACTTTGTTTTTTGATCACCGGCGATCACTCCTTTCTATTTCTTCCCTGTCTTACCTGTTTTACCTTCTTTGAGTTTTATTACTTCGTTTTCGTATTTAATACCCTTGCCTTTGTAAGCATCTGGTTCTTTAATTCCTCTTATCTTGGCTGCAAATTCGCCTACCAGCTGCTTATCTATCCCTCTTACAATTATTTTATTTGTTCCCTCAACCGCAAACTCTATACCAGGAACTTCTTCTACTTCAACTGGATGAGAATAACCCACGCTTAAAACCAATTTCTTGCCCTGTTTTTGGGCACGATAGCCAACTCCTACTAACTCAAGGGTTTTTTGATAACCCTTTGTAACCCCTTCCACCATATTATATATCAAAGTCCTGGTAAGACCGTGAAGTGCTTTGTGTTTAGGTTCATCACTGGGTCTTAACACATGTATTTTCCCGTCTTCAAATTTTATGGTCATATCCCTGTTAAATTCTTTTGTCAATTCACCTTTCGGTCCTTTTACGGTTACTATATTCCCATTTACTTTTACTTCAACACCCTTCGGAACTTCAACTGGAAGTCTACCTATTCTGGACATTTTCTGCACCTCCTAAGCTCGGATTTCGTAAATTTACCATATGAAGCAGATTACCTCTCCGCCTATGCCTTCTTTTCTCGCCTGTTTGTCGGTCATTATTCCTTTAGAAGTCGAAAGTATTGCTATGCCTAATCCACCTAAAACCCTCGGTATTTCATCCTTGCCCGCATATACTCTAAGACCAGGTTTTGAAATCCTTTTTAAACCCGTAATTACCCTCTCTTTATTGGGACCGTATTTTAAAGTTATCTTTAAAGTCTTTCCATCTTCAGACTCTTCTACCGATTTTATAAAACCCTCTTCCAGCATTATCTGAGCTATAGCCTTTTTCATTTTAGAAGTAGGAACTTCAATTGTCTCCTGCCTTCTTACGTTTGCATTGCGAATTCTATTTAACATATCAGCAATTGGATCTGTCATTACCATATTTAAACCTCCTTCCTTCTACCAGCTTGCTTTCTTAACGCCAGGAATTACTCCTTCATGAGCATATTCTCTAAAACATATTCTACAAAGACCAAATTTCCTTAAATAAGCTCTGGGTCTTCCGCAAATCTTGCATCTATTGTAATACCTTGTTTTAAATTTGGGTTTTCTTTGCTGTTTTACTATCAGTGCTTTACGTGCCACTTTTCTCCCTCCTTTATTGTGCAAATGGCATTCCCAAAAGTTTTAAGAGCTCGTAAGCCTCTTCATCGGTTTTAGCTGTGGTAACGAAAGTTATATCCATACCTCTTACCTTATCCACTTTGTCATATTCTATCTCAGGAAATATGAGCTGTTCTTTAATTCCAAGGGTATAATTTCCTCTGCCATCGAAAGATTTCTTGGAAACTCCACGAAAATCCCTTACTCTTGGTAGACCAACATTAAATAGCTTATCAGCAAATTCATACATCCTGTTACCCCTTAGCGTAACCTTCGCACCTATAGACATCCCTGCTCTAAGCTTAAATGCTGCAACCGATTTCTTAGCTTTTGTTATTAAAGGCTTTTGTCCGGTTATAGCCATAAGATCGGATACAGCAGCATCCAAAGCTTTGGGATTTTCCTTTGCTTCTCCAATACCCATATTTATAACAATCTTCTCTAATTTCGGTACCTGCATAACATTTTTATAATTAAACTTTTTCATCATCGCCGGAATGACTTCCTTCATATATTTTTCCTTCAGTCTTGGTAAATTCGGCATTATGATAACCTCCTTTCAATTACCTGATTGTTTCACCACAATTCCTGCAAAAACGAACCTTTTCTCCGGTTTCCAGAATTTTTTTGCCGACCCTTACTCCTTTTTTGCATTTCTCGCAAAAAAGCATAACCTTAGAACTATATATTGGAGCTTCAAAATGTATTATACCGGCTTGCATAGCCTTTCTTCCCGGTTTCTGATGCTTAGTTACAACGTTAACCCCTTCTACGGTAACCTTACCTTCTTTGGGTAATACGCTCAGAACCTTACCTTTTTTGCCTTTGTCTTTTCCTGAAATCACTATTACAGTGTCACCTTTTTTAACGTGAATCTTATGACGTTCCATTATATACACCTCCCGTTTATAACACCTCAGGCGCTAATGATATTATCTTCATGAAATCCTTTTCCCTTAACTCTCTTGCTACAGGCCCGAAAATACGAGTTCCTCTGGGCTGATTGTCATCTTTTATTATAACAGCAGCATTTTCATCAAACCTAATATAAGTACCGTCCGGTCTCCTTAAACCTTTTCTGCTTCTTACAATAACTGCTTTTACAACATCACCTTTTTTTACAACACCACCTGGCGTTGCGTCTTTAACAGAGGCAACTATTACATCGCCTATATTTGCATACTTTCTGTTGGATCCACCCAATACGCGAATGCACATTATTTCCTTAGCTCCCGTATTATCTGCCACCTTAAGCCTTGTTTGCGGTTGAATCATCCATAAAACCTCCCTTCGATAAAAAGTTATTTCGCACTTTCTATTATCTCAACAAGTCTCCATCTTTTTTCTTTGCTTAAAGGACGGGTTTCCATTATCTTTACCTTATCTCCTATTTTACATTGATTAAGTTCGTCATGAGCTTTAAATTTTTTAGTTCTCTTAATGGATTTTCCATACATTGGGTGTCTTACAAGCTCTTCAACAGCAACTACAATTGTTTTGTCCATTTTATTACTTACAACGGTTCCGATTCTAACCTTTCTGCCATTTTTTCTTACATTCTCTTCCACTGGTCTATCCTCCTCTCTTAACGAGCTTTAGATTCTTTTAATTCCTTTAATTCCTTTTCCCTCATAATGGTTTTTAATCTTGCTATATCCCTCTTAACTTCCCTTATCCTCATGACATTTTCAAGCTGTCCAGTAGCCAGCTGAAACCTAAGATTAAAAAGTTCTTCCTTGAGTTCGGATATTTTCCTTTCTATTTCGGGTCTTGTCATTTCTCTGATTTGATTAGCTTTCATTTGCTTCACCACCCATTTCTTCTCTTTTTACAAATTTAGCTTTTATAGGAAGTTTATGCGCAGCTAAGCGACAAGCTTCTTTTGCTATATCTTCGGGCACACCTGCAATTTCAAAAAGTATTCTACCAGGTTTTACAACAGCAACCCAAAATTCCGGCGAACCTTTCCCAGATCCCATACGAGTTTCAGCAGGTTTCTTAGTTACCGGTTTGTCTGGAAAAACCTTAATCCAAACATTTCCGCCTCTCTTGATAAACCTGGTCATGGCTACTCTGGCAGCTTCTAATTGATTGGAAGTTATCCAACCGGGTTCCAATGCTTGAAGTCCGTATTCACCATAAACAATAGTATTTCCACGTGTTGCTTTTCCCTTCATTCTTCCTCTTTGGACTTTTCTATGTTTAACGCGCTTCGGCATTAGCATCGGTATCTCCTCCTTCTACTGGCTGTTCATCGGCCTTTCTATCCGGTAAAACATCACCTTTATAAATCCAGACCTTAACGCCGATCTTTCCATAGGTGGTCATAGCTTCAGCAAAGCCATAATCAATATCTGCCCTTAAAGTTTGAAGTGGTACGTTTCCTTCATGATACCTTTCGGTCCTTGCCATTTCCGCACCGGCTAACCTTCCAGAACATTCGGTTTTTATACCTTTGGCACCCGCCTTCATAGCACGAGCAATGGCCTGTTTCATAGCCCTTCTATAGGACACCCTTTTTTCAATTTGAGCAGCAATGTTTTCCGCAACCAGCTGTGCATCCAATTCAGGATTTTTAACTTCCACAATGTTTATCAATACATTCTTACCCGACATCTTCTCCAATTCTTTTCTAAGGTCTTCTACTCCTGCACCGCCCTTTCCTATAATAATCCCGGGCTTAGCAGTAAATATATTAAACCTTATCTTGTTTGCAAATCTCTCTATTTCTATCTTGGAGATTCCTGCTGAATAAAGTTTTTCTTTAATATATTCTCTCAATTTTATGTCTTCAACAAGCAAATTGGGGAAATCCTTGTCTTTAGCAAACCATCTTGCATTCCAATCTCTTATTATCCCTATTCTTAAACCATTCGGATGTACTTTTTGACCCACTAATATCCCTCCTTATTTAGCTCTTTCTTTCAGAACCACGGTGATATGACTCGTTCTTTTCTTTATTATAAAAGCTCTACCCATGGGTCCAGGACTTACTCTCTTTAATGTAGGACCCTGATTCGCATAGATTTCGGCTATATAAAGTTTATCTCTATCCATATTATGGTTATTTTCAGCATTAGCAATAGCGGATTTAACCAGCTTTTCAACGATATGGGATGCGGCTTTTGGAGTATGTCTTAGAATTGCTAAAGCCTCATCAACATTTTTACCTCTTATCAAATCTATAACTATTTTAACCTTTCTTGGAGAGATGCGCACATATCTTGCAATGGCTCTGGCTTCCATCTACCTTCCTCCTTTCCCGCTATTTTTTAACCTTTGTGGTTTTTTCGCTGTCCGCATGGCCTCTGAAGGTTCTGGTAGGTGCAAATTCTCCCAGCTTATGTCCAACCATTTCATCGGTTATATAAACCGGCACGTGTTTTCTTCCATCATAAACAGCAATCGTATGTCCTACCATCTCCGGGAATATAGTGGAACTTCTTGCCCAGGTCTTTATAACCTTTTTTTCGCCCTTTTTATTCATCTCTATTATCTTTTTTAGCAATTTCTCATTTACATAAGGTCCTTTCTTCATTGACCTTCCCATCTGCTTTCCTCCCTTCCAGTAATGGATCACCACTATCGGCACTTATTTCATCAACAATAATTGAGTCGGACTACAAATCATTTCTTACGACGTTTCAAAATGAACTTATCAGAAGCCTTGTTCTTCTTACGAGTTTTGTAACCCAATGTAGGTTTACCCCAAGGAGTAACAGGACCCGGTCTTCCTATAGGCGCCTTACCTTCACCACCACCATGTGGATGGTCCACAGGATTCATAGCAGAACCACGAACCGTAGGCCTTATTCCCAGCCATCTTGAACGTCCTGCTTTTCCTATAGATATGTTCTCATGGTCCAAATTGGAAACCTGACCGACTGTTGCCTTGCAGTCCAACCTTATCAACCTAACTTCCGATGAAGGCATACGAATATGTGCATAATCGCCCTCTTTCGCCAAAATCTGTGCAGCTGCGCCCGCTGCCCTTACCAATTGTCCGCCTTTTCCTGGAACAAGTTCTATATTGTGAATAATTGTACCTACCGGAATCTTTCTTAAGGGCAATGCATTTCCAATCTTTATATCTGCGTTTTCACCAGATTCAACTATGTCGCCTACCTTTAATCCATAAGGCGCTATTATATAACGCTTTTCTCCATCTACATAATGCAGAAGTGCTATATACGCAGTTCTATTTGGGTCATATTCAATTGCCGCAACCTTTGCAGGAATTCCGTCTTTATCCCTTTTAAAATCTATTATTCTGTATTTCCTCTTATGGCCGCCACCTCTATGTCTTACGGTTATCCTACCATAAACATTTCTTCCACCTTTTTTAACAAGGGGGACCGTTAAAGACTTTTCAGGCTCTTTCTTGGTTATTTCTTCGAAAGTATCTACGGTTTTGAATCTTATACCTGGCGATGTCGGTTTAAACTTTTTTATCGCCATAATCCATCCTCCTCTCTTACAGATCTTTAAGCCGCTCCTACTTTATAGATTTATAGACCTTCAAAGAATTCTATGGGTTTGCTATCCGCTGTTAATTTAACTATTGCCTTTTTGTAGCTTGGACGTCTACCTTCATAACGACCCATTCTCTTCATTTTACCGAGAACGTTCATCGTATTAACCTTTTCAACCTTTACACCGAAAATCTTTTCAACCGCCTTTTTAATCTCCACCTTATTTGCATCTCTATCTACAACAAAAGTATATTTTCTGTCAGAAATCAGTCCCATGCTCTTTTCGGTTATGACCGGTTTTATTATTATATCATAAGGGCTTTTCATTATGAATACACCTCCTCAACAATCGCTACTGCGTCCTTTGTGATAACGAATTTATCGTGCGTTATTATGTCATATACGTTTAATGAATTGGCAAGTATTGTCTTAATACCCGGTATATTTCTTGCAGACTTATATATATTCTCGTTTTTCTCAGGGAGAACTATCAAAGCCTTTTTGTCTACCTTCAAATTCTTTAATATATTTGCAAACTCCTTTGTTTTTGGATAATCCATCTTCAGCTCATCTAAAACAATCAGCTCATTATTATTGACTTTTGAAGTAAGAACAGATTTCAAAGCAAGCCTCTTTATTTTCTTTGGAACAACATAATTATAATCCCTTGGTTTTGGTCCGAATACTATACCACCCTTTATCCATTGAGGTGCTCTTATACTTCCCTGTCTTGCTCTACCTGTTCCTTTTTGTCTCCAGGGTTTTTTACCGCCACCTCTTACTTCTCCTCTTGTCTTGGTAGAATGGGTTCCTTGACGCCTATTCGCTAAATGATTTATAACAACTTGATGAACGGCAAAGGGATTTACCTCTATGCCAAATATGTCGTCCCTTAACTCTATTTCGCCAACTTGTTCACCTTTCATGTTGTAAACAGCAACCTTAGGCATTTTTGTTCCTCCTTTCTAAAGTAAAGTTAACGGGCCGCCTTTACAGTATCTCTGATTATCAAAAGACCGTTTTTAGGACCTGGTACGGCACCCTTAACAAGCATAACATTCTTATCCGGATACACTTTAACGACTTCCAAATTTAAAACGGTTACCTTTTCATGTCCCATATGACCGGGCATCGGTTTGCCCTTCAAAACCCTTGCAGGGAAGGTATTGGCACCCATTGAACCTACGCCTCTATGATATTTGGAACCGTGAGCCATAGGACCTCTTCTTGCATTATACCTTTTTATGGTACCTGCAAATCCCTTACCTTTTGATATTCCGGTAACATCAACTCTTTCACCAACTTTGAAAATATCCACTTTTATTTCCTGTCCAACATTGTATCCGTTTATATCTTCAAGCCTGAATTCCCTTATATATCTCTTAAACGGAACTCCTGCCTTTTCAAAATGACCTTTTAACGGCTTATTTATACGTTTTGGCTTTACATCACCAAAACCCACTTGAATGGCATTATAACCATCCACATCCACTGTTTTCTTTTGTATAACAACACATGGCCCTGCTTCTATAACCGTTACAGGTATTACTTTACCATCTTCGGAAAAAATCTGCGTCATTCCTACTTTCTTGCCGAGTATAGCCTTTTTCATCTTCAACACCTCCTGTTAATTAGCGGATTGCCTTTCAAGCAATCATAATCACCGACTTTACAGTTTTATTTCGATATCAACACCCGCAGGCAAATCCAATCTTATAAGAGAATCCACGGTCTTTGGGGTCGGATTTAAGATATCGATAAGTCTCTTATGAGTTCTTATCTCGAACTGTTCTCGTGAATCCTTATATTTATGCGGCGCTCTTAAAACGGTTATTACATCTCTTTCGGTTGGTAACGGAATTGGACCTGATACATCTGCACCTGTTCTTTTTGCTATATCAACTATTTTCTTAGCTGATTGATCCAGTATTCTATGGTCAAAAGCCTTTAGTCTTATGCGTATTTTTTGTTTTGCCATTATTCTCCCTCCTTTATTTAAAGCAGAAAATTCGCAGAAATTCGTCGTTAGTCAATAATGGTACCATTATTGACTAACGACTCACCATATTACTCTATAATAGCGGTAACAACACCTGCACCGACTGTTCTTCCGCCTTCTCTTATAGCAAACCTTAATCCTTCTTCTATCGCTATCGGCGTGATGAGCTCTATTGTCATGTTAACG
>Ga0334722_10004656_pt1 | contig 14132 bp, 16 predicted proteins | sample C3_bottom_MG_FD_207210 | JGI IMG/M metagenome (GOLD analysis project Ga0334722, IMG submission 207210) | Sediment microbial communities from Yellowstone Lake, YNP, Wyoming, USA - C3_bottom | ecosystem: Environmental > Aquatic > Freshwater > Lake > Sediment | place: USA: Wyoming | collected...
CGAAGTTGCAGTCGAAGAACCAATGGCTGGAGAAGATTTGCCGTTCTAAATGAAGTTGATCCGCAAACAAGCCGCTTGGATCTCAAGCGGCTTTTTGTATAGCCAAAATGACACCCGCCAGAGTGTCACCCTGAGCGCAGCGAAGGGTCTCCATGAGATAAGCAGGAAAAATGTTGGGTGAGAATAGAAGGTGAGCACACGCACGGCGCTGATCGTCATCGGACGATACAAAGAAGAATGGAAATCGCTTTCGGCGACCCAGCAGATAAATTTTATCGAACGGGTTGGCAAGACCGCCGTGGCATCCGGACTTGAGCCGGTCACGGGTTATCGATTGACGGCGACGCCCGGCACTTTCATCGAAGTGTGGGAATCATCAAGCCAGGAATCAGTTGGACGCGCGGTGAAAGACTTGACGGCGATGGGTTATACTCGGTTTGTCGACGCGCGCTGGATGATTGGCGAGCGCGAGGACGGAGACGTGGAATGAGAACGCCGTATGGCAAAGAATGTCGCTATTACTATTCCGATTATTTTCGCGGCAACCGCAAAGAAGAGTGTCGCCTCATTCAAGCGAATCCCGCGTCCGAGACATGGAAACCTGCCTTGTGCCAGTCGTGTCCGGTGCCGGATATTTTGCTCGCCAATGCGTGTCCCAATCTTGCGTTGCATGGTCGAGTGGGCAAATCATTTTTAGGGCTGACACAAAAGATTCAAGTTGAATATGCGTGTCGCCAGTTTCGAGTGAAAGTGACCAAGCCGAAGGTCGGTTGCGGTCACTGCCACGAATTTCTTGATCGCCCCGAGGACTAGATGAGAAACCAGGTTTCTTGGAGAAACCTGGTTTCTGAAGTGTGGGGTAGGGTGATTTATCGATGCCAAGTCTAAACGATTTACTTGCCAACCATCGCCTAGTTGTTTTGGATGGTGCGACCGGTACGCTCTTGCAACAACTCGGTCTGCCGATGTCGCAAGCGCCGGAAACCTGGGTGCTCGATAATCCGGCGCTGGTGTTCACCGCCGCCGAAGCATACGTCAATGCTGGCTCGGACATCATTCTCACTTGCACGTTCGGCGGGACGGCGGCGCGATTGCAGGAAAACGGTCTCGTCGATAAAGCGTTCGAGATCAACCAGCGCGCGGCGGAACTGGCAAAACAAGCGGCGCACGGTCGTGCGCTGGTCGCCGGTTCCATCGGACCGTTAGGTCGATTGCAACTTGTGCTGGGCGGAATGATGTACGCCGAAGCCGTCGATCAGTTTGCGGCGCAAGCGCAAGCCCTCGCGCTTGGCGGCGTCGATCTGTTCGAGGTCGAATCGTTCAGCGATCTGCAGGAGATTCAAGCGGCAATCGAAGGTGTACGGCAAGTGAGCGACCTGCCGATTTTTGCGACGATGTCGTTCGATACGCAAGGCAAAACGCTGACGGGCATCACGCCGACTGCCGCCGCGAAAGTATTGGTTGGTCTTCCAGTGGCGGCTCTGGGCGCAAATTGTGGACACGGACCCTGGGATGTGGCTGGAATCATTCGTGAGATGCGTCAAGCCGCGCCGGGCGCAATGCTGATTGCCAAACCAAACGCCGGATTGCCGGTGATGGTCGGCAGTACCGCGAGCTATCCAGTCGAGCCAGCGAAATTCGCGTTGCTTGCGCGAGATTGGATTCGGGCGGGCGCGCAAATGATCGGCGGATGTTGCGGCTCCACGCCGAAACATATCGAGGCGGTGCGCGCGGAGATAAAAGGGGGAAAGTAGAACATGGTCATCGTTGCTTTTTAATTGACAGGACATGCAGCGGATGGTAGAATCAAGCGCATTGAAGAAAGGAGCAATCTATGGCAAGCACCGTGACCCGCAAACGACCGAACAAGACACCTGCACGGCGCGCGCCGCGCGCAACGCGTATCGGCGATTTGTCGCTCAATGAATTTCGCAAATTAATGACCGATCTCATTGATGCGCGGCTAAGCGAGTGGAGTGATCCTGATATTGGGTTAGAGTTGCGACCGGAAATTATCGCCAGTCTCGAACGCCAGGAAAAGGAATATGCCGCTGGCAAGCGAGGCAAGCCGCTCGCGGACGTGGTCAAGGAACTGGGATTGGAATAGCACGGTGCATTCTCTCATCCTTCTCGAGGAAGCGCAGCGTGATCTGGCGGCATTGGATCCCCAAGTGGCGCGACGCATCACCAAGCGGCTTCAATGGCTGGGTGACCACTTTGAGCAGATCCATCCAGAGGCGCTGACGGGTGAGCTTGCCGACCGATTCAAGTTTCGCGTTGGTGATTATCGCGCGCTCTACAAAATAGCCCACGTTGAAAAGACGCTGGTCGTCTATCGCGTCCGGCATCGGCGCGAAGTGTATCAAGACAAATAGATGCTACTTTAATTTGCCCATTGCGTATTCTGTGCTATAATGCGCCCACTTTAGAGCAAAGGAATATCTCGTGAGTCTGTATCTCAACATCATTCAAATTATCGTCTCGATCACTGTGATCGTCATCATCCTCATTCAAGTCAAAGGCGACGCGGGCGGTGGAATGTTTGGCGGCGGCGCATCGGTGGCACGCACCCGCCGCGGCTTGGAGCGCACGCTGTTCAATATCACCATCGTCTTGGTGGCGATCTTTCTCCTGGTCTCTTTCCTCAGTGCCTTCTTCGGTGCCCGGGCGGGGTAAGCCCTTGACCCGGGTTTTCCCATGACCGAGGTCTTGCCGTGAAGCACATTCGCTGGCAATTGCTGATCGCCCTGGCGGGCATCGCTTTTCTCAGCGTGGCATTGGGCTACCTCGCGCTCAACACCAACTCGGTCGAACGCCCGGATTTCGGCGGTACTTTAACCGAAGGCGTAGCCGGTCGTCCGAACGCGATCAATCCCATCTTTAGCCAGTACAACGATGTCGACCGCGATATTGCGTCGCTGGTCTTTAATGGTTTGACGCGCTCGGATGAGAATAGCGTGCTTCGTCCCGACCTCGCCACACGCTGGTCGATTTCGCCCGACGGGTTGATCTACACATTCACGCTGCACAGTGACGTGCGCTGGCACGATGGCGCGCCGTTCACGGCTGATGATGTCCTTTACACGCTCCATTCAATTCAAGACCCCGCGTCCAAAAGTCCGCCTGACCTCGCCGGGTTTTGGCGCACCGTCGCAATCACCGTCATAGATCCGATGACGATTCGATTTCAATTAACACAGCCCTACGCGCCCTTCCTCGATTATACCTCCATCGGCATTTTGCCCGCGCACTTGCTCAAAGACGTTGCTCCGGCTGATCTTTTCCAGAATCCGTTCAATCGTCGCCCGGTCGGCACGGGACCGTTCATGATTTCTGAAATGACGATGGATCACGCAACGCTGGATGCCAACCCAAGTTACTATGGCGCGCGACCATACCTGGGACGGATTCTGCTCAAGTTCTTTCCTGATTCCGAATCGGCTTTGGCGGCGTACACTCGCGGCGAGGTCGAAGGCGTCGCACGTGTCTTGCCTGCTGACCTTCCCAAAGCACGCTCGCTCAATAACATGACGCTCTACAACTCGCGCCTCTCTGGGTATTCGCTGATATATTTGAATTTATCGAAGGCGCCATTCCAGGACAAGTCGGTTCGCCAGGCACTCTTGTATGCGATTGATCGTCAACACATCGTCAATGATTTGTTGCAGGGACAAGGTTTGCTTGCTGCCAGTCCTATCGAACCTGGGACGTGGGCGTTTAACAGCACAGTGCCGCAGTATCCTTTCGATGTCGAGAAAGCCAAGCAACTGCTCGATGCCGCCGGATGGAAAGACCCCGGCGATGGCGTTCGCAAAAAAGATCAGAACGTTTTGTCGTTCACATTGACTACAAACGACGACCCCACGCGCGTTGCGATTGCTAACGAAATCGCCAAGGGCTGGCAAGCCATCGGCGTGAAAGCGGCAGTGCAATCGGTGCCGACTTCATTGCTCGTGACGAACGTGTTGCGCCCGCGCCAGTTCGATGCAGTGCTGTACGAATGGCGCACGTTGTCGAATGACCCCGACCAGTACGAAAACTGGCATCAAACGCAGATACCGGGTCCCAGCAATTCGGGACAAAACTATAGCGGCTTGAACGACCGCGATATTAGTGAAGCACTTGAGACTGCGCGCAAGACGAGTGATCAGAGTCAACGCGCCGTGTTGTACCAAAAATTCCAGGAACTCTTTGCCGACCGTGTGCCTGCGTTGTTGCTCTACTATCCTGTGTACACATACGGCGTCGATCAGCGTGTGCGCGGCGTTCAACTTGCGCCGATGCTGACGCCAAGCGACCGCTTCCGCAATGTCGCGCAATGGTACATCAAGACGAAACGCATCGCGTTCGACGTAAATACCGGCGAGCCAACTATCGCGCCCAAACCGACAGCCATTGTGCCTACTTTACCGCCCGCTACTCCAACCCCCGCGCCGCCGACCATCATCATCGTCGTTGCAACACCAGCGCCGTGATGTAATCGTCTTGCGCCAACGGCTGATGGTTGATGCTCTATCGGCATTTCGTTTGACAAATCGGCTTAATAGAATACAATGCACTCGAACGCCGAGCTGGCGGAATTGGCAGACGCGCACGTTTCAGGGGCGTGTGACCGTAAGGTCATCAGGGTTCAAGTCCCTGGCTCGGCACAGCACGGCAACCCCGAGGCAATTTGCTTCGGGGTTTTATTTGCGCGATTATGGTTTCCGTGCTATAATCGCGCCCGTTGTTCGACTAGCAATTATTAGGAAAGGAAGTTTGTCATGGATCTCGTAACCGCATTAACCAAGCCGCAACTCAGGCAAAATATTCCGCAACTCGAACCCGGCGACCGCGTGAAGGTGCACACTCGCATCGTCGAAGGCGAACGCGAGCGTATCCAAGTCTTTCAAGGGACCGTGATGCGCTTGGGCAAAGGGCGCGGGTCAAATGGCCGCTTTACCGTCCGCCGCATCGCGACACACGGCGTTGGCGTGGAGCGCACCTTCTTGGTCAATTCGCCGCGCATCGAAAAGATTGAAGTGCTGGGACACACGCATGTGCGCCGCGCGCAACTATACTACTTGCGCGGACTGCATGGCAAAGCCGCCCGCTTGAAAGAAAAGCGTGGCGTAGCAGTTGCCGAAGCGCCCGAAGCCGCTGAAACAAAAGCAGAATAGAAAACCTCTGGAAAAGAAATACCGCAAAGTTCACTTGAACGAGTGAGACTTGCGGTTTTTTGTTTGATGGGATTGAAATATCGGATCAATGCTTGGTTCGGTCCAAGATGATACGGCGGATTTGATGAAAGCATCAGAGAAAGTTCCAACCAATTATTGAAGGCACAAAAACAATATGTTGTACCTCTGTTTCAACGTCCCTACAGTTGGGAGAAAAAAGAGTGGGATGTACTTTGGGAAGATTTGGTATGGCTGTGTCAAAATGAAGAGCCCAAGGGACATTTCATTGGTTCAATTGCTACAATACCAACCGTGTCAGTGTCGGAGGGCGTTTCCAAGTTCTTGCTAATTGATGGACAACAAAGACTTGCGACCATTTTTATTTTACTTACTCTACTTCGTGATGTAGCTATCGCAAGTTTTGTGCAGTCAGAACCCGTCTTGGTAAATCAGTGGGAATTTTGCACAGGTATGTGCAACCCCAATGGCAATTGAAAGGCGGGCACACCTTTGAGAAACAGAATGACGCCCGGCAATGCACCTGTGGCTGCAAATTGTAATGCCGTGCCCTGGGAGGTCTGTTGAACCGTGGCGGTGGTATTGGCAGCCACACGCACCAAGGTACCTCGTTCCCACAAATATATTTAACCTTACCGGGAATATGCAAAGAGCATATAAACTATTATTCGAGGTAACTACAATGGAAACTTTACGACGCATTTTCATGTTCGCAATTCTGCTCGCCGTTTCGCTCGTTGTCGTCGCGTGTGCGCCGACGCCAACACCGGTACCGCCATCAGCAACTCCGATACCGCTAGCGACATCGACTCTTGCGCCAACTCCGACCCAGGCGCTACCCACCAACACGCCATTGCCCGCACCGACGCCGGGTGGTCCAGTTTCATTCGTCTGAAAAATCAACGGCGAGCCAGAACCGTTCAACTCACCCAGCGGCTTGACGGTGGACAAACAGGGAAACCTGTATGTCTTCGACGCAGACTTGGGAAAAGTTCAAGTGCAGCCCGGATGGAAAATTGATAATGCAGTGGGGTGGTCGAGGATCGGGAGATGGGCAATTTGCGTTGCCCGAAATTGGAGCACTTACCTTAGGGACCACATTGGGAAATCTTGCGCGGATGAACAGGGCAATGTGTATGTCGTCGATGATGGAAACGCACGGGTTCAAAAATTTGACAGCAACGGCAAATTCCTTATGGCAATCGGTAATCGCGGCAACGGTGATGGACAGTTGGATTTACCGGTCGCCGTGGCAGTGAATGGACAGGGATTTATCTTTGTTGCCGATGCATCTTGGAATTACACACGCATACAAAAATTCGATTCCAGCGGCAAATTCGTGAGCAAGTTCGGTGAAGGAGGTAGCGGAGATGGGCAACTTTTTTACCCCTCGTACATGATTGTCGATGCTCAGAGCAATCTTTACGTTACCGACCCAGACCTCGGTCGCGTTCAAGAATTTACGTCTGATGGTAAATTCCTAGCCAAGTGGGACCACTGCGGAACGACACCGATCATCACGGCGTGGGGTGTTGCCATTGACAAGGCCGGCAACCTCTATATTGCCGATGCTGACCCAGGCAAAAACATGTCCAGCAATCCCACCATCGCAAATTCAGGTAACCGTGTTTGCAAGTTCGACAACCAGGGACAATTCTTATTTGCGTGGGGCGGCAGGGGCAGTAGCGACGGTCAACTCTTGCGACCGATGGGTATCGCCGTAGATGATACGGGAAACGTTTATGTTTCTGAAGCGGGCAACCTTCGCATCCAAAAGTTTCGACAGAAGTAAGACCGGTTCAAGATACTCGGCTGGACGTTGGACAGGGTGATTTCTTATCGACCTTCCAACTTTTAATCTCCAACTTCTCTTTCCTTGTGTCACCTAGATGACAGACAGAATCCTCATTCGGGTTTATTATGCCAGTGTAAGATCGGACAAGGGAAGGAGGCAAATGCATCAAGGGAAAAAATTAGACTCTCACTCAATCGGATCGATAAAAACCCAAATCAGTTTTGAAGGAGGATTTGAAAATGTTGACTGTTAATCAAACCGCCGCTTTGAAGCGCGTGACCAAGAAATTGAGCGCGATGCGCAAGGCGCTCCCCAAGCCCGAGCGCGAGATGCTGGATTACCTGATTGTCGGCGCGACCACCGAAGTCAAGGGACACTCCGCATCCATTCAAGGTCAAGCCTCTAATTATGGTCGGGCTTCCGATCAGAATCGGCTTGCTGATCCCGCTGCCAAGAAAATTGCCAAGCGATCCATCGGCGCCCGCGCCGAGGTCGAGGGACACGTCGCGTATGACACGCGCATTGGCGCGAAGAAAGAGCAAGGAGCCGTGCGCGAAGGTGGTGCTGTGCGCGAAGGCGGCATGGCGAGAGATCAGGGAGCCGCCGAGGTGATGGGACACGCCGCATCCACTGCTGGCGCAGCGCAAACCTCGTTTGCATCCGCCGTAAACGCGGCTGTCTCCTTTAATGCCGCAATGAATGGGTACATGGTGAACGAAGGCAAGTAAACGAATTGCTTGCTCCTCCTGAGAGCAACGATCAATTTAGCTAAACCCAGAAGCGTTTCCGCTTCTGGGTTTAGCGCGTTGAGGAAACATCAATGAGCGCACAACCCTCTGCCGATCACCCAATTGCCGAAGAACTCCGCCGCCTCGTGCTCGCCGTCCAAGCCAGCGGTCAAGCCATTCTCCCGGTCGCGCATGACGAACTTTTGCAAACGGTCGTCGAAGCCGCCGCAAGAATTTTCGGCGCGGCGGCGGCATCGATTGCGTTGGTCGATGAAAAAAATCAGACGCTCGTGTTTCGCGTTGCTTACGGCGCGGGACGCGAAGAAGTGGTCGGCATGAAAATTCCGATCCATCAAGGTATTGCCGGTTACGTCGCGATGACGGGACAACCGATGGCGATATCGAATGTTCAGCAAGACACGCGGTTTGCGCGCACCACCGCCGAAAAGACCGGCTATGTCCCGCGTTCGATCCTCGCCATGCCGCTGATCTCGAGCGAGCGGGTAATCGGCGTCATCGAAGTGCTCGACAAGATCAATGCGCCATCGTTTGGAATGCAGGACATGGAGTTGCTTGCCCTCTTCGCGCGTCAGGCGGCGATGGCAATTCACGCTTCACAAGAATACGAACGGCTCGACCAGGCGTTGCTTAGCCGACTCAAAGAACTGGTCGGCGTCGAAAGCGAAACGGCACAGGTGTTGCGCGCGCCCTTGGATAACCTTGCGGCAAAAGATGATGTGCTGGCGCTGGCAGAGGCGTTCAGTTCGATCAGCCAACTGGGAGACGCCGAGCGAAAGATGTGTCTCCAAGTCTTGCAAACCTTTGCCGACTATGTGCGCGGCAAACCGAGGTACGCGTAATGAGTGACATCAAACCCGCCTGGTCGTCCCAGTTCGACGCCGAAACATTGCGCGAATTATCAACGTTCGGTCCCATCGGCGACATCACGCGCGAGTGGGCATGGGGCGACAGCACCGGCAAAGGCATGCGTGTGGCGATCATCGACAGCGGCATCGAAGCAGACCATCCGGCGGTTGGTGGAATGGTGCGCGGCGCCGTCGTGGTCGAGTACGATGCACGCACAAAGACCCAGGTGCGCTACATCGAAGACCCAGAACACCAGGACATGTTCGGTCATGGAACGGCGTGCGCCGGAATCATTCATTCGATTGCGCCCGACGCCGAGTTGTACAGCGTTCGCGTCCTGGGTCGCGATCTCACCGGACGCGCGATGCAATTCGCGGGCGGCTTGCGCTGGGCAATCGAAAATGGAATCAACGTGGTGAACTTGTCGCTCAGCACCTCGCGCGAAGAATTCTTTGGATTGTTCCACGAGATTGCCGACCATGCCTATTTCAAAAACGTCGTCCTGATTTCGGCGGTGAACAATGTCCCGGCGCCCAGTTATCCCTCGCTTTATTCATCGGTGATTTCGGTTGCCGCGCACCAAGGCAAAGACCCCTTCACGTTTTATTACAACGCAGAGCCGCCGGTTGAATTTGGCGCGCCGGGCATTGACGTGACCGTCGCCTGGCAAAACAAGAGCACGATCACGAGCACGGGCAATAGTTTTGCCGCGCCGCACATCACCGGCATTGTCGCGTTGATTCGCGCCAAACATCCCGAGCTGACGCCGTTTCAAATCAAGACGGTGTTGCACGCGTGCGCGGCAAATGCGCGCGCCGTCAAAATCTCGAACCCAGCCCGAAAGAAACCGCGCCCCAGCAAAAATCGTCGTCGCACAAATTCGAAATCCAGACAAGTGCATTGACCCAGGAAAGGAAAGTAGTCAATGGCGTCTCAACTTCCCACTGGCACGGTCACGTTTCTCTTTACCGACATCGAAGGCAGTGCCAAAATCGCGCAACAGTTTCCCCAACAGTGGGAAACCTTACGCGCGCGCCATAACGCGATCCTTCATCACGCCATGCAAGCCCACGATGGCTTTGTCTTTCAAGTCATCGGCGATGCGTTCTGCGCGGCGTTTCATACTGCCATCGATGCGTTGAATGCCGCGGTCCTCGCCCAACGATTATTTTTGCAAGAACCGTGGTCGCCTGCGCCGATCAAGATTCGCATCGGCATCAACACCGGAACCGCGCAAATCAGCGGCGACGATCCACGCTCCGGCGATTACACGGGCTATACGAGTCTGGTGCGCGTTCAGCGCGTGATGTCGGTGGCGAATGGCGGACAAATCCTGCTCTCGAACACCAGCGCAGAGCTTGTGCGGCTTGAATTGCCGCAAGATATTCGTTTGCTCGATCTCAAAGAGCATCGCCTCAAAGGACTGCTCAACCCCGAACGCCTCTGGCAGGTTGGCGCGCCCGATTTGCCGCAAGACTTTTCCCCGCTCCAATCGCTCAACGCGATTCGGAACAATCTGCCGCTTCAACTCACATCCTTCATCGGGAGAGAAAAGGAGCAGACAGAACTACAAGAACTGTTGGAAAAAACGCGCTTGATTTCACTCATAGGCTCGGGTGGCGCAGGCAAGACGCGCCTCGCGCTCCAAGTGGCGGCAGACCTTATCGATGAATTTCCCGACGGCGTGTGGTTGATCGAACTTGCGCCGCTCATCGAAGCCGCGCTCATTCCGCAAACGGTGGCTTCAATCCTGGGCTTGCGCGAAGAAGCGGGACGCCCCGTGATGACAATGATGTCCGACTATATGCGCGCCAAGACGATCCTGTTCATTCTCGACAATTGCGAGCATCTGGTCGAGGCGTGCGCGAAATTTGCCGACGCGCTTTTGCGCGCCGCGCCGAAGGTCAAGATTCTGGCGACGAGCCGTGAGGCGTTGGGCATCTCCGGCGAGACCGCCTACCGCGTGCCCTCACTTTCACTGCCGCCCTTCCAATCTCCAACATCCAATGTCCAATCTCTAACTCAGTATGAAGCCGTGCGCCTTTTCATCGACCGTGCGCTCGCAGTCAAAACGAATTTCACCGTGACGAACGCGAATGCGCCCGCGCTCGCGCAAATCTGCCATCGGCTCGATGGCATTCCGCTGGCAATCGAACTTGCCGCCGCAAGCGTGGATTTATTATCCCTTCAGGAAATCAATAACGGCATGGACCATCGTTTTCGATTGCTCACCGGCGGCAGTCGAACCAAATTGCCGCGCCATCAAACTTTGAAAGGATGTCTCGATTGGAGTTGGGACCTTCTTTCGGAAGAGGAACGCGTATTATTTCGCCGCCTCTCCATTTTTGCCGGGACGTGGACGCTGGAAGATGCGGAGCAAGTGTGCAGTGATTCGTCGTCGCCCGGTACCGCTTACCGCTGGCTGACAACGGAGAGCGTTTTTAACGTGCTGGCATTCCTTGTGCGCAAATCGCTCGTGAGTGTGGAAGCGCGAGAGGACGTGACGCGTTATCGTCTGCTCGAGACGATTCGTCTGTATGCTTTAGAACGGCTGACCGCCGCGGACGAAGCGACGCGCTTTGCCGCGCGCCATCGCGAGTGGTACCTTCATCTCGCAGAAACATTCGAGTCGGACGCGCGCGCAAAAAAGCCGACGGCGAATTGGATCGCCCGTTTGGCGTTAGACGTGGACAATCTGCGCGCGGCTTTGGAATTGTGCTTGACGGAGCCAGACAGCGCGGAGAAAGGTCTGCGCCTGAGCGGCGCGCTCGGACAATTTTGGGAGAAGCAATATGCATTGAGCGAGGGGCGGGAGTGGCTAAGAAAATTCATCGACCTGTCTAGAAATTCTTCGGATGCTCTTTCGCGCGCGCGCGCGCTCTATTGGGCAGGCAAGCTCACTCAGTCACAAGGCGATCACGCCAAGGCGATTATCTTCTTTGACCAATGTTTGGAAATCGAGACGCAAGATACTTCCGATTTGGCGCAGACCCTTTTGGAGCGGGGCTTTGCTTTCTATCGCTGCGCCGATTACGAATCCGCCGCCAAAGATTTGCAGCGTGCTCTTCAATTAGGCGAAAAGATCCATGATCCCATTATTGTTGCGTGGGCGCATATGCAGCTAGGCAACATTTACCATGAGCACGGTGATCTCGACCGTGCGATTGAGAATCATCGTCGTGCCCTAGACAAGTTCAGAGATGCAGGGTATTTACGACAGGCAGCGGCGGCGCTGGGCAACATCGCTCGCATTTACGCCGCCCTGACGGACTATGACAGAGCGATAGAACTTTACACGCAAGCGATTCAAATGAATGAGAAACTAGGGAATTATAGCAGCTTGGCTGTGAATTATATTAACCTCAGCGAAATCCTTGTCGGCTTGGGAAATTGTTCGGAGGCGATGGATCTTTTAAACAAGTGTCTTGACATCGCGGAGCGTCTGGGCAATGATTATTTCAAAGCGGTTGCCTGGGGGGACATTGCCATTTGCAGATTGAATCAGGGCGAGCCGGAATCGGCGCTGGATTTCGCTCAACGCGCTTTGGAATTGATCCGCCAAGTTCAGGGGAAGGATCAAGAAGGCGTGATTTATCGTAAGCTGGGCGAGATTCGCGCGATGCTTGGTCAAAGACGAGAGGCGCGCGAAGCATTCGAGTCCGCGCGGAAAATTTTGGAACCGTTGCGCAAGAATTTAGAACTGTCCCGGCTTTATCGAAGCTATGGAAAACTATTGCTGACTGACTCCGAGACAAACACCGAGGGTATTGACTACCTGAAGCGCGCACTGGCGATCTTTACATCACTCGGATCTCAAAAGGAGGTGGAAAATACAAAGTTGATTCTAGATCGTTTGGCAAACCAGCGGTAGTAAATCATTCCAAAGAAGGAGACTCGTATGGAACTCACACCTGTTATTTGGCTCGTCCTACTCATCGTCTTGTTCATTGTGGGTTTGATCCTCGGTGATCGAACGCGATTCCCAAGCCGCGTAATGAACAAAATGCAAGTAACCAGTGAACCACCGACCGTCCTTGAGACCCAAAAAGTTTCCGCAGAGGGCGGGACATTACGATTCGTCGATGCCGCAAACCAGATCGATGTTGCGGTGACTGTCCCTAAGCAAACGGTCCCTCGTGCTTTGATCTTTAAGAGATTGACGCCGGTACAGGGTCTTGCGAACCCAACCGGCAAGAAGATCTATAACGATTTCATGGGGCTGGGAGTCACGGACGAAAAGGGCACCCCCGTCACTTTTTTTGACCCCGCCATAAAAATTACCAAGACCTACTCCGCTGAGTTGCTGAATCAGTACATGGAAAAGTTCCGCGTGAACAAGGATCTCAGCAACCTAGCCCTATTTTTTCACGACGGTGAAGCATGGAGACGGCTTCCCATCACCGATCGCAATCCCAGTGCCAGGACACTGACTGCCTTGATTGGAAGTTTTGTCCATTCCGATGACTTGGGAGATGGCGCATTATAAATCTGGTTGTTCCGACGCCGAAACCTTCGCAGTACGACAAGGAACAATGGTATGCGCGGTAGGGAAAACTAGAGATGTCTGATCGTCCGACCGGAACCGTCACTTTTCTCTTCACCGACATCGAGGGGAGTACAAAACTTTGGCAACAGTACCCCGGTCAAATGTTCGACGCGCTGGCTCAGCATCATGCTCTCTTGCGCGCGGCGATTGAAGCGCACGACGGCTACGTTTTCCAAATCATCGGCGATGCGTTCTGCGCGGCATTCTCCACCGCGACGGACGGGCTGGATGCCGCGCTGTCCGCGCAACGCGCGCTCCGCGATGCGACCTGGGGCGACACCGGCGCAATTCGCGTGCGAATGGCATTGCATACCGGCGCGGCAGAATTGCGCGCCGGTGAATTCACTTCCGGCGAATATGTTTCCGGCGTGACGCTGAGCCGCGCCGCGCGTTTGCTCTCTGCTGGACACGGCGGACAAATCCTCTTGTCGCTTCCCTCCACTGAACTTGTGCGCGACCAACTCCCCAAAGATGTTACTTTGCGCGATATGGGCGCACGGCGATTGAAAGACTTGATTCGCCCGGAGCAAATCTTCCAGGTCTGCGCGCCTGACCTGCCCGTTGACTTTGCGCCGCTCAAAACGCTCGATGTTCATCCGCACAACTTGCCGGTGCAACTCACGTCATTTATTGGTAGAGAAAAGGAACAGAAGGAACTAAAGGAACTGTTGGGAAAAACGCACTTGCTTACTCTGACCGGCGCAGGCGGCACGGGTAAGACACGTTTATCCTTGCAAGTTGCCGCCGACCTCATCGACGAATTTCCCGATGGCGTGTGGCTCATCGAACTTGCGCCGCTTGCCGACCCAGGATTGATTCCGCAAACGATCGCGTCCATCCTGGGTCTGCGCGAAGAAGCGGGTCGCCCTGCGCTGACGATACTATCCGATTATTTGCGCGCCAAAGCAGCGTTGCTCATTCTCGACAACTGCGAACACTTGATTGATGCCTGCGCGAAATTTGCCGACGCAATTTTGCGCGCTGCGCCCAAACTCAAAATCCTTGCGACGAGTCGTGAA
>Ga0334722_10004657_pt1 | contig 14132 bp, 13 predicted proteins | sample C3_bottom_MG_FD_207210 | JGI IMG/M metagenome (GOLD analysis project Ga0334722, IMG submission 207210) | Sediment microbial communities from Yellowstone Lake, YNP, Wyoming, USA - C3_bottom | ecosystem: Environmental > Aquatic > Freshwater > Lake > Sediment | place: USA: Wyoming | collected...
AAGAAAAAACAACCTCTGTGCAGTTTTGAGAGAACAAAGTTTCCGGTGGCAATGGCGGAGGGGCAACACCCGTTCCCATACCGAACACGGCAGTTAAGCCCTCCAGCGCCGATGGTACTTGGGCGTAGGCCCTGGGAGAGTAGGTCGCCGCCGGAGTTAAATTTATTAAAGGGATAGGCGTAAAGCCTATCCCTTTTTACATACGCCAAAGATAGGGATGGTTCTTATTTATGTGTCCTGATGACTAAAAAAAGCACCATCCCTGGAGTGTGTATACAGAATATTTAGAAAAAAATTAAGAGAAATATGAGAAAATTGTAGACAGGCTTTTTAAAATAGGTATAATTTGTTACATAGAAGTCTTATTAAAAATGTTTGCACCCTTTAAGAGAGGGGAGGGGTGCTGAAAAGGGTTAAAAACATAGCCCCAAGAGCCAAAAAATTCCGAAAAAAATGAAAAATCTAAAAGGAGGATGGTAGGTAGTGCACAAAAGTTATTTTACTGTAGTAGCGGTAGTTTTATTATCTTTTTTACTTTTATTTACTTCGGCTTGTGGTAATCAGTCAAGTAGTAGTAAAACTATTAAGATTGGTGCCAACTTAGAGCTGTCGGGTAACGTGGCGACTTTAGGTCAGTCTGGCTATAACGGCATCATGCTGGCGGTTGAGGAAATTAATAAAGCCGGTGGCGTTCTTGGCAAGCAACTTGAAATTGTTAAGTACGATAACAAATCCGATAATACTGAAGCTGCTTCGGTAGCTACCCGGTTGATTACCCAGGATAAAGTGGTAGCTATTATTGGTTCGATGACTTCCGGTAATACTCTTTCTTACGTTAATATAGCAGAGACTAATAAAGTTCCGGTTATTTCCCCTTCGGCAACTAACCCGGATGTTACTGTAGATCCCAAGACTGGCAAAGTGCGGGAGTATATTTTCCGGACCTGTTTTATCGATCCCTTCCAGGGTACTGCAATGGCTAAGTTTGTTTTAGATGAGTTAAAGCTCAAAAAAGCTGTTGTTTTAAAAGACAATACTGCTCCTTACTCTGTAGGACTGGCAAAATTCTTTGTTGAAGCTTTTAAAAATAATGGTGGGGAAATTCTTGCCGATGAAAACTATACATCGCAAGACCAGGATTTCCGTTCGGTTTTAACCAAGATTAAAGGTTTAAATCCGGAGTTTATTTATGTACCAGGTTACTATGAGCAAGTAGGTCAAATTGTTAAACAAGCACGGGAATTAGGCATCAATGTCCCGATGGGCGGTGGTGATGGCTGGGATTCGCCTAAATTGGTTGAAATTGCCGGTGCTGCACCTCTTAACAATACCTTTATTACCAACCACTATTCCTCGTTAATGCCTGACCCAAAAGTTCAGGATTTTGTTAAGAAATATAAAGAAAAATACGGTAGCGAGCCGGATGCTATGGCAGCCGTAGGTTATGATACTGTTTTGGTTCTTGTTGATGCCATAAAACGGGCTGGTGAGGCTACTCCCGAAAAGATTAAGGATGCCTTAAAAACCACTAAGGACGTTGAAGGGGTTACTGCTAAGATTTCTTTAGATGAAAACCACAATGCTGTTAAAGGCCTGGTAATCTTAGAATATAAAGATGGCAAACAAACCTATAAGGCTTACGTAAATCCATAAACTTGCGTACTACGGGGGAAGGGAATGTTCCTTCCCCCAAAAAAATGAACTTTTAAAGTTAGGGGTGGCCAAGATGACGGAGTTTATTCAGCAACTTATAAACGGAATATCAGTAGGAAGTATTTATGCCTTAATAGCTTTGGGATATACCATGGTTTACGGTATTATTAAACTTATAAACTTTGCCCATGGCGATGTTTATATGCTTGGTGCTTTTGCTGGCCTTTATGCAACTGCGGTACTAAAGATGTCGTTTGTACCGGCGATGCTTGTTTCGATGGTTGCTTGTGCAATTTTAGGTATTGTAATTGAAAGATTGGCTTATCGGCCGCTTCGCAATGCGCCGAAAATTGTTATTTTGATAACAGCAATCGGGGTATCCCTTCTTTTAGAATATACGACGATGTATTTTTTAGGTCCGCAACCCAGAGCGTTTCCGGAAGTATTTAAGCAAGTTTCTTATCCTTTATTTGGCGGAAAAGTTACTGTTTCCAATCGTGAACTTTTGATTATTGTGGTTACGGTGATTTTAATGGTTTTATTACAATATATTGTTCACAATACCAAGATAGGGAAAGCAATGCGGGCAGTTTCCTACGATATGCAGGCTGCACGCTTAATGGGGATTAATGTGGATACGACAATATCCATTACCTTTGCTATTGGTTCGGCTTTAGCTGCAGCAGCAGGGGTGCTGGTGGGGATTTACTATAATAAAGTTTGGCCATTAATGGGGATTATGTTTGGTTTAAAAGCCTTTGTTTCGGCAGTTTTAGGGGGAATTGGGATTATTCCAGGAGCCATGACCGGGGGTTTAATTTTAGGCATTACCGAATCGTTGGTTAGCGGTTATGGAAGTTCTCTTTACCGGGATCCGGTAGCGTTTGTTATCTTAATTATCATTTTATTGGTCAAACCCTCTGGCCTATTTGGCAAAAATGTCCGGGAGAAAGTGTAGGTGAAATGGATGCTGAAAAATTGGCTGACAAAAGAAAATCTAACAGCGACTGTTTTGCTATTGGTATTAATGTTTGGGGTTCAAACCTTATATTCGGCCGAATTGATAAGCCCCTTTGTCATGCTAAACTTAATAATTATTGCCATCAATATTATCTTAGCGGTTAGCTTAAACCTGGTGGTAGGTTTTACTGGGCAGTTTTCCATCGGCCATGCTGGCTTTATGGCTTTAGGTGCTTATGCTTCGGCGATCATGACTTTAAACTTTAATGCACCTTTTATAGTCTCGCTTTTAGTGGGAGCAGTGGTTGCAGGTATCGGGGGTATCTTAATTGGAATACCTACCCTTAGGCTTAAAGGGGATTATTTAGCAATTGCCACGCTAGGTCTTGCGGAAATTATCCGGGGGGTAATAACCAATATTGATTACTTAGGAGGAGCTTATGGTTTAATGGGGATTACCCAGCGTACTAACTGGCTCTGGGCTTTTGGCAGTATGGTTGTCACAGTCATAGTAATTAAAAACTTTGTCCAGTCTAGCCACGGCCGCGCCTGTATTTCGGTACGAGAAAACGAAATTGCGGCAGAAGCGATGGGTATCAATACTACCAGATACAAAGTTTTAGCTTTTACCATGGGTTCGTTTTTTGCGGGAATTGGCGGTGCCTTACTGGCACACTACATTACCTTTATTGAACCAAACGCTTTTAACTTTTTAAAATCCTTTGATATTTTAGTCATGGTGGTTTTAGGCGGGCAGGGTAGTATTACCGGTTCAGTAGTAGCAGCAATTGTTTTAACATTAATTTCAACTTTTTTACAAAGCCTTGCTGAACTAAGATTAATTATTTACGCTATTATTTTAATTTTGGTTATGTTGTTTAGACCCCAGGGGCTCCTTGGGACACATGAGCTATCGTTTAAGCTTTTCCAGAGAAAGAGGGGTGTAAGTCATGGCAGCCATTCTGCAGACGCATAGCCTGGGGATTAGCTTTGGTGGTTTAAAAGCTGTTCAAGACTTAAATATAACTTTAAATGAAGGGGACCTAGTTGGTTTAATTGGTCCTAACGGAGCTGGCAAAACCACGGTTTTTAACCTTTTAACCGGCATGTATTTACCAACCACCGGCGACATTATTTTTAAAGGTGAGAGCATTGTTGGCCTAAAACCTTACGAAATTGCTGCCAAAGGTATAACCCGTACCTTCCAAAATATCCGTTTATTTGGGGAACTTACGGTCTTAGAAAACGTCTTAATAGCCCGGCATCTGCATGTGCCATATAATATGCTGCATGGCATTTTTCGCCTTGGAAAGTACTACCAGGGAGAAAAGGAAATGCGGGAAGAGGCTTTAGAACTTTTAAAAATTATGAATTTAGCTCATAAAGCCGAAGAAAGGGCCAAAAACTTACCCTACGGCGAGCAGCGCCGCCTGGAAATTGCCCGAGCTTTGGCTACTCAACCAGCACTTCTTCTCCTTGACGAACCGGCGGCGGGGATGAACCCTCAGGAAACCAGCGAGTTAATGGAGTTAATAGGTTTTATCCGGGATAAATTTAATTTAACTATCCTTTTAATTGAACACGATATGCATCTTGTCATGAATATCTGCGAACGGATTTACGTCTTAGACTATGGTATTAATATTGCTCACGGAACCCCCGAGGAAATTAAAAACAATCCACGGGTTATTGAAGCATATTTAGGAGAGGGGGCGTAACCGTTGAGCGGCAAAGAAGTATTAAGAATTGAGGATTTAAACGTTTTTTACGGAGCAATTCATGCTTTAAAAGGCATTTCCGTTACTGTGAATGAAGGAGAAATAGTAACGTTAATTGGAGCAAATGGTGCGGGAAAGAGTACTACCTTAAATACTATTTGCGGGTTGGTTAAGCCTAAAACCGGCAAAATTATTTTTGAAGGTCAGGATATTACCGGAAAAGCTGCCCATGATATTGTTAAGTTAGGTGTAAGTCAGGTGCCGGAAGGTCGGCGGGTTTTTGCTAATATGTCGGTTTTAGAAAACTTAGAATTAGGAGCTTATCTTTTAAAAGACAAAGCGGAATTTAAGCGGCGCCTGGAGCGGGTTTTCGAGCGGTTTCCAAGACTTTTTGAAAGGAAAGGGCAGCTTGCGGGCTCGCTTTCCGGTGGTGAGCAGCAAATGCTTGCTATGGGTAGGGCCTTGATGTCTGCCCCGCGCCTGATGTTGTTAGATGAGCCTTCTATGGGCTTAGCACCGCTTTTAGTTAAGGAAATTTTTGCGATTATTAAAGAGTTAAACGAGCAGGGTACTACAATTCTTTTAGTTGAGCAAAATGCTCACATGGCTTTATCTATTGCCCATAAAGGCTACGTTTTAGAAACTGGAAAAATTGTATTATCTGGTCCTGCCCGGGAGCTGGCAGAAGACCCGCAGGTTAAAGCAGCCTACCTTGGGGGCTAAATGAGGGGTGATGAGGCAGTTCTTAAAAAAGAGCTGCCTTTATTTTTTTGGTGGTTTTTTAGTATAATTTAGGACAAGGTGATCTATCTAAAAAAAGGAGGATTTTATGATTGATTTACATACCCATACTACTGCCTCGGATGGAACTTATTCTCCTCGTAATTTAGTTAAGCTTGCCCAGAAAGAGGGGGTAAAAATTCTGGCTATTACCGACCATGATTCGACTGCCGGAGTTTGGGAGGCGGTTTTAACCGGGAAAAAGTATGGGGTAAAAGTAATTGCCGGGGTTGAGATAAGTGTGGTTTTTGAGCCTACAGAAATGCATATTTTAGGATATGGCTTTGATGTAATAGATCCGGATTTTATTGATACCCTTAATAAACTAAAAGAAAACCGCGAGAGCCGAAATCCCAGAATGATTGCTAAATTAAAGGAACTTGGGTTTGATATTACTTTAGATGAAGTGATTGCTGAGGCCGGAGGAGATATAGTCGGTAGACCCCACATGGCTCGGGTGTTAATGAAAAAAGGGTACGTATCTTCAATAGACGAAGCTTTTCAAAAATATCTCGGCAAAGGGTGTCCGGCTTATGTTCCCAAGGAGAAATTAACCCCTAAACAAGCGATAAATATTATAAAAAATGCCGGAGGGCTTAGTTTTTTAGCCCACCCGGTATATCTGGAAAAAGATGAAAAGGGCTTAAAGAAAGTTTTAGAGCAGCTAATAGCTTATGGCTTAGATGGTATTGAAGCTTATTATACCTATCATAATGAGGAGCAAACCGAGCTTTATTTAAAATTAGCAAGCTTGTATAATCTTCTAATATCCGGCGGGAGTGATTTTCACGGTGAAAATAAACCGGAGATTCGCTTAGGCCGTGGACTTGGGAATCTAAACATTTCGTTTGAAAAAGCTAACTGGGTAAATTGGCTTTTGGTTTAAAAGACAGGGGTATTAAACCGTAACTTCCCTCTAAAACTCCTAAGATAACTAAGAGCCCTCCCCAGAGACGGGGCAGGGTTATTTTTTCGCCCAGGAAAAGATTAGATAAAAGTAGCGTAAAAATTGGAATTAAATTAATAAAGAGAGCTGATTTTTGGGCTCCAACCTTTTTTATACCAAGGTTCCACCAGAAAAAAGCCAGTACAGTTGGAAAAACGGCTAAATGTAAGATTAAAAGATAGCTTTTTATGGAAACAGCAGCTAAATCAATATTTTTTAGTTCCCAGAGGCCAAAAGGAAGAAAAAATAGTGCACCGAAGAAAACACTAAAAGCAGTGGTGGTGAGAGGGGATACGGAGCCGGTTACTTTTTTACTGATTATCGAATATATTGCCCAGGAAACAACTGCCCCTAAGAGTAAAAAACGGGTAGGTTTTAGGGAACCCTGAAAATAGCTAAATAAATGTCCTTCAGTTATAACAATTAAAACTCCTAAAAAAGAAGTAATAAGGCCTAAAACCTTTTCCAAAGTTAATTTTTCTTTTAAAAAAATAGCTGCTAAAAGGGCAATAAAAATTGGATTCATCGCAATAACCAGGGAACTATCGGAGGCAGGATTATATTTTACACCGTAAAAGAAAAATAAATTATAAGAAAAAATCCCCGTAAATCCCATAATTAGAAGGTAAAAATAGTTTTTTAAACCGTACTGGAGGTTTTTTTCTGAAAAAAGAGCAACAGGCATAAGGATAAGAGCACTTACTAAAAACCTCATTGTTGCAGCTAAGAGAGGTGGCATTTCTTTAACTACTTCGTGAGCAGCTACAAAGGCGCTGGCCCAAAAAAAAGCTACAATGATTAAGAGTAAATAAGTAAGGCTAATTTTTTTATCCATTCTTTCCATCCTTTCTAAGTTGATTTTCTAAGCTAAATTAAAAAGCGCAGTAAAGGTTCAATAAAGAAAACAAAAAGTAATGCTGGAAGATAATTACCGATTTTAAGTTTTGTAAGGTTTAGCATATTGGTACCGATGCCGATAATTAAAATACCTCCGGCTGCGGTTAGCTCAGTAATTATTGTAGGAGTTAAAAAGCCTTTAATTAATCCAGCAAAAAGAGATATTGTTCCCTGGTAAATTAATACAGGAAACGCGGAAAAAATTACACCTTTACCCAGGGTTGCGGCAAAAATTATTGATGATATGCCGTCTAACAACGACTTAATAAATAAGATCTGGTGATTTCCCTTTAAACCATCTTCAATCGAGCCCATAATGGCCATAGCTCCAACACAAAAGACTAAAGTTGCATACACAAAGCCGCGGGAAAATTCACCGCCGCTTTCGGAAAAACGTTTTTCTAACTTTTGCCCAAAGGTGTTTAAACCTTTTTCAATTCCTAAGAATTCACCGGTGATTCCGCCAAGAACCAAACTTAAAATTACTACTAAAAAGTTTTTGGAAGTAATAGCCATTTGTATTCCTACTACCACTACGGACATAGCCAGAATATTCATAACAATTTCCTTATAGTTTTCCGGTAAACTTTTTTTAAAAAAGGTCCCGATACTTCCCCCAATAATAATAGCTAAAAAATTAACAACTGTTCCCAGCAAACTATACCCCCCCAATTGTAAATAATAATTTAATTTTTTAAGGAATATATAGTAAAATACTAACATAGAATTGTTATTTTGGGTATAAACAATTTAACGAATTTTGGAGGAATAAATGGATAAAAAGAACTGGCTTATTTTTGAAACTACTGTTTTAGGAGAAAAATATCTTGAGGATTTTTTTCGTTTTGAACCTTTAACGGCCAAGATGTTAGTAAATAGAGGTGTTTATCATCCCCGGGCGGTCCGGAGGTTTTTTTGGGGAAATTTAGCTGATACTTATTCCTCTTTTCTTTTAAAAGACGTAGAAAAGGCGGTAAAACTTATTTTAGCAGGGCGTAATACCGAAAAATTTTTAATTTACGGCGATTATGATGCCGATGGGCTTACTTCTACCGCCCTTTTATATGACTTTTTAAGAAAGCGGGGTTTTAACGTTTCCTGGTATATACCCAATCGCTTGGAAGAGGGGTATGGACTTCATCTTCCGCCCCTTCTTAAAGCTCTGGAGGATGGGGTAAGTTTTATTATTACTGTGGATTGTGGGATAACGGCGGTCGAAGAAGTACAAGCGATCCGGGAAAAAGGGGTAAAAGTGGTGATTACCGACCACCATGAGCCCCAGGAAAGGCTACCAGAGGCGGAAGCGGTAATTAATCCCAAGCAAAAAGAGTGTCCTTATCCTTTTAAGGGCTTAGCAGGAGTGGGAGTTGCCCTAAAATTAATTTTAGCCCTGGGGATTACCCTTGGGGAGAGGGAAGAGGATCTTTTAGAACAGTATTTAGACCTTTTTACGGTGGGAACAATAGCAGATATTGTGCCGCTGGTGGGGGAAAACCGGATTTATGTAATAGAAGGGTTAAAACAGCTTTCTAAAACCAAGAGGCCAGGGTTAAAAGCTCTAAAAGAGGTAGCCCAGTTAACCCGGGAAGCGTTAACTACCAGGGATATAGGGTTTATTTTAGCACCACGCTTAAATGCTGTAGGTAGGCTTAAAGATCCGGCACTTGCCTTTGAACTATTAGTGGAAGAAAATTATGAAAGAGCCTTGGCATTAGCCTATCGACTTACTGAAGAAAATGTCAACCGCCAGGGTATTGAAGCGGAAATTTTTAAAGCAGCAGTAGAAAAAATTGAACAAGAAGTGGACTTAGACCAGGAAAAAATCTTAATAATTGGCGGTGACGGCTGGCACCCGGGGGTAATAGGGATTGTTGCTTCAAAGCTTATGGAGAAATATTACCGCCCGGTAATTTTAATTAGTTTTGAAGGTGAGGAAGGGAAAGGTTCTGGGCGAAGTGTTTTAGGCTTTAACTTATTTGAGGCGTTAAAAGCAGTTAAAGAACATCTTACCCATTTTGGGGGACATGAACGGGCAGTAGGGGTAGGAGTTTTAAAAGAAAAATTTGGGGAGTTTAAAGAGGCCCTCTTAGCTTATGCTGAAAAGTACCTACCGGAAGATCTATTACTGCCTAAAGTTGAGATAGAGGGCGTTGTAAGTGAAAAAGTTTTAAACTTAAAATCTTCCGAAGAGATTTCGCTTTTTGCACCTTTTGGTGAGCAAAATCCAGAGCCGCTTTTTTTAATAAAAGATGGACAAGTTCGAGGAGCTCAAGCGGTAGGAAAAAATGGCAGCCACTTAAAATTTAATGTAAAAATTAATCGAGAAATTTTTAGTTCAATAGCTTTTGCCAAGGGAGATTACTTAGATTTTCTTTACCAGCAAACGGCAGTGGATTTAGCCTTTATTCCCAAACCTAATAGGTATAAGGGCAAGACCGAATTACAGTTAAACGTTAAGGAAATTGCCTCAGGCGAAGGACGGATTTTCAAGGTTAGAAAAATTAAAGAAAAAGAGCTATTAATCCTTGAGGAAGAATTGTTGCTTAAAGCTAAACCTTTTTGCTATAAATACGCAAATCATCCGGAAAAATTAAACTTTGCCCGGAGGCTTTCGAAAATAAATCCCAGGGAGTTTAGCCTTAAAAACTTAGTTGGACAGAAGAAAATTCTGGTGGTTGCCGCCAATGAAGCGGAAATGTACGGGCAAGCTTTGGAGCTAAGGGAATACGGCTTAAATTTACAGCCTTTTTGCCCAAACTTAAATGATAATCTTAAAGAAAAAGCAGTGAGTGATTATAAGAAGCAGGGAATATTACTTACCTGTGAACAATACTTAAAAGAGGCCATGGAGTTTTCTTTTAATGAGATTATTTTTATCTTACCGCCCCTTCTCTTAGATTCAACAATACCGTTGTTTGAAGCTTATGGGGGAGAATTAAGCCTTTTAGCTTCACGGGAAGATTTACTGCTTTTATATGAACGCCTCTCACGGCTTCTACCTACCCGGGAGCGGGTGGCTAAGGTTTATCAGGCGCTTCGTTTACGGCAAGAGGGCGGCAATCCTTTTGTACTTGAGGAAAAGGATGTATACCAGAATGCCTTTGCCGAGGAAATGAAAGTTAAGGATGATTATTTACTTTTAATTAGTATTTTAAAGATTTTAGCGGAAGTGAATTTAATTAAAATCTGGGAAGAAGATGAAAAAAAATGGGTATTTCTCTTTCCGCCACCTCAGGAGAAGATTAACTTAGAAACTTCCAATACCTATCTTAGGGCCAAGGAATATAACCAACATTTGCGGGAATATTTTAATGCTTTTTATCCGGATATGTTATAATTAAAGGTAACAATTTAGAACGAAAGGGGTGAGGAAATGCTGACCTTGGAAGCTTTGTTAAAAAAAGTAAAGAATTACAATGAAAATATTAATGAGGAATTAATTAAAAAAGCTTATGAATTTGCAGAAAAAGCCCATGAAGGGCAAAAAAGGGCTTCCGGGGAAGACTTCATAACTCACCCTTTAGCAGTATCATTTATCTTGGCAAGCTTACAGATGGATGAAGAAACAATTGCTGCGGGGCTTTTGCACGATGTAGTGGAAGATACCGCTTATACTATTGAAGATATAGCCCGGGAGTTTGGGGAAGAAGTAGCTGTTTTAGTTGATGGCGTTACGAAACTTTCCCGCATTGAATTTAAAAATAAAGAGGAACAGCAGGTTGAAAATTTAAGAAAAATGTTTTTAGCTATGGCTAAAGATATCCGGGTGATTTTAATAAAACTAGCTGACCGCTTGCACAACATGCGGACCTTAAAATATCACAATCCGGAAAAGCAAAAAGAAATTGCCCGGGAAACTTTGGAAATTTTTGCACCATTGGCCCACAGGCTTGGAATCTACCGGATAAAGTGGGAGCTTGAAGATTTAGCTTTTCGCTATTTAGATCCGGAAAACTACTACGATATCGTCGAAAAAATTGCTAAAACCCGCGCCAAAAGAGAACAGCACATCCAAAAAGTTATCTCCATATTAGAGGAAAAATTAAAATCTTTTAATGTGAAAGCTAAAATTGAAGGACGGCCAAAACATTTATACAGCATATATGAAAAAATGCGGGGACAGCAGAAAGATTTTAGTGAAGTTTATGATGTAATGGCCGTTCGGGTAATTGTAGAGAGTGTAAAAGATTGCTATGCGGTTCTAGGGCTGATTCATACAATGTGGATACCGGTACCGGGGCGGTTTAAAGATTATATAGCCATGCCCAAATCCAATATGTACCAGTCCCTGCATACTACTGTAATCGGACCCTTTGGGGAACCTATTGAAATACAAATTAGAACCTTTGAGATGCACCGTACCGCCGAATACGGTATTGCGGCCCACTGGCGCTACAAGGAAGGTAACAAAGGAGACCGGAAATTTGATGAAAAGTTATCATGGCTAAGACAGATTTTAGAGTGGCAGCGGGAGTTAAAAGATGCCCGGGAGTTTATGGAGACTCTCAAGATCGATATTTTTTCCGATTCGGTCTTTGTTTTTACACCAAAAGGTGATGTTGTGGAACTGCCCAGTGGTTCAGTACCTATCGATTTTGCTTACCGGATTCATACCGATGTGGGGAATAAATGTGTTGGGGCAAAAGTTAACGGCAGACTTGTACCTTTAGATTATCAGCTAAAAAACGGTGATATTGTTGAAATTATCACCAAACAGGGGGCTGCCCCCAGCAGGGATTGGCTGAAGATAGTAAAAACTTCCCATGCCAAAGGGAAGATTAAATCTTATTTCAAAAAAACTCAGCGAGATGAATTGGCACTTAAAGGCCGGGAGTTAATAGAAAAAGAAATAAAAAAGCAGGGTTTAAATCCCGAGGAATATTCCTTAGAAAAACTTTCCGATGTCGTAAAAAAGTTAAATTTTCATACCTTAGAAGATTTGTTTGCGGCGGTGGGTGATGGCACCATAACTCCTAATATGGTGCTAAATAAGTTTCGCGAAGACTTTTCAAAAGCTGAAAAAACCTTAGAAGAAAGAGTTATTAAGGAAAGTAAGGCGGTAGAAGGAAAACCTGCCAAGGGTTTGATGGTTAAGGGTGAAGGAGATTTAATGGTACGCCTTGCCCACTGCTGTATGCCGGTACCGGGAGACCCGATAGTAGGTTATGTAACCCGGGGTCGCGGGGTTTCGGTTCATCATGCCAATTGCCGAAACGTAGAGTATTTTCGCCAGCATGAGCCGGAACGCTTAGTGGAGGTAAGCTGGGAAGGGACTGTAGAACTACCCTTTACCGTCCGTTTAGAAATTCGTGGGCATGATCGGGCAGGATTTTTAAATGATGTTTTAGGAGTTTTAGCTGAGCAAAAAATGAGTGCCAACTATGTTTCCGGTAGAAGTACGAAAAATGGTGGAGCGGTGGTGGATTTAGCTTTAGAAGTAAAAAATATTAATCAGTTAAAGCAGATTATGGATAAGTTAGAAAAAGTAAAAGGAGTAACCGAAGTTTTTCGGGTAAACAAATAGGAGGGACATATGCGGGCTATAATACAGAGGGTTAAACGAGGCAGTGTTAAAGTTGATGGAGAAGTGGTTGCCGAAATAGGTAGGGGCCTTGTCGTACTTTTAGGTATTCGCAATAGCGATACGGAAAAGGATATGAATTATCTTGCCGAAAAAATTGCCAATTTACGTATTTTTGAAGATGAGCAAGGGAAATTTAATTTTAGCTTAAAAGACGTCGGTGGTGAAATACTGGTAGTTTCCAATTTTACCGTTTACGGAGATACAAAAAAAGGCCGCCGGCCAAGTTTTACCGAAGCTGCAAGCCCCGAGACTGCCCGGGTTCTTTTTGAACGGTTTTTAGAAATCTTAAAAGCCCAGGAAGTACCGGTTAAAACCGGGATTTTTCAGGCAATGATGGAAGTGGAGATTATAAATGACGGACCGGTGACGGTTATAGTTGAAAGTTAGGAGGGGGATAATGCAGATTAAAACTTTGATGGTAGGGGTTATTGCGGCTAACTGCCATATTGCGTGGTGTGAAAAAACCGGAGAAGCGGTAGTTATTGATCCTGGCGGCGACGGAGAGAAAATTAACCGGTTTCTTGACCAGCAGGGATTAAAAGTTAAATACATTGTGCTTACGCACGGACACGGTGATCATATTGCTGCAGTTGATGAGGTGCGCCAAAAAACCGGAGCTCAAGTTGCAATTCACCCCAAGGATGCACCGATGCTAACCGACCCCCAGAAAAATTTATCCGGATTTTTAGGGGGAGCGGTGAAGCTAAAGCCGGCGGATCTTGAAGTAAGCGATGGTGAGGAAATAATTTTTGGGACGAAAAAATTAAAAGTTCTCCACACTCCCGGCCATACTTTAGGGAGCATATCTTTATATGGAGAAGATGTAATTTTTTCCGGCGATACCTTGTTTTTTGGCTCTGTAGGCCGGGTTGACTTCCCCGGCGGCTCCTGGGATAAACTATTAAAATCAATTAGAGATAAAATTTTTGTTCTGCCGGACTATACCCGGGTGCTCCCGGGACACGGCCCGGAAACAACTGTGGGATATGAAAAGAAACATAACCCCTTTTTACAGGGAGAGTAGGGCTAAATAAAATCCATCCGAAAAATTTATCCTTTGTTGACTAACTTGGAAATTTGCACAAATTTAAAATAAGAATTTAAGCTTTAACAAGGCAGATATATTTGTTATAATAGTAATAGTTATTAAAAAAATGAAGCGGAGGTATTAATATGGCAGTATTTGTTTGTACCAAGTGCGGTTATGAAAAAGAAACGCGGTGTAAACCGAAAAAATGCCCCCAGTGCGGTGAAAGCAATACTTTTCAAAAAGTGGAATAGTTTTTAAAAGAGGTGGTTTAAACCGCCTCCTTTTTATTTAGAGGGTGGTAGGATGACTGAGCTGTTTATAAATTTAATAGAAAGATTAAGTGTAATTATTACTTTAGCTTTTTTTCTATCTAAAACAAGACTATTTCGCAATATCTTGAAACAGGAGTTGACCAAAAGGCAGAAATTTGGTTTAATTTTAGGTTTTGGACTATTCGGGATAGTTGGCACCTACTGGGGAATACCGATAAAAGGAGCTATCGCTAACTCCCGGGTGGTGGGGCCAGCAATTGCAGGAATCATTGGCGGTCCTCTTGTAGGTGGA
>Ga0334722_10004658_pt1 | contig 14129 bp, 8 predicted proteins | sample C3_bottom_MG_FD_207210 | JGI IMG/M metagenome (GOLD analysis project Ga0334722, IMG submission 207210) | Sediment microbial communities from Yellowstone Lake, YNP, Wyoming, USA - C3_bottom | ecosystem: Environmental > Aquatic > Freshwater > Lake > Sediment | place: USA: Wyoming | collected...
TCATCGCATCATATCAGACAGGGGTAAAAAACGTTGTCGCCACATCGGGAACAGCTTTAACCACCGAGCATCTTCAGATTTTATTTCGCTATACTCCTAATATTATTTTTGCATTTGATTCTGATACGGCAGGACTTGCAACAGCAAAAAAAGCTTATGAATCCGCGATCGCGGAAGGTTTTAATGTTAAAATGGTGGAACTGGGCGACTTTAAAGATCCCGGCGAAATGATAGCTGCAGATCCTTTATTTTGGCAAAAAGCGGTTGAGGAATCCAAGTCAGTCATTGATTGGTATTTTGATCTAGCATTTAAAGATCAAAAACTAGAAACTAGCAAGGAATTGACATCTGTCCAAAAGAAAGAAATTGCCAAAGAAATTCTGCCCGTCATTAAAAAAATTCCCGACACTATTGAACAAGCGCATTTTGTAGGTCTTTTGTCAAAAAGACTGGGAGTGAATGAACAAGTTGTTTTTGATGCATTAAACAAAGTGCAAGAAAAAAAAGAAAAAAAATCCCAAAATATATATTCTACTCATCAGCAATTAACTTCCGAAGAAATGATTTTGGGGCTTTTAATTAAGAACCCCAGTAAAATTGAAACCTATATCGAAAAGTTAAATAACTATAAAGGTATTGACCAAGACATTTACAAAGCTCTCTGTAACTGGTATAATCAAGAAGCAAAGGGAAATTTACTCGATTTCCTTAAAAAGAGATTTACTCCGGAAAAATTTTCTAAAGTTAAATTAATAATTTTAGAAACGGAAACACAATACTCTCCAGAATTAATCGATCAGGCTTTACAGGACATTTTTAAAAAATCTGAAAATATAAAAAAAGAAAATTTAAAAGAGTACTATGCTCGCAAAATTAGCGATGCGGAAAACGAGGGAAATCGCGAAAAGTTAAAAATACTTATAAAGGAGTTTCAAGATGCCATCTCAAAATAAAAGAAGAATTGAAAGAGAAGCCCAAGAAAATCGTGCTCGACAAACGGTAGGTTTTACCGAAGAAAAAGCCAGAAAAGCAAAAGGGAAGAAGGTAAAAGAAGTAAAAGAATTTATTAAATTTCCGCAAGAAATTTCTGTTTTAATAGAAAAAGGCCACGAGCATGGTTTTGTTACCTTTCAAGAAATTATGCAAGCTTTTCCCGAACCGGAAAAACATTTACCTTTATTAGACAGTCTTTATAATGAATTTTTGTTTCAGGGGATTGATGTTCGTAAAGAACGTAAACTTCTTGAAATCCCTGGCGATGATGAAGCAACTGCGAAAGCAAAAAGTACTGAACTCAAAGATATTTCCGATGATTCGGTAAGAATGTATCTTCGCGAAATTGGAAGAATTCCTTTACTTACGACTGAAGAAGAAATTCGTTTGGCAAAGAGAATCGAGTCAGGGGATGAAAATGCTAAAAGAAAACTGGCTGAGGCCAATTTACGTCTTGTTGTTTCAATTGCCAAAAAATATATAGGCCGGGGTTTGTCTCTACTCGATTTAATTCAAGAGGGAAATACAGGATTACTGCGAGCTGTTGAAAAATTTGATTATCACAAAGGTTATAAATTTTCCACCTACGCTACTTGGTGGATTCGTCAGGCGATTACCCGCGCTATTGCTGATCAGGCGCGAACTATTAGAATTCCCGTTCACATGGTGGAAACAATTAATAAACTTATTCGCGTTCAACGCCAGTTGGTCCAGGATTTGGGAAGAGAACCACTGCCTGAAGAAATTGCTTCGGAAATGGGTATTCCGGTAGAAAAAGTTGAACATATTATTAAAATTTCGCAAGAAACAGTTTCTTTGGAAGCGCCGGTGGGCGAGGAAGAAGATTCCAAGCTTGGTGACTTCATTGAAGATAAAGTTTCGCTTTCACCTGAAGAAAATGCTATCTATCAATTAATGAAGGGCCACGTTACCGATTCACTGTCGGTCCTTTCTCCAAGAGAACAAAAAATATTACGCATGCGTTTTGGCTTAGAAGATATTTCTGGGAAACCCGGCCGTACTCATACTTTGGAAGAGGTTGGCAAAGAATTCGGGGTTACTCGAGAACGTATTCGTCAAATTGAAGCAAAGGCTCTACAAAAACTTAAAAAGCATGAACAAGCAGAGAAACTCAAAGATTATTTAAAGTAGTTTGTACAGGTCCTCAATTTTTTTTGCAACTCTAAAATCGCGCTCGGTAACTTTACCTCCAACGCTAAAGCGGGTGAGATCAAATTGGATTTTTTTATAGTAAATATGGATGTCCGGATGATGATCAATCTTATTACAAAAAGGCGCTAATTTTACGATAAAATCTACGCCATCACTGAAACTACGGAATTCAAAAGTTTTCGAAATTTTATTATTTTTATATTTCCATCCATGAAAATTTTGCAAGTTTTCTTTAACATCATTATTAGAAAGAATCTCAAGATCTTTGTCTTTCATTTGATCTTTCTAGGACATATATTATACCATATTTTTGACTAAAAATCTATTTTTCTTGCTCGGATTTTTCCCGTGGTTTAGAAACTTCTTTTTCCGATGCTTTTTGGGGTTTGCGGCGAGTAACTAAGTAAATTATCAAAATAATAACGCCGACGAAAATCATAAATCCGACAATCGAAAAGATAATTCCAGTAATTGGACTTCCTAAAATGACCCCCAATTTCTCCCATGGACTAAGGCCTCCGTTAGTAAAGCCGGACATTTTTAATATATCTTCTTTGCTGGGATACTGACTTGAACTATTGGATGAGCCTGATGAATTTGAAGAGCCTGTACTACCACTACTGCTACCGCTAGAATTACTATTACCCTGAAGTTGATCAGAACTTCCGGAAGGGACGCTCTGGTCGGGGTTACTTTGACTGTTGTCATAGGCATAAACCGCGAAGCCCATATCATAGGCAAAACCCATGCTTGAGCCGTTAATTACCGCATAGCTATCATCGATACAATTACTGTCTGTAGTGTAATTCCAATACGGTTGACCGGTAAAACTACCAACTTCAACATAGTAGGTGGCGCGTGGGAGTGGTGTATTGGGTAAGTCAAAATAATACCATGCCGGATCGGCCCCAATGTTTGTTCCACCTTGAACGGCAGCGATTCTTGTACCGTCTCGTTTTTTAACTTGAACTGTAACTTGGGCATTACCATCTGAAGAATAAAGACGAGCGGAAACTCCATCCAAATAATAGTTATCTAAGCGAACATCAATAAGCTGCATTACTTGATTGGTTCTAATGTCAGTCCAAGCGTTTGGATGATTTACGTTGGCGTTACAACTGGAGATCACTGGCGAGTAGGCTTTGGCGGTTTTAGGAACATTTATGAAACTGAAACTCAAAGAAATGACCAAAATTACTAGCAAAGCTTTAAAAAATAATTTCACATTCCTCCTTTTTTAAACTTGGCTCCCCGGGTCCGATTCGAACGGACAACATGCTCCTTACACTGTTCTCCTAATTACTTAAGAGGGTGGACTATCTCATCACCAACGACTTTACGTTTTGGTGTAGGGCGTATAGTCTCTGAACCTTCCCCGCCATGGCGGGGCTTGGCTGCGGATTGCCCCGTCTATTAAACGGGGTTTCCCGACAATTAACCCTATTTTTCAACCGAAATCTCTTTCGGAAGCTGCACAACATTTGCATGTATTTCTCTGTGGCAATTGGCGCAGACTAGAACACATTTATCAATTTCATTTTTGGTTTTTTCCCATGATCTAGTCAGACCTTTTGTTGATAAATCGAAACTCTTTTTACTTTCATCTAAATGGTGAAAATCTAAAGCGCATGCGAATTTATCATAACCACAAATCATACATTTGCCGCCTTTATATTCGATTGCCATTTGCTTTATTTTTCTTCTTCTTTTGGCAACCGCCTGTATATTATATTGGGCTCTGTCTCGATATGTTCTTTTGTCCATAACTATATTATACAAGTTTTGGCTAGCATATTAACGTACAGGGAGCCGCTCTACCGTTGAGCTACCGGGGAATATAAGATAATTTTATCATTTATCGCGAGTTTTGTAAACCGAGTTTTTTGTATTTTTTAGCCGATTTAAAGCGACAATGTAGGCAGCAGTTCGGAGACTTACTTTATAATCCAAAGATGTTTTATAAACTTCTTTGGAGGCGGTTATCATTTTTCTTTTGAGTTTTTCGATGACTTTTTTCCTACACCAATTTTTGCGTGTAAGATTCTGGTGCCATTCAAAAAAGCTAACAGCAACGCCACCGGAATTTGCCAAAACATCGGGAATGATAAGACAACCTTTATTATTCAATATTTTTTCAGCTTCGGTAGTTATGGGACCGTTAGCCATTTCCAGAATAATTTTTGCTTGAACTTTATTGGCATTAGTTTTATTTAAAACATTTTCTACTGCCGCGGGTATTAAAATATCAACCGGTAATCTTAAAATTTCATCGGGTTTTAAATGCCTACCATTAACTTTGTCCATGTTGTTAACATCACAAACTGATCCAACGCAATAACATCCAGAAATAAAACCCTTTTTCTCTTTACATTTTTCTAAAGCTTCTGTGTCAGCTATTCCTTTTGGGACATAAATACCACCATTTTCTTCAGCGATGGCGACAATTTTGAAACCTGCTTTTGCCAAAAATTTTGCAATGTAACGGCCAACGTTTCCGAATCCCTGAATCGCAACTGTCATATTTCTTTTTTTCATTTTCATTTTTTTCAAAATTGTTTGCAAAACAAAAGTTCCGCCAAGGCCGGTTGCTTCGATTCTTCCATGACAGCCACCGTCTTCTATGGGTTTACCAGTAACTACTGCTTTTATCTTTTTGTTATTAATCTTTGAATATTCATCAGCAATCCAAGACATAATTTGCGGGTTAGTATTAATGTCTGGCGCAGGTACATCAAATTTTGGACCAATAACCGGACTTAATTTTTTAGTAAATTCTCTAGTTAATTTTTCTAATTCATTCTGAGATAAAGTCCTCGGGTCAACATGGATTCCGCCTTTTGCTCCACCGAAGGGAACATCAACGACTGCAGTTTTGATTGTCATCCAAAAAGCTAAGGCTTTTATTTCTTCAAGATCAACTTCTTGGTGGTATCTTAGTCCGCCTTTATAAGGTCCTCGAAGATTATTATGCTGGACTCGATAACCTTTAAAAACTCTTATTTTTCCGTCATCCATCAAAATTGGAAAAAATATCTCTATCACCCGATCAGGATGAAGAAGTGAGCTAATTAATAAAGGATCAACATTAATTATTTGAGCCACATCTTTTAACCGAGCCTGCGCTTCTAACCAAGGATTAATCGCTTTTTGAGGCATAACTATCTTTCTAGAATTGTGAATTTTTTTCACCTTCCAATAATACTAAGATCTTTTAACATTTACAATTTTTGTTATGATATATATAGAAAGGAAACAATGAAAGAAACTTATTCTAACCTGCTTAAAGCCATTGCCGGCGAATCAATGGCTCGCAACAAATACACCTATTTTGCTGAAATTGCCGAGAAAGAATGTTTAATTTGGATAAGAAATGTTTTTTTGGAAACTGCCGATAATGAAAAAGCCCACGCTAAAGAGGAAATAGAATATATCAAAGAAAAAACGGAAATGACCAACACTTATGATATCGATCCTTTAGCCGATACGCTTTCAAATCTAAAGCATGCTGCCGCCGGAGAAAAGTACGAGTGGAAAGAAATGTATCCCGGATTTGAAAAAGTAGCTCGAGAAGAGAAAGAAGAAGAAATCGCCAAAACCTTTAAAGAAATTTCCGAAGTCGAAGAGAAGCACGAAGAACGCTATAATAAATTGGCCCAATTACTGGAATCTAAAAAAATGTTCGAAACTGAAGAAGAGGTGGAGTGGAAATGTCTAAACTGCGGCTATATTCATAAAGGAAAATCGGCGCCTGACAAATGTCCCTCTTGCAAAAAACCGCAGGGTTGGTACGAACGTTTGGGGTATGTAAGGTAATATTTTTTCCGAGATATATTTATCAAGTTAAGGCCATATTGCCTAGTAGTTTTTGATATTATTTTAAATTATTTCTATGATTCAAGGAGAGGAGTCGAATTCATTGCTAAATAAAGACGACATCAAAAAACTTGATGTTCGAATTTCTCAAATAGAAAAAAGCACTAGGGCAACAGTCTCATGGATGATCCCGCTGCACGATATTTTACGTCATAAATTCAACTGGTACTACAAATGGTCGGCCTGGCCGGCCTCAAAAATATTGAATTGGGTTATTTTAGCAATTTATTTAGGAGGAGTGTCTTATTTTGGGACCGTTTTTGTGAAAGATCTACGTTTGGCAAAAGCTGCCAATCCGGTTACTCCAATTGTGAATCAGCCAAATGGCGGTGAAATTATTGGTATTAATACAGTAGTTTTTCCACAGTCAAATTATAATGTTACATGGAACCAAAATGGAGAATCGGGTCGTCAATATCAAATTGAGGCAAAGGATCTGACTCAGTACGATAATTTCACTGGTAATAGTCTAAATACGAATCTTTGGACAAAAACAGAAAATAATAATATTTTAATAACTCAAAACAATGAACTAATAATTTCAGGACAAGCCAGTGCGAATCAAACATCAACTTTAGATACTTCCGATTCTTCAGCGCTAACAAATCCTTCCGGATTTGTAACCCAAATTAAATTTAAACCAACCAATGTGCCACAAAATACTCAAGCAGGGTTTAATATTTTTAATACGGGAAGTGGCGGTGCTGGGGGAAGTTTTCGTAATTTTAGGTTATTGTATCAAACAACCGGTTGGACTTTAGACTATACAACAGGTAATCAAACGACAGCGATTGCCACAAATGTTGCATTGCCGCCGGGGGACAAAGTTATTAAGCTGATTTATGACCCATTTTTAAATAAGCACTCAGCATATGTTATTGACGCTGACGGTACAGAGCATTTTATTGGCCAGATGACTTCGGCAGACGATATGACTATTGGAGGAACTCAGAAAATTAAAATGCGTTTGCGTGGTTATGCTCAAAACGGCAGTAGTATTAATGTCTCTTTTGATGATTTTATGCTTTATAAATTGGACTCTTTGACTTTGGATAATTTTGATTCCTATAATGTCGGTACAAATTTTAACACAAACGCGCAAGGTGGCTGGAGAACAACTGATCCAACCGGAACTTACGGAAGTGCAACGATTGATAATAGTTTGGGTTCGGGAAATACACTAAAAATTGTTAAAAATGACATTTACGGTCCTTTTTGGACCGCTCATCCATTCCCAAGTGATGTTACCACTCAAGTAACGGCTGAATGGGATATGCAGTTAGCACAAACAGACCAAAAATTTGAAACCGGGTTTTGGGAAAATGGTTGCACAGGAAATGGCTCTTTCATATTGCAGGTAATGGACACAGGTCAATTGGAGGCTAAGGACGGGACAAACAGTGTTGTCTTACAGCCATACTCTAAAAATACTTGGTACCATGTTAAGTTGGTCGGAGACATTCAAAGGAAAAAATATGATGTTTATATTGACAGAGTTCTTAGAGCCCATGATTTTACTTTCTACAATACCACTTGTAACAAGCCAAATTTATTTCAAACCGGATCATTTTATGGCTACCACGGAACCTATTTTTGGGACAATGTTCATGTATATCAGGAATTCAAGACGATTAATGGATTAACGACTACTAATGCCACTTCTTATCCTTGGGATACCAAAGGTTGGACTGCATCTCATAATTATCTTTTGAGAATTAGGGCGATCGATACTGGGCTTGTGGCCTGGGGGCCATATGATTATTCAAATAATTTATTTACTCTCTATTATCCGGTACTGACCCCGTCAATTAACACGCCTTCTGCTAACGCAACTAATGTTGCGATTGATCCCTTGCATGTTGTTGCGTCCAATTTTAATAATTCCAATGACCCTGGCGGTGGAAGCCATGTTTCGACGGACTGGGAAATTTATTCGGACGCTAACTTATCTAATCGTATTTGGAGCCAAAGTAATAGTGCCACCCAAATTGATATCAGTAATGCAGGCCTTGTGGGATTAAATGACTATTGGGTGAAAGTTCGCTATTGGAATTCCGATGCTCCGTCGGCGTGGAGTGCCGCCAATAAATTTACAGCAGCAGGAAATCCGCCCGCAATTCCGAACCATGTTGTTCTTAGCGCTAATTCGAGCACTAATCTTACGGGAACTTGGGACGCAAGTTTAACGGCAACATCATATAAAGGCACTTTAGTTGCGACCTCTGTGGATGATTGTAGTATTGTTTCTTATTCCGATACTAACAATTGGACCCAAACTGGTATTACCAGAACTTTCCCGAATCTAAGCGTTGACACTCGCTATTGCTTAAGAGTCATGGCGTCTAATCAATTTGGCGATTCAGCTTACGGCTATAGTGCGCCGAGATTTACTTTTGCTAACACTCCGGGAGCACCAATTGTAACTAATACTCCAGCGGAGAATCCCACTTCACAACTAAATATTGAAATTTATAAGCCCGATGGAAATTCTGAAGGATGGGCGACAGATACTTACAATTTTAATAAATCTACAAATCCAGCAAATGAGCCTCCAAGCACAACCAACCGGAATCGAGCTATGGAAATTTCCTATGGTAATCATGAGAGCGGATTCGAACTTACTACATCTGAATATAGTAAAATCGCAGCCTCAGACGATAATAGGTACTATAATTCTTCAAGCATAAATGTTGCAGCTGCTCAAACTTTTAGATTTTATGTTCCAACAGATGGTAGTCTTATTACACAATTGAAATTTACCCACGAAGGGTATGGTACACATGGTGGACCAGCATATGGCAGAAATATTTATATTCAGAATAGTATAACTAAAAGTTGGGGAAATCCAATTGTCGGTGAAACCACAAATCAAAATGATCAGAATCTAATTACGATATTAGATAGTCCAAATATGACTGATTATATGGACGTAAATCATTATATCAATTACAAAGTGGAAACAACTGCTGCCGGAAATTCTACATTGTATACCGATTATGTCAAATTAGAAGTTACTAATACTGCGGGAGGTACTGAATATGCCATTCAGCGAGGAACGGCCGACGGCTCAACTTGTTGGCTGACTTCGGACGGCAATGCCTGTGACCAAACACAGCATTTTCAAACTTATACTGCTTGGGGAAGTATAAATGGAGTCAATAATACTGGACTTCGACCAAACATCCGTTATACTTATCGAGTTCAAGCGGAAAATGGCGATGGGATTTTGTCGTCAACAAATATATCATCCTCGCCATCCAATCAACGTTATACTTGGGCGAATGTTCCAGCAAAACCAGATGTAATAAGTGAAAGTTGGTCAGGCGCTTTGGGGAATCCAATGGATATTGGTATCAAAGCGAATGGCAATCCCAACGTAGGCGATCCTTTAAATTCAGCAGGTACACAATATCAAATTCAAAATAAAGAAGTGGATTTGGGTAATGCAGCAGAATGCAGTCAAACAGCTAATTATAATAGTATGTCTTGGCAGGCTCGCTCTGACGGTGAACTAGTGATCGATCCAAACAAAACTTCAGATAAAATAATTTGTTACAGAATTCAAGCTCAAAACGGAGATAGCGTTCTAACCGGATTTTCTTTAGAAAATCATGACAAAACGGCGCCGGCGCAAGTTCAATTAGGGCCATCGCATAATGGAGTTGTTGGCCATACAGGAAATACTATTAATAGTATTGATTGGTCTTGGCAAGCAAATGCTATAGTGCCTGACGGTTATTATCTTAACGATTTCACTGGCGGTGGTTGCAGCCAAAATATTTTGAGTTCTGTCGCGAATCCCGCAACTTCAACCATCGAGGGCAATCTTTCGACTAACATTCAATATAACCGATGTTTGCGTGCCAATCGAACAAACTTATCAAACAGAATAATTACAGGCCAACCGACCAATAATTTTGCCGCTTATACCTCGATTGAAGATCCCGGGGGAATAGATTTTGGTCAAATAACTTCAAATTCAATTGCCATGTCGGCTTCAGGAACGCTTTCGAATTTGAATTCAGATAATTCAGGTCTTAAATTCAAAGAAACTTCCAACAATTTTGGAGGGGGAGGGGAATCTTGTTTTACAAATTGGCAAAAAGATCCTAAATGCATTGATGTTGGATTAAGGCCGGGATTAACTTACTCTTATCAAGTTCAATCGAGAAATGGCGACAGTGATATAGGGAATTTAATCGGACCTTTCAATCAGACAATTCCGCCAGTTTCAACGCAGCTTCTTTTGAGTTTGCCAAATCAAAATTTAGCATCAACTTATGGTATTGTGGGAATTCCAAGTATACAGACCGCCGGCACTTCTTTTTCGGGAAGAGTTTACGCGGTTGATAGCGGAATAGACGTCGATACAAGTTACAATAAAGAAGTTTCTTTTTCAACTCCAAACGACGACTTGATTCCAATTTATAATTCGTCAAATCCATTTCCATCAGCGCCGTTAACTCTCGGTAGTGGTCAGGGAACAGCTGACTTCCTCTTTTTTAAAGCCGGCAATCATGAAATTAATATGACGGACGGCTCGCTTTCCGGCACAAGTTCTGAATTTACAGTCCTGCATGGTCCGGTTGATCCTTTGTCTAGTGTTGTCCCGAGCCAAATTTCAGTGCCAATCGGCGAGACAGCAACCATTAATGTAGACCTCAAAGACATATATACCAATATTGTTGATGGCCATGTTTTGACGATTACCTCAAATCAAGCAAGTGATATTATTTATCCTTTGGCACCCACCGATCAATATGGCCGCGCGGCTATTAATGTCAGCTCAGGACTTCCTCACACCTCAATTCTTACAATCACTGATGAAACCGGTGTTACTCTTGCAACAATGCCTGAAATAACTTTCACTGTTCCAAAAATAGAGCCTCCAACCGATTTTACCGGAACCGCTGGAGATACTATAACCGATACTACTTGGCGAGATTCCGATTCATCATATTTTTCTTACACAGAAGTCTGGCGGGATGGAGTAAAAATCTCCGATAACGTAACTTCAGAATCCCATCACGATAACGGTCTTACAAACAATCAAACATACTATTATAAATTGCGCTCAGTCGATATTTTTGGTTATTTTTCCGATTTTACTTACGAACTTCCTTTAACGCCAAATGCGCCACCGATTATTGATACCGATAATCCGCCAACACCGCCGAATCTTTGGGTGACGGCTGTTGGTGAGACGACCGGTTCTCTGGCATGGGACGGAGCAACTGATGATCACGGTATTTCCGGCTATATACTTTATAACGCGGAAAGCAAAGTAGAGGTTGACGCAACTCCAAATCAAAATTATGATCTTAAAGGTTTGCAAACTTGCACTTATTATTCGTTTTTTGTTAAGGCTTTTGATACTATTGGACAACCCTCGACCGCTTCAAATACTGCGTCTTTTACGACGGATTGTCCGCCGCCGCCACCCCCGCCTCCGCCTCCTCCACCACCTCCTCCACCGCCTAGTCTCCATGTAATTTTAGAAAATGTACCGACTGAAGTTTATGTTGGAGAAATTTTCCCGCAGGATATTAAAGTACTTGTTGTTGATAATGGTGGAAAAATATATAACTTGTATCGTGGAAAAGTATATTTTAGATCATCCGATCGATTTGCCTCTTTAAAATGGGATTCAAATAATGCCTATCAATTTACTTCAAACGACAGCGGAGTTCATGAATTTTCAGGCGATGGTTTCAAGTTAAACACCGAAGGAAAACAAACATTAATTGTAAGTGATGGAAAACTTTCTGATCAAAAAGAGATAAATGTTATTAAGCGACAATCAACTTTAGTTCAAACTCAAACTAAAGAATCTAAACGACCAATGTTACTTATTCCAGTATTAGTGACGATAGCAGTAGGCTTGGGATTATTGATTCCTAGAATTTTCGAATGGTTGTGGCAGCTTTTACCGCTTTTTGGCTGGAAGAAACGAGAAAAACCGTGGGGAGTTGTCTTTAATTCTCAGACCGGACAGCCGATTTATCGTGCCGTTGTTAAAATCTTTGATCAGGAATATAAAAAACTACGAGAGACTTGCGTAACCGACAGGGAAGGACGTTATGGATTTTTAGCTAAGCCGGGCAAGTTCTATATGACTGTCAGCAAACGTGGCTTTATTTTCCCATCGATGTTTAAAGTTTCTGGTTTCTATGAAAATATTTACACCGGCCAGATTTTCGAAATTGAAACTCGTAATCAGAATGCTGTTTCATTTAATATTCCTTTGGACTTTGAGACGGAAACTTCTTATTCATATAAACTTCTGGTTTCATGGGTAAGACTTAAACATTTCTTTTCAAAACTTCGTCTTCCTTTATTGATTTTAGGTTTTGCTTTTTCATTATATTTACTGATCAGCGGCTACCAACTTCTTTATTTACTTTCAGTAGCTCTTTATGTTTTGCTTTTGACTTTAGAATATTTAAGGTCAAAAAAGCTTCCATCTTATGGAACGGTTTCTGATAATTTCAGCGGAGCTGTCGATGGAGCAATTGTTAGAATTATTAATAGTAACGGGCGGCTTATCGCTACTGATGTTACTGATTCTCTCGGGCGTTTTCGATTTTTAGTTGCGCCCGGAAAATATTATTTAATGGTTTTTAAACCGGGATATTCGGGTTATAAATCGCATATTATGTATCTAGAAAATGAAGACACTTTAGTTACTAATGAAATTCGTCTTAAGAAAAATATTTAGATTTTGTGATATATTATAAATATAATAAAGTTTAAAGGAGGCAAAATGGATTCAAAAAAACTAGGTCGATGGGCTTTTATTTTGGGGATTATCATCGCCGTGCTTTTAGGATTTGTTAACTTTTCCTTCTCGACGTTAATCTTGGTCATCCTTGGCCTAATTGTCGGTTTCATGAACATTACTTCAAAAGAAACCCACAATTATCTAGTAGCCGTGATTGCGCTTTTAGTGATTGGTTTTTCCGGGCTCGAGGTCTTCAATGTTTTAGGTGGCGGTTTAGTGACCTGGATGGAAACAGTGTTAACATCCTTCATCACTTTTGTTGCGGCATCGGGTTTGATTGTTGCTTTGAAAGCCGTCTTGGAATTTGAACAAGAGTAGCAGGAGTCGGTATTAAAATAAGATTTTCTAATCTTAGCATTTCAAGTGCTTTAGTTTTGAGTGCTGCATCTGCTTTAATTTATGAAGTTGTAGCGACCAATGTTTTATTATTTTATTTTGTACGGAGTTCTTATAGTATTGCGACGGTTTTGAGTATTTTCCTATTTGGTTTGGGGCTAGGTTCGTTTTTAATTTATCAATTTTCCTCTCGTATCAGAAATCCGCAACTAATTTTTGGTTTTTTACAAATACTTATAGGCTCGTATGCCTTTTTTGTTTTTGGTTCACTTATAAACATTACTCCGAAATTTGCTAGTCACGGAATAATTTATACAAGCGTCGTACTATTATTAATACCAACAATTTGCTTAGGGGCGATTTTTCCGTTAGCTGGTCAAATTTACAAAAAAGAAAATAGAAATACTATTGGTTTGATATATTTCATTGATATTATCGGAGCAGTTGCCGGGTCGCTTGCGGCGGGTTTTTGGTTAATCCCTGTTTTGGGTAACACAAACACAATCCTTATCGGGGCCGTTTTAAATATTTTCTCTGCAACGATCATTGCTCCTAAAAAACTAAAAATTATTCCACTTGTCTTATTTTTAGGAATTGTATATTTTTTCGGTCCCAAGTATTATCAAAAAACATTAGCATATGATGTTAAATTTCTTGCCTCTTCGCCATACGGCGAAATCAAAGTGGTGAAGCATACTTTGACAATTGATGGACGTGTCCAGTGCAGGTATGATAGTGATAATAATCAGGGAGTAAACGTAGTCGAAAATGAGATCAAAAACCTTGGTGAAAACCCAAAAATTCTAAATATTGGTTTAGGCTGCGGCGGGACATTAACAAGCCTAACAAATTTGACCAATGAAAAGGTTGATGTTGTAGAAATTAATCCCGTTGTCGTTGAGGCAACTAGAAAATTCTCTGATAGTTTAAACAGTTCTAAAGTCAATTTAATTATTGACGATGGATTAAAATA
>Ga0334722_10004660_pt1 | contig 14123 bp, 11 predicted proteins | sample C3_bottom_MG_FD_207210 | JGI IMG/M metagenome (GOLD analysis project Ga0334722, IMG submission 207210) | Sediment microbial communities from Yellowstone Lake, YNP, Wyoming, USA - C3_bottom | ecosystem: Environmental > Aquatic > Freshwater > Lake > Sediment | place: USA: Wyoming | collected...
CCAGAGAACGTCGTCCTTTTTCTCAAGCGTGACCCGCACATGGTCCTCACGCCCCGGGGAGGAGGAAATGCTCCTGGCCAGATTCGCTTTCACGCTGCGATATGTTGAGACACCTGCAAGCGCAGGATGGGGCACTTCTCCGGTCATGCGCGCAAGGACCGGTTTTACGAAGACTTCAAAACAAATGCTGACCGCGGCAGGATGCCCCGGCAGGCCGAATACCGGCACCTGCTTTTCGGATGTTGCGAGCACACCCATGATGAGCGGCTTGCCCGGCTTGATGGAAACGCCGTGCACCAGCACGCCGGGCCTGCCCAGATCATTGATCACCTTCGCGGTCAGGTCCATCGTACCCACGGAACTGCCGCCGGTCATCAGAACAAGAGCGCAATCCCTGACAGCGGCTTCGAGCGCTTCGCGCAAACGGCCATATTCATCAGGGATAATGCCTTTCTTGATTGGGATGCCGCCTGCCTGCGAGATGAGCCCTTCAAGATTGTAGGAATTGATATCGCGCACCTGGCCGGGAGCGGGCGCAGTATCAGCGGGCACAACCTCATTTCCTGTGTTGATGATCGCGACCCTTGGTCTTTCAAAAACACGGAGACGAGTGATGCCGACGCCTGCCAGTGCGCCCACGTCCTGCGGCCGCATCCAATGGCCGCGGCCCAGGATGATCTCGCCCTTTTTTATATCATCGCCAATCTGGACCACGTTCTCGAGCGGTGCAACGGGCTTCACCACTTCGACCTGCACTGCGTCAACAGCCTGGGTCTGCTCAAGCATGACCACGGCATCGGCCCCTTTCGGGAGCGCGCCGCCGGTCGCGATCTTCATGGTTTCACCTTTGGACAAAGCGCGATCGGGCATGGCGCCCATGGCAATGGTGCCCACGATCGTCACGAGCGCCGGCCGCGACTCGGCCGCGCCAAAGGTGTCAGCGCTCCGCACCGCGAACCCGTCCATGGTGGAACGATCGAACTCAGGGAGGTCTTCAGGCGACGTGATGTCTTCCGCAACGATCCTGTTGAGGCACAGGCTGATGGAGAGCTCTTCCGAAGCAGGGGGGGCGATGGTCAGATGCTGATCGAGCGCTCTGAGCGCTTCTTCCCGGGAAACCACGCCGGACCGGCCGAGCATATCCTTAATGGTCATGAGAAATACGCCGTCCCTGCTGGGACAGGCAACGTGAGCATTACCTGGAGTAAAAAGCACCATGACTGTATTGTATATTTTAAATATTGAATCTTGAATTTTGAATTGAGGATCTTCACTTCCCTTCCGCCTTCGCCTTGATCTTGCGCACGTGCGATGCGGCCCGCATCCCGGCAACAGACCCTTCGCCCGCCGCGGCAATGATCTGCATCCCGCCGCAGGTGCAGTCGCCGGCAGCGAACACGCCGTCAAGGTTCATGCGCTGGTGCTTGTCCACGATCAGGCAGCCGCGGTCGTCCGTCAGGCCGCCCGCTTTCAGGATGAGCTGCGAAATGGGGGTGGACCCCATGGCGATGAATACGCCTTCCAGCTCCAGCACGGCCTCGGTCCCGTCGCGGCTGATCTTAAGGCCCGTGACCAGTTCATCGCCCACGACGGCATGGATCTTTGCCGGGGGAAGAATCTCCACGTTCGGCTTGGACTTGAGCCGGGCCATGACCGCATTCACGATATCAAGCTCCTTGTTCGGCACCACGGTGACCTTCTCGGCGAGATCGGCGAGGTGCAGCGCTTCCTCCGCGGCCTCGTTGTCGGAGCCGACCACCGCGACCTTCCTGCCCTTGAAGAAGTTGCCGTCACAGGTGGCGCAGTAGGACACGCCCTTGCCGAGGAACTCCTTGGCGCCGGGCACTTCCAGCTTTTTTCTGGCCACGCCGATCGCGATGATCACCACGTGCCCTTCATAGACCTCGTCGCGGGTGCGCACGCGCTTGATCGCGCCCGTAAGCTCCATGTCCACGACTTCCACCGGATAGATGATCGTCGCGCCGAATTTCTCGGCCTGCTTTGCCATGATCTGGGTAAGGTCCATGCCGTTGATGGTCTCATAGCCGGGATAGTTCTCAATATGGGAGATCTTGGCGGTATACCCGCCGACAAAATCTTTTTCGAGCACTACGCATTTCTGGCCGGCCCTGCCGAGATACAGTGCTGCGGTGAGGCCCGCGGGACCGGAACCGATAATGATCGCGTCATACATTTGTGCCATATATAATTCCTCCTTCGTAAAGCGAATGGCTCATTCTATCCAAGAGCCTGAAACAAGTCAACCCCGGAATCAGCGCAGGCCGTCTGTTGCTCCGGGCGGGCAGGCAGAGCGGTTTCGGGCGGCAGGCACTTCCGTGCTTGCACATTGCATTGTGCTTCGTGTACTATGACCCTATAAACTTAAAAAAAGCATTTGGACGCGGATAAAATCTGATAACATCGGATAAAGGCCGGAGAAATCCAAATTTATATTGATAAGATCCTCACCCTGGTGAAGAGTTGTCTTTCGACATGAAGTTCTGATGTATCCGCGTTTATCCGCGCAAATCCGCGTCCAACTGCCGTTTTAAGGATAAACGGCAGCTAGCCACATAAAGCACATAAGTCACAGAGATAAAGAAGTTGAAACGATTTTAGTTATCGCCAAGCGATGAGGTATTTCCAAAAAGCGTGTACTTGATTTTATGTGACTTTTGTGCATTTTGTGGCTCAATTGCTCTTTTCAGGATGATGAACGGAAAACGAAGGACGGAGGGCTCATGGATCAAGAGAGTATCATCGATGTGGTCAGGAATGCGGCTGTTGATAACCGGTTGTCCTGTGAAAAGGCCCGCGAACTGGCGGAAGAACTGAAGGTCCCGGTGGGCGAGATCGGCAGAATCTGCAACGTGCTGAAAATAAAAATAACCACCTGCCAACTCGGCTGCTTTTAGCTTAGTCGCGGTTTTTATCGGTCTCGCGCACCGGCATGACGCAACCCGGGGTATAGCACGTTACTTTGTTCTTCCCTTCCGCTTTTGAACGGTACAGTGCAATGTCGGCCTCATGCACCAGTTCGACCACTGTTTTCTCGTTGCCCTGTCCCACCGTGGAAACGCCGAGGCTGACCGTCACCGGCTCCTGGGGGTGCAGCGCCTTCACGGTGAAAGGATACTCATCCACGCTCCGCCGTACGCGCTCCGCCACCACAGCGGCTTCCTCGATCCCTGTTTCGCCGAGGAGTATCGAGAACTCCTCGCCGCCGTAACGGAAGCAGATATCCGTGCTGTCCTTCCGGCATGAGGCCTGCAGCACCGGCCCGATCTGGGCCAGCAGCCTGCTCCCCTCAAGGTGGCCGTAGCGGTCGTTGATCCGCTTGAAATCATCGATGTCGATCATGATGAAGGAGAACTCGCGGCCGGTCCGCGCCTGGCGCCGCGCCTCCTCATCGAGCTTTTCCAGCAGCACCCGGTAATTGAGCAGCCCGGTCAACTCATCGACCCGCGCAAGATCGAGTGTTTTCCTGAACAGCTCGGCCTTTTCAAGCCCCACCGAGATCAGATGAGAGATGGTCCGGATCAGGTCGAAGTCCTCGATGCGGAAAGCGTCGCGCTTGCTGTGGCTCAACCCGATGATGCCGACGACCTGGGTCTCGTTCTTCAGAGCGACACCCATATAGCTCCCGACCTTCCGGGCCTCGTCAGGATGATGGAGGAACCCTTCGAACCCGGTGGTGTCCGGCAAAAAAATCGGCTCGCCTTTTGCCGCGATCAGGCCCGGTGCGCCGTTATCGAAAAAGATCGAACTCAGGACCCTGCCCCGGAAGAGGGGGCCCTGAAAGTAAAAGGGCTCCAGCGTGGTCATGTCCTTGGTCGCCATGTAAACGATGACGTCCTCAAAGTTGATCGTTTTCCCAAGTGCGGTGATGACCTTCTGGACCAGGTCGTAGGGTTCGAGCTCTGAAGCGATGGTTTTCCCCACCTCATAGAACAAATGCGTTTCCATGAGCTTCCGGTAAAAAAGCGGTTTAAAATCCCGCACGGTTTCCGGCATAGCGTCTTTAGGGGCCTTCGTTTTCCTGGGCATGCACGACCTTCTTCACTCCTGCCGGGAATATTCCCGGGCGGGAAAGTTGTTCGATACTATACCATATTTCAATCTGGTGTAAATGGAATTATTGGGCCGGTGTGCGGCAAATTTAAGATTTAAGATTCAATATTCAAAATATGTACCTATTCAGATCGGTTGCGGAGCTTTACCGCAACAAGAGCGCGAATGCGGAGCAACCGCGCATCTCCAAAATATCCGAGCGGAGCGTCCGAAGGGGAAGCGCCGCGAACGCTTGTAATGAAAGGAATACGAACGGCACTGGCGCTCCTTGCGGTAAAGCGAAGTAACTGAGCTGAATAGTTGCCAAAATATTGAATATTCCTTTCTTGAATTTTGAATCGCGGCGAACCAGTGTTTCATGTTGTACTGGTTGCGGCGGGAGACCGCGCTATGAAACGCCTGCAGTGCCGGCCCGGCTCTTGAACACCAGCCTGCGGTCGTCCCGATCGATGACAACCTGCGAACCTTCCCGTATCTCTCCGGACAGGATCTTCGATGCAAGGGGATTCAGGATCTCCCGCTGAATGACCCGCTTGAGCGGCCGGGCGCCGTAGACCAGGTCGAAACCTTCCTCGGCCATAAGCTCCTTGGCCCCCTCGGTAAGCTCGATCCCGATCTTCTTGTCAGCAAGCCGCTTCTGCACCAGGCCCACCTGGATGACGACAATGTGCCTGAGCACTTCGGCGTCCAGCTGGTGGAAAATGATCATGTCGTCCACGCGGTTCAAAAACTCAGGTTTAAAATGCTGCCGCATCGCCTCCATGACCCGCCGTCCCATTTCGTCCTCGTCGTTCTGGATGTCCTGGATATGCTGGCTGCCGATATTGGAGGTCATGATGATCACGGTGTTCTTGAAGTCAACGGTCCGCCCCTGGCCGTCGGTCAGCCTGCCGTCGTCGAGTAATTGCAAAAGCGTATTGAAAACCTCGGGATGCGCTTTTTCGATCTCGTCAAAGAGCACCACGGCGTAGGGCCTGCGGCGCACGGCCTCGGTGAGCTGTCCGCCCTCCTCGTATCCCACGTACCCCGGAGGCGCGCCGATGAGGCGCGATACCGTATGGCGCTCCTGGTATTCGGACATGTCGATGCGGATCATGGCCTGTTCGTCGTCAAAGAGGAACTCGGCAAGCGCCCGAGCCAGTTCGGTCTTGCCCACGCCCGTGGGCCCCATGAAGATGAAGCTCCCGATCGGCCGGTTCGGGTCCTGTATCCCGGCCCGGGCGCGCCGGACCGCGTTGGACACCGCAACAATGGCCTCGTCCTGGCCGACCACGCGTTTGCGCAGACGGTCCTCCATGTGGAGCAGCTTCTGCATGTCCCCTTCCAGCATCTTGCTCACCGGGATGCCGGTCCACTTGGAAACGATCTCGGCCACATCTTCCTCATCTACCTCTTCCTTCAATATTTTCCCTTGTGACTGCACGCTGCTCAGCCTGGCTGATTCCTCTTCGAGCTGCTTCTGAAGCTCGGGCAGTTTCCCGTACCGCAGTTCAGCCGCGCGGCCGAGGTTGCCTTCGCGTTCCACTTTTTCAGCGTCAACCCTCGCCTGTTCGATCTGTGCCTTGATGGTCCTGATCTTCTGGATCTCCGTTTTTTCGGATTGCCACTGCGCCCGCTGGCCGCTTCGTTTCTCGGACAGCTCCGCGATATCCTTCTCGATCTTCGCCAGCCGGTCGCGCGATGCAGGGTCCGTCTCTTTCTTGACAGCTTCCCGCTCGATCTCCAGCTGGCGGATCCGACGCTCCACCTCGTCAAGCTCCACGGGCATGCTGTCGATCTCCATGCGGAGCCTCGACGCGGCCTCATCGATCAGATCAATTGCCTTGTCCGGCAGGAAGCGGTCGGCGATGTAGCGGTGCGACAGCAGCGCCGCGCTCACCAGCGCCGCGTCCTTGATCTTCACGCCGTGATGCACTTCATAGCGCTCCTTGAGGCCGCGCAGGATCGAGATGCTGTCCTCCACCGAGGGCTCGCGCACCAGCACCGGCTGGAACCGCCGCTCCAGCGCCGGGTCCTTCTCGATGTACTTCCGGTACTCGTTCAAGGTCGTCGCGCCCACGCAGCGGAGCTCGCCCCGCGCCAGTGCGGGCTTCAGCATGTTGGAAGCGTCCATGGAACCTTCGGCCGCGCCCGCGCCGACCACGGTATGCAGCTCGTCTATGAACAGGACTACCTCACCCTGCGCCTCGGTCACTTCCTTGAGCACTGCCTTCAGCCGGTCCTCGAACTCGCCGCGATACTTGGCGCCGGCAATGAGCGCGCCCATGTCGAGAGACACCACGCGCTTGTTCTTCAGGCCCTCGGGCACGTCTCCGCTCACGACGCGCTGCGCCAGCCCTTCGACGATGGCCGTCTTGCCCACGCCAGGCTCGCCGATCAGCACCGGGTTGTTCTTGGTCCGCCGCGACAGGACCTGGACCACGCGCCGGATCTCCTCGTCCCTGCCGATCACCGGATCGAGCTTGCCGCGCCGCGCCATGTCGGTCAGGTCCCTGCCGTAGCGGGTCAGGGCCTGATACTTGTCCTCGGGGTTCTGGTCGGTCACGCGCTGGCTGCCGCGGATATCGACCAGGACGGTGAAGATGGCGTCACTGGTCACGCCGTGGCGAGTCAGAATTTCCCGCCCTGCGCCGTCGCCGTTCGCCGCGGCGATCAGCAGATGCTCCGTGCTGACGTACTCGTCCTTGAGCCTCTGGGCTTCCTGCTCCGCCCGCTCGAACAGTTTGTTCAGACGCGGGGAAAGATAGGTTTGCACCAGCCCCTCGATCCCGGGCAGCTTTTCAAGCGCTCCGTCGAGGTCCGCTTTCAGTCTGCCGGGGTCAACGCCGAGCTTCTTCAAGAGCGGCAGCACCACGCCGTCCGTCTGCTCCAGCAGCGCCGCAAGCATATGCTCCGTCTCGATCTGCTGATGATGAAGCTTGCCCGCGATCTCCTGCGCCGCCTGCATTGCTTCCTGTGATTTTAAAGTGAATTTGTCATATCGGGCCATGGTACACCTCCAATGCCTCGAATGCGGAATTCGGAATTACGAGTCAAAGTCCAGGTCCCGGATTTATTCCGAATTCCGAATTCCGAATTTCGCATTACGATTTCGCATCTCCTCCTGCCTCCGCATCTCGAACAGTTCTTCCTGTAGTTGCCGGATCGTCTCTTCCATACTGTGCTGCATCTGCTCCATCTTCTCGCGCATCGAGAGGATCACTTCAACGCCGGCGAGGTTGACGCCGAGCTCGCGGGTGAGCCGCAGGACCATTTCGAGCTTCTCGATGTCATCCTCGGAATAGAGCCGCGTATTCCCGACGCTGCGCGACGGTTTAATAAAACCCTCGCGCTCATAGATCCGGAGCGTCTGGGGATGGATACCCAGCATTTCCGACACCACACTGATCATATACAGCCGCAGCTTTCGGTCAGCCATCATGTCTCCACGGATCAGTGCAAAATGCAAATTGCAAATTTTAAATTGCAAAAGTATGGTACGATTTTAAACCAGAGCGCCTCTTCACTGCATTTCCCTTTTGCACTTTGCACTTTGCACTTTGCATTTTACAATTCCGCTTGTCCGGGTTAAGCTCTCTTCCTGAACCCTTTAAAAGACGTATCCTGACGCGGATTGGAAGGATGCAGTTTGTCGAGCTCTCTGAGCAGCTCTTTTCCGCGTTCGCCCAACCCGGCAGGCGTAACCACCTTGATGGTAGCATAGTGGTCGCCCACGCCTCCGCCGCCAAAATGAGGAACGCCTTTTCCCGTGAGCTTCAGCTGCTGGCCCGACTGCACGCCCGGCGGCAGCGTGAGGGTGACCATGCCGTCCACGGTCGGAGTCTCCACTTTGTCGCCCAGGGCCGCCTCCTTTACCGTGACGCGCACGTCAGCATAGAGATCGTCGCCTTTCCGCTCAAAGTACTGATGTGGCCGCACCTTGGTGATTATATAGAGGTCGCCTGAAGGCCCGCCTTTGTCGCCTGACTCTCCCATGCCTGACACGCGGATCTTGGACCCATTGTCAACACCCGGAGGGATCTTGACATTGATACGCTCGATTTTCGGCACGATGCCGCTGCCGTTGCAGGGCCTGCAGGGATTCGGATTGATCGTGCCTGCTCCGCGGCAGGTGGGGCAGGGCTGAGCGATCTGCATGAAGCCTTTTCCTTGAGCAATGCGGCCTGACCCCATGCAGGACGGACAGGTCCGCTGCGAACTGCCCGGAGCCGCGCCCGAGCCTGAACAAACGCCGCACGTTGCATCCCTCCGCAGTTCCACCTGCATGGTCCTTCCATAAATGGCGTCTTCCAGATCCACCTCGACCGAGTAGGTCAGATCCTCGCCTTTCTGAGGACCGCGCTGCCGTGGAGCGCCGCCGCCGAAAAGATTCCCGAAGAGGTCCTCGAAATTGCCACCACCCCTGAAGAAGTCTCCGCCCTGGGATGCACCGCCAAAGCCTCCTCCCGGCCGCTGCTGCGCATCAAAGCCCTGCTCGAAAGCCGCATGGCCGAACTGGTCATACTGCTTCCGCTTCTTCGGGTCGGACAGCACTTCATAGGCCTCGCTTATCTCCTTGAATTTAGACTCAGAAGCCTTGTCCCCGGGGTTCACATCAGGGTGATATTTCCGGGCAAACTTTCTGAAAGCCTTCTTTATTTCAGCTTCTGTAGCAGCCTTTTTCAGGCCAAGTAGCTCGTAATAATCACTATTTGTACCAGTTGCCATAGAACCCCCAATTAATCTTATAGTATTTATAATATAAAATATGAGTCACTCATTGTCAAGTGTGTTTACATTAAAAATGCGCATAGTTTTCAACCCCACCATACGCGTCAGATTAGCTATTTTTTATGTTTGTTAGCTAAAGTAAATCTAACTTTCGAGCCACTTCTCCCACAGTTGCGTTAACAAAAGCATCGTCACGATATACCCAAACCTCACTGCTATCCTGTTTAAGCTTTTCCACAACATCCCTTGCTATTGATAAACCAGATATGCCCTTCAACTTCCCTATCGTTTCCAGGGCATAAACACGGCATAAAGCGTTCTTGTCAGTCAGCGCAGCATTGATAATATCCGTAAAAGGAGCCACAAGGTCCGGCGCCGATTCCGCGATTCTACTGAATGCGTAAATCACTCCGGGCCTGAATACCTCTTCTTCGATACCGTAGACATCGGCGATCAACGGGACAATATCCGCAAAACACCGGGGGTCGGCACAAACGATCTCACCGATCAATTCCGGGGCCGACCATCCAATACCGCCGGATTCATCGGACAGGGACCAGCGAAGCTTCCTGATGGTGTTTCTTAAATATTCATAATCTTTTTTGACCAGTTCCTGAGCAATAAGCCCCACTGCCTTAATGGCGCGCCAGCCGGCAAGAGTCTCCTTATCGTAAGAGATCCGCACAAGGAGGCTCACGACGCGCGGTTTATCCTTGGCGAGCGCCACGAGAGCATCAAGGTCGTTTGATTCAAGGGAAAGTAGAATGGATTTTTTCAGAGTGTGCATGGAGAAAAGAACTCTAGCGAAGCGCTAAAAGTCTCAAAATAGTTCTTTCAGCAAAACACGAAAACCCGGCAGCGCCTGAGACTCGACCACTGCGTCGCCGACGAACGTGCCCGCGAGAGCATATTCCGTGTTCTTGAGCTGGTATAAATCCACCATCTTCTCTTTTGGCGCAACAATCCAATATTCTTTCACGCCGAAACGGGCGTAGAGCATCTTCTTCTGGATCGTGTCCCGATAGGCAGTGCTTTCCGACAGTATCTCGACCACCAGGTCAGGCGCGCCTTGCACGTTGTCCTCGCCGATGATGCCGAGCCGGTCCCTGGAGATGAACAGAATGTCGGGCTGGACAACGGTTTCCTCGTCGAGATAAACGTCGCAGGGGGCATCAAGCACTTCGCCGAGCTCATTCTCCATGACATAGCTTCTCAATTTGTATCCGAGCTTACCAGAGATTCTTTGATGCCATATCTTCGGCGCTGGAGTCATGAAGAGTTCCCCCTCGATCAGTTCATATCTCTGGTCGTCTGGTGTTTTGAGATAGTCCTGATAAGTATATTTTTTCTTTACAACAGCCGCCTGTGTCATAATTCAACCTTTTCAAAAACATCCTTTGCCCCAATTTCAAGACCGCCGATAATTCGTGAGGCACATCTCCCCCCGGAATCAACCGATTGAATTAAAGTAAATTTTCCGTTTTGATTAGCATAAAGCTCAATGGTTTTAAGGTGTGGATCGACTATCCAGTATTCCCCAACTCCATGCTTCTCATATTTTCTGAACTTCTCCCTCAAGTCATAATACGCCGTCGCGGGAGAAAGAATCTCGGCAACAAAGTCAGGCGCGCCCTCTATCTTTTTTTCTCCGATGATATTCGACCGCTCGTTTGAAATGAATATAATATCCGGCTGATACGTGTTTTCCTCGTCAAGATAAACGTCCATAGGAGCGAAAAGAACCAGGCCGAGCTTTTTGGACATCACGTAATTCGCAATACCTGTGCCGAGTTTCATTAAAACTATCTGGTGATTCGTAACAGGCGAAGGCGTCATAATCAGTTCTCCCCCTATGAGCTGATATGGAGCGCCTTCCGGAAGCGCTGCATAATCTTTATAGGTATATGTCCTTTTATCCAGCGTCGTTTGCATAACCGATCCTTTCCATAACTTCCTGCGCCATATACGCCTGATGCACATATTCTTTCACACAAGCCTTGCCCTGTCAAGACCGAATTTCCGCGTGTCAAAAAATAAATGCGCCACGGAAGGCGCATCGGTGATCAATACATTTTTGAGGCGGATATTTACGCTCTGACCACGGCTATTCTTATCCTGAATATGACGCCAACCGCAATCAGGAACATGGTCCTTGCAAAAACAATGGGATAGGTTACGCCTAAAGAGATGGGCGATTAGGCGGATTGTGCATATCCGGGGAGATAGTAGTACTGGAAAAAGAGGTCATATTTTCTGTTGATGAGGTCACGGAAGGCGGTTACCAGGCGAAGGCGTTTGGGTTTTCGATTTTCACCGAGGCGAATACCTTCGAAGACCTGAAGAAGATGTTCCCTGACGCGGTACTGTGCCACTTTGGGGAAAAGGATCGGCAGAAGGTCATCAGGCTCCATTACCCGAGAGAAAAACTGCTCGCGGCATGAATGTTCTTCTGCGACCTATGTGGGGAGGATCTGGCCTGCGTTCTCGAATGTAACAATTGAAGATTTGACCCCAATAACATAATACTGAGGTGGCGCATTCGCAAGCTGTGAATTCAATTGCTCTGATCTTTAATCGTCAAAAGTTTATATCAAATGTGCTGAGAGCGGTTCCTGATGTGGCCTGTGCTGTGCCGATGACACTATTGCGACTCAGCCCTGTAGTATTTGAAAGCGATGCTGCGTCGACTGAGCCCAGAGGGGCAGCACCCGTGTCGAGCCAAGTCACGGTTGGACTTAGTGTTGTGGCGCCGCTCAGATCTTTAACTAATCCTGTAACTCCTCTACCATATACTTTATAACCAGTAGCACCTGGCACAGCCTGCCAGGACACCGTTACACTCCCGAGCGGTATCGTCGTAGTAGTATTGGTCACCAGAGCGCAGGCATTAGCCGCCAAGGCATCTGTCTGGCCGGCAAAATCCAAAGCAGTGACTGTATAACAATAATTCCCATCTGCCAGCTGGCCGCCAGTGACCGACGAGACAGCTATTTGGCCAGACGGTGGTTGGATCGTTTTTAACACATAATAAGGGACTGTAATTGTAAAATCAAGAAGGCCCCACTTGCCCGTTTTCTCGGTAGTTAAACCTGTTACCGGTGCCGTCCCTGTTGGTGCGCTCCCAAAAATAATGGCGGTGCCACTTGTGAACGCGGCCATAAAATTGACATCGATACCGTTTAAGAGGAGGCCCGATGAGTCAGCAACGGAAACACGGTAATGCTGCGTTTTTGTCGCACTCGCTGTGGTCGTCATGTCTGGTAAAAGGATTCCAGTTTCCACGGTTATAGTTGATTTTCCCGTCGCTTCTGATCCGCATCCGGCAAGCGTGAACAGGGAGAATGCGACGAGAAGAAGAGCAGGGATCCGAAGTCGCTCCTGTATGGTATTGATCATACTCATGAATAGTTTACCTCCTTTACAAATATACAACTTTTATATTACCACTATAGTACCACTCACCGGCGCACTATGCAACAGGCAACCAGATCACTTACTGCTTTATAGTGCGAGTCGTTATGAAGACCATAAACTCTTGTTTTTATTCACGTACCGTCATGGTTTTGAACAGCCACCCGATCAGCGCGAGCTCTGCCAGAACAGAAGCCTTTGTAAGCGCCTAGCTGGCCGACCGAGCCGGCGCGTTCTGCCGAAAAAACCTAAAGCACTTCCGCCCGCACGATGTTCGGTTTTACGAAGATCAGAAGCTCCCGTTTCTGTTCTGAGGCAAAATTCTTGCGGAACATCCAGCCAATAAGCGGCAGGTCGCCAAAAAAGGGCACCTTGGAAACGCTTTCGCCGCGGTCGAGGATCAGGATGCCGCCGATCACGGCTGTCTCGCCATCCGACAGAAGAATTTCCGTTACCGCCTCGTTTTTTCGTATGGACGGTGAACCACCTACCACGATAGAAGAATCAGGCGCGTTCTTCGTTGCCCTGATCTTCATGAAAACCTTATTGTCAGGCGTTACATGCGGTGTAACGGTCAACTCCAAAGTGGCATCAATGAATGACGTCGACGTACCACCCTGTCCTGTAGAGCTTTGATAAGGGATGGACACGCCCTGCGATATCTTCGCTTCTTTGTTGTCAAGCGCACTTACTCGGGGCGTTGAGATCACCTTACCCTCGCCGGTCGTTTCCAGTGCCGATAAAACAATATCCAGATTAAATGTTTTGCTGAGCGATCCAAAGGTGAACCCGATAGCGCCGCCCGAGCCCTGCCCTGCTGCAGCCGGCAAGTTCACCAGGTAATTTCCTATGCCGGACGGACCGCTTCCCGCACCAGGCGCTCCGGTTACCCCGATGGAGTTCGGGAACTGCAACCCCGTGGGATTGCCTGTTGCCGCACCTGCTTTATAGTCGAGGCCCCACTGTACGCCAAGCTCGCGGCTGAAGTTGAGCGTTGCCTCGACGATCTTCGCCTCGATCATTACCTGCGGAATTGCCTTATCGAGCAATTTGATGAGCGCAATGGCCTCATCCATGTTGCGGGCGATGTCCTTGATAATGATGGTATTGGTCCGCTCGTCCACCACGGTATCGCCCCGGGGCGACAGGGACTTTTTGAGCGTCGGCTCCAGGCTCTTGGCCGGGGTATAGTTTATGGCAACCACCCTGGTCACCAAATCCTCAGCCTTCTTTTTCGCTTCTTTTGACCTGACCTGCTCCTCAGATTCCTTTGTCAATTCTGCCATGCCGGCGATACGAAGAATATTATCCTCGAGTACATAACCCAAACCGTTCATTCTCAGAATGATGTCCATGGCCTGGTCCCAGGGGATCTTGACCATGCGCACCGTGACCTTGCCCTTCACATCCGGCGCAAGAATGATGTTCAGATTCGCCACCTCGGCAAAGAGGCGCATCACCGTTATCAGGTCGGCGTCCTGAAGGTCCAGGGATATCTTTTTCCCGGTATACTTGTTGGCGCCGACCATCAGAGCCTGTTCATTGGTCAGAGACTGGATCGCCGATTCCTCGACAGCCTCCTTAGGTGCAGCCGGTTGCACCGGCGGCGCTGCCGGCGGAGGTGCAACTGCTGCTACCGGCGGTGCCGCAACCTCTTTTTCTGCAGCAGGTGTTGTTGCCGGGGCCCCAGCCGTCTTTTCCTGGACCGGAGCTTCTGCTGCTACCGGCGCTGCGGCTACAGCAGCGTTCATGGCGATAATAACGGTATTTCCGCTCGGCGTGACCGTGTACTCCATGGTTTTCGTGAGATCGAGCACCACGCGCACTTTCTTCTCGGCGCGGTCCTTATGCTGGCCCACACGCACCTTGTCGAGGCCGCCCTTCCGGACCGGGATCACGCTCGGCCTTACTTTGCTGATGGCCCCGGGAAT
>Ga0334722_10004661_pt1 | contig 14122 bp, 18 predicted proteins | sample C3_bottom_MG_FD_207210 | JGI IMG/M metagenome (GOLD analysis project Ga0334722, IMG submission 207210) | Sediment microbial communities from Yellowstone Lake, YNP, Wyoming, USA - C3_bottom | ecosystem: Environmental > Aquatic > Freshwater > Lake > Sediment | place: USA: Wyoming | collected...
TCTGACATGGTTCGTGACCTCGATTCTGCAGGCGGAAAAACTGGGCTCGCCGTTGGCGCAAAGCTTGAAGGAACAAGCGCGGGCCGAACGGCAGCGCCAGGGCGAACTGATAAGAGAATTGTCCGCGACCGCTCCGATAAAAATGTTGTTTCCTGTTGCCGGCCTGATCCTGCCGGCATTATTCATAGTCATCTTGGGGCCGGCTTTCTTACAGTTTACTGGGAGGTAGCGCATGAAGAGAGTTTTAAGAAACGAGAGCGGATCGATTTTAACCGAGTATGGTTTGCTGCTGGTTATCGTCGCCCTAAGTCTGATCGCGGTCTTGGGGCTCTTCCGGAACGATCTGATAAAGAAATTCAATGAGATACGCGGCGAAATCAATAGCGTCAGCGTCTCTAAGTGACCGGGCCCCCTTGCCGAGTGAAGGGGGCGGTCGCCGGCGCCGTGGTGGTCGCGAGCCTGGCGTCGGCAATTTACCTGCTCGCGCCGGAGAGGGCGCCCAAGCGTCCCGGACCGGTCGATAACAGGGCGTCCGCGGCGACGCCCCGAACGGCAATGAATGCTAAAAAGATCGAGCCGGTCGGGCAGGGAAAGAGCCAGTCGTCGAATTTTAAGTATGCAGGCGGAAAAGAGGTCTTTATCAAGACTCCACCGCAATCGAAAGTCATAAGCAGCGTTTTCCGGGGAAAGGGCCGGGTGAGCGAGTTCGTGCTGAAGCTCGAGTCACTTCTCACCCCGACTGAACTGCAGGTATATTATACCGATCTACTGGTCAAGGATTGGATGATCTCCAGGGACGATTTAACCGAAGGGGTCGGCTGGAGCGGGGTGTTTATGCAGATCGAGCCGGATGAGAAGACTATCGGGGTTTTCGCGGTGGTCAAAAAAATCGGTCAACCCAGCGGCCCGTCAAATCCGACCGCCATATCGATCATCAAGGCTGAGGAGCGTTGATGGTTTCCGATGAATCCGGTTCGACCATCGTTGAATATGCGCTCGTAACGGCGGTGATGGTCCTGGTACTGGCCACCGTCATCGGCCTGGCCGGGCCGGGCCTTGGTCGAGGCTGGGTCGAGAAGACCAAGCGTTCGTTCTTTGTCTCCGGGCGGCCGGGCGATTTAAAGTCGCTATGGCGGGAGACGCGGGAAAGATGAATAGCGAGGAAAGCGGGGCGGCCGCGGTCGAGCTGGCCCTGGTCTTGCCGCTGCTCTTGTTTATGCTGTTCGGGCTGGTACAGATAGTCGTGCTAATCAATACCAGGACGATCTTGGAACATGCCGCCGGCGAGGCTGTTAGGACAGCGGTCGTCAACGACGACCCCGGAAAAGCCGAGCAGCGGGCGCTGCGCGTGTCGGCGGCGGCGCCCCGGGGCGCCGGATTCATCGGTGGCCGTCCCAAAGTGACGTTGGCGCGAGAGGGCGACGCGGTCATCGCCGAGGTGCGCGCGGAAGTCATTCTCTTGCCGTTCTTCAGGCAAGTTTCGTTGGCGGCCGGCGGGGACGGGACGCTGGACTTAAGAGTCCGGGCCAGGCGCAGAAAAGAACCTTACCTTGGTTACCGATAAAGAGTTCAAGGCCGACTCGAGAAAGGGCAGCCGTTGCCTGTCTGAGTCCGGCTCGATCACCCCGCTGGTCGTTGGCGTCGTTTTGCTGGTGATTGTCATGACTTGCGCCGCTCTGGCGACGTCGGAGATGGCCGCCGAGAGGGCCCGGCAACAAAACAGCGCCGATCTCGGGGCGTTAGCGGGCGCCAACGCCCTATCTAAAGCGACTAATACGACCCGGTTGATCGATGGCGCCATATATGCCCGCAATGTCACCCTGGATGTGATGTATTTGGCCGCGACAGTGGTCTCCATCGCCAGCGCCGGGACGGGCGCCGAGGCTTTCGAGGCCCCGGCTAAGTTTCAAGAGGCGACCGAAGAGCCTGTGGCGGCGCTGGAAAAGAGCAAAACAGTGATCGGCGAGACGGCCGTCGTTTATTCGATAGCTAATGGGGCGACTATTATCAAGGCTAATGGGGGCGATTCAGGTCTCGCCTTGCCTTTGCCGCTGCTCACCGGATTCCGGGATGCGAGCCAGGCGCAGAAGGACCTGGAAAGAGAGGTTGCCGTCTACAACGCGCGCATCAAGATATCGACCGGGCAGATGTTCGACACCATGCAAGCTTATAAAGAGAAAGTAGCTGAGCTAAAAAGCGCGGGCTTAAGCGACGCGGAGATACAGAACCGCGGAGAAATCGATAAGCTGAAACATCAAGTCAGAGAATCGACGGGTCGGGTAGGGGGGCAGACAAGCCAACGGAACCGGCATCAAAAAAAACTGGCGGCGCTTAGGAAGAACAGCGGCGTTTTCGCCGGCGGCCAAACCGGGGTGGTGGCGGTAGTCTACCATCGGAGCAGCGCCATTCCGTTCACGGACCCGTTTGGGGGACTGGAAACCGGAGATAACCTGGCGGTCGCCGCGGCCAGGGTCGAAGACGGGCCGTCGGAGGCGACTATAGGCGAGGAAGCGCTGGCCAATCTCTTTGCCCGGGCGCATCTGCCGGATGCCGTCGCGAACGGAGTCGACCGGATGATGGAGTCGCTCAACATCGCCGGCGGTAAGCTTCGCGGCTTGAAGCAAGATCACGGCCCGCTGGGCGCGTATTTAAGCGATGCGCTCGACACTCTGGATCTGATGCCGCCGTCGCTGACCGAGACGCGCCCGGCCCTGGCAAGCGTTGATTCCGTGCTTAAGGACAGCAGCGAGCTTTACGCTTTGGCCGGGCAAGCTATCGTGATGGCTAGGGGATTGGAGGCGAAGCTTGGCATCGATATTCTGCCTCCGGACTTGGAGCGATAAAGGCGACGAGCGAGGCATTGCTCTGACCGAACTGGCGATAACCACGCCGTTGATACTCTTAGTTATGATGGCGGTCTTCTCTCTGGCCGAGGCCGGGCAAAAGAAGGCCCTGGTGGTCCGGGCAGCGGGCGCGGCGGCGCGGGTCGCGGTGGTCCGGCCCGATCTAGCGGCCCGCGAGGCGGTCGATCTGCTGAAAGCCGCCGACCCCCGCATCAAGACCGGCGACATCCGGACGACAGTGGCGCCGGCAAAAATCCGTCACTTGCCTTTTTCAAATCCAACCAGGGTGACCGTGACGCTGAGATACCGTCCGATAACCGGCTTTGGCTGGCGTCCCGTCTTCAACCTGAAGTCTGAATTTATCGCTGATCGCTGGGTCAACGGCGTCCTATTCGACATCCCCGCCGAGCGATGAATTAACGATGGCTCGTTGGGGAATATAGTTTGTACTTGACTCCGGCCGCGTTTCTAGACGGTTGCTTGACAACGATGAGCGTTGCCTTGTAGATTATATAAAAATTGGCACCCATTGATGAGACTTAAAAATAAGCGCGTCATCTTTGTCGTTGCCCTTGTCGCAGTTCTCTTTATTGGTAGTTGGGGTGTTGTCTATGCTTCAGCAGAGCGTATGCTGGAGCTTTTTCCGGCGCCCGGAACAATTATCGCCAACGATCAATCAACCATCTTCGCCAACTGGCTAAATATCCCCGGGGTCCATATCCAATCGGTCGAGGTCAGTATCGATGGGCAAATCCAAAAAGTAGATGTTCCTCAAAACGGGACCGGCTTTCATATGCAACCGGGGGCCCCGCTCAGCCAGGGCAGGCATACCGTAAAAGCACGATTGACCTACGGACTCGGCATTCCGCGGCAAGTCGAGGCTGAGTGGAGTTTTGCCGTCGATACCGAGCCGCCGCCGCTCGACTTGGCCGACGGCGCGTCTTTCTACGTCAGCCCCAAAGCGAATGCAGAGGTGCCGTTAAAAAGCGAAGCCGACGCCAGGGTGGCGGTGGTTCTAAACGATAAACCGGTCGGGGAGGTGACGGCGGACCGCAACGGCGAGCTTAAAATCAAGCTGACCGGCTTGGAGAATCGGAATAAACTGCGCCTGATGGCCAGCGACAGCGTCGGCAACGTCCGATCGATGGTCTTGCCGGTGATAAAAGACGAAACGACGCCCGTTATTCAATCGATGAACCCGCAGGAAGGAGCGGTTGTGCGGGCGGTCGCCCCGATCGTCGAAGTGTCGTTTGGCGAAGAAGATTCAGGTCTCAGGTCGATCAAGCTCTTGGTTGACGGGACGGAAGCCGTGGTCAAGGGCGACGACGGCAGCAAAAAGGTGGCGTATCTTGGAGACTTGCTCGGCGACGGTAAACATAAGGCTAAGGTTGAGGCTACAGATTACGCCGGACGGACGGTAACAAAAGAATGGGAATTCGCAATCGACTCTCGCCGCATTGTCGTCAATAGAGGGGAGAGAAAGCTCTATTTCTATCGTAACGGAAAATTGGAACGGCTCTATGGCGTAGCGGTCGGGCAACCCGCCTGGCCGACCCCGAGCGGGCACTTTCGCGTAGTCAACAAACAGTCGAGTCCGTCCTGGCACAACCCGGGCAGTTCCTGGGCGAAGACCATGCCTAAAGTCATACCGCCCGGTGCGGGCAACCCTCTCGGGGTGCGGGCGATGGCGCTAAGCGCCGCCGCCGTGCTTATCCACGGGACATCCAACTACGGCAGCATCGGTTCCGCCGCCTCGCACGGCTGCATCAGGATGAGAAACAGCGAGATCGTCGGATTCTTTCCCCTGGTGGATGTCGGCGTGCCGGTGGACATAATAAATTGACGCATGATGTCGGATGCATGATGCCCGATACACGATAAATTGTCATTATTCACTCGATCGATACTGCTCAAAACCCATGGGCCCGCCAACCTCTTTGAACTGGCGCCGCATATCGAAGAACTGTCGACTGCGATTCCCTCGGGCGCGGGCCGTTTATTCGTTTTTTCCGTCGGCAGCACCGGGGCGATCGTCGGCTTACCGCCGGACCCGGCAACCGGGGACGCATTTGTTCGCTGGGTGCAAAGAGCCATTCCTTTCAGTGCGGACCATCGTCATCCGGGCAACGCTTATGCCCATCTGAGGTCGACTTTGCTCAAATCGGATATCTCGCTCCCTATCGAGAAGAGCCGGGTGGCCGGATTAGAGCCGTACCTGTTGGAAAATACCGCCGGACGAAAAAGCCGACCGGTCGTTATGACGTTTATGAGCAAAGGAGAGACATTGGGATTCTACAGAGATGAATTCAATATTGACGGCCAGGGATGGATAGATATGATCGATGTAACCGGTCGCGTTATGGATATCGCGGCGGCCTCCGGCCGGGTTGACGGCCAGGTTTTCGTTTCCGTCGTCGATGAGCGCTCAGCGGTCGTCACTATCGAGAACGATATGAGATTGCTGCTCGACACCGCCGACTTTATTGACGGTCTGGCGCGTCGGGGCGGAGCGGTAAACCGGCGGACGGCGGGCCATGTCGCCGCCGCTATGCTCGGGCAGCATGTGGCTGTTCCCTTGGTCCGGGGTCACTTGGAGATGGGGACGTGGCAACAGATAATGGCTGTCGATTTGGCAGAAGGCGGCGGGAAGCGGATAATAGTGGACGTGCTCGGAGAGTAAGCAGTCTCGCGCTTGGCGCTTTAAAGGGAAAGACTTCCGGGAATCTAAAGGGTTAAAGAAGGAGGAAGGGTAATATGACGGGAATCGTCATCTTCGGGGTTGTCGTATTGTTTCTGCTGGCGCTGGCGGGCATCTATAACCGGCTGGTGACCTTGAGAAACCGGATAGATAATGCCTGGTCGCAGATTGATGTGCAGCTGAAACGGCGGTACGACTTGATCCCTAATCTGGTTGAAACGGTCAAAGGGTATGCGGCCCACGAGCGGGAACTACTGGAAAATGTGACTAAAGCCCGGGCCGAGGCGATAAGCGCCGGTTCGGTGGGCGAACAGGGAAAAGCGGAAAACGCGTTGACCGGCACCTTGCGGTCTCTATTCGCGGTGGCCGAAAACTATCCCGACTTAAAAGCCAATCAAAACTTCCTGATGTTGCAGGAAGAGCTCTCCGGAACTGAAAGCAAGATAGCGTTCTCCAGGCAGTTTTACAACGATACCGTCATGTCGTTCAACACGTCGGTACAGACGTTTCCCAGCAATATCGTAGCTTCGACGTTCGGCTTTACCTCCCGGGAATATTTCGAGATAGAAGAGGGCGCGCGGGAGCCCGTCAAGGTGGATTTCGGCAAAGAATAGCCGGTAAGCGGCGAAACTTATGTACGAAGAGATATCCAGCAATCAGCGGCGCTCATGGTTCTTGATCATCGGGTTCGTCATTTTAGTCGGCGCGCTCGGTTGGGTCTTCGGCCGGTTGACCAGATTCGGGTACGCGGGTTTTGTCTTGGCGGTCGTGATTGCCGTCGTCATGGCGGTCGGGAGCTACTATAACAGCGATAAAGTCGTTCTGGCTATGAGTCGCGCCCATCCGGCCGATCCCGGGCAATTCCAGTATCTGCACAACACGGTCGAGGGGCTGGCCATCGCCGCGGGCATTCCGAAGCCGAAGCTCTATGTGATAGACGACACCGCCCCGAACGCCTTCGCGACCGGTCGCGATCCGGAGCACTCCGTCATCGCCGTCACCACCGGGCTTCTCGCTAAGATGGACCGTCTTGAGCTTGAGGGGGTCATCGCGCACGAGATGAGCCACATTAAGAACTACGACATCAAATTTATGACACTGACGGTGGTCTTGGTCGGGGTGGTTATCTTGCTGAGCGACTGGCTTTTGCGGAGCTTCTGGTGGGGCGGCCGGGACCGCGAGGAGGGCGCCGGGGGCGGCGGCTTTATCGTTTTGATGGTCGTCGGGCTGGTTCTCGCCATTCTGGCGCCCATCCTTGCCCAGCTTATCAAGCTGGCGGTCTCCCGCCGGCGAGAATTTCTGGCCGATGCCAACGGCGCTTTATTGACCCGCTATCCCGCCGGTCTGGCCAGCGCGCTGCGCAAGATCGCCGCCGACCCCGAACCACTCGAAGCGGCCAACAAGGCCACGGCGCCGCTTTACATCAGCCCGCCTAAGCAGCGCGGATTGACCGGCAAGGTCAAGGAGTTGTGGTCGACCCATCCGCCGACCGAAGAGCGGATAAAGAGATTGGAATCGATGTCAGCCTAAGAACACGGTTTAGGTAAAAGCCACCCGGTCGCGCCCGGTGCGTTTAGCGGAATAAAGCGCCTTGTCGGCGGCGTCCACTAGAGCGGCGGCATCCTTGGCTTTCGCGTATAGTTCAGCCACGCCGATGCTGACGCTCAGCTGAACGACCTCGCCGCTGAGAATCAACGGTTCGGTGGCTACGGAGGCGCGAATGCGCTCGGCGATAACGGCGGCTTCTTCGGCGGTGGCGCCGGGCAAGATGACGGCGAATTCCTCGCCTCCATAGCGGGCGCTCAGGTCGATATTGCGTATCTGCCCCCTGATTAGCCGGGAGATGAGTTTCAGGACCTTATCGCCTTGTTTGTGGCCGTATGTATCATTGAAAACCTTGAAGTGATCGATATCGATCATGAGTAAAGAGAGTGCCTCTTGAGACCTCTTCGAGCGCTCGACCTCCTGCCGGAGCAGCCGGTGAAATTCCCGATGATTATAGAGCCCGGTCAACCCATCGCGGATAGCCAGCCGGTGAAGGATGTCGCGGCTTTTTTTGAGACGCCGGGCCATCAAGTTGAACTCGCCCGCCAGCGCCTCGAATTCGTCGCCGCTGGGCAGCGGCACCTCATAATCGAGATCGCCCTGAGCGAATTTGCGGGCCCCATCCTGGAGCGTCTTAATGGGCCGCAGAATGCTCCTCGATAACCATAGCGCCGCCACGATCGACACCGTCGGAGTCAATATCCAGATAACCGCGATCAACAGATTAGCGCGCCAACGTTCACGCTTAGCGGTGGCCAGCTGGGCTTCGACCAACTTTGTCTGCGTCAGTTGGGCTTGCTTGAGCCGGTCGACCGTCAGAACGATCTTGTGGTCGAAGAGCCTCATACGAGCAGCGCCGTCGGGAGCGCGAAGGGCGTACTGGGTCTTAAAGAGCGACAAGCCCAGAGCATTTGCCGACCGCCACAATTTCTCTGAGGCAGCCAGTTCCCGACGGCCGCTTGCGGTCAGGCCGGCTGATTTCAAGGCGACGAAATCAGCATCGAGGTCGGACGTCATCCGCTGAAATCGCGCGCGCTCGACAGCGTCTCCCGTGATTAAGAAATCGTTTACGGGCATGGCGTACAGGAGGACCTTGGCTTGCAGGGAGACCAAGGGCTCGATGGTTCGGCGCGTGTATTTTTGCGCCAGTTCGAAATCTACGATTACGCGCCCCAGCGAACGCGCTTCGGAGACACCGAAAGCGATGACTGAAAGGAATATGAATGCAAAGCCGGCGAATATTTTTAGCCTAAGGCTTTGTCTTATGTAGGTAAACATAGCGCTTTTTTCTACCCGGTTATCGACCTATTTAACCATAAAACGGTTGAAAGCGCCATCGCCGAGGGCTTGGCGCCTAGCGGTTTATTGACTAACTTCAACCACGGACATGATAAAATACTTTAATCGAATCCAAGTTGGCGAGGCGGTATTGGAAGAAGCAGCAGAAGTCAAAAGACCGAATCGGTTCCGTTCTATCCTGTATGTAGGCGCGAATATCGTCGGCATAAGCTTGATGCTGATCGGTATATCCCTACTATTTTGGATCGGCCGGCCGTATGTGACACTTTATCTATCCGCCTCGACCAAGAGGGCGCTTGAGGCCAAAGCCCGTGGTCCGGTGACGGCTGAGAAACGAATCATTATTCCGGCTGTTCTGGTGGATGCGCCGATAAACGAGGGTTTCACCAATGAGGCTTTAAAAACCGGCATCGCGCATGTTTCCGATAGCGCCATCCCGGGCGAGCCCGGTACGGTTGTGTTGGCTGGGCATAATTACGCCTATTTCGTCCAAGGCGATCAAAATTTCTTTTCACTTCTGCATCTAATGAAGCCCGGCACCCCTATCTACATTTTCTGGGCCGGCAAGCGATACGTCTATAAATCATACGAGATGGAGACGGTGCCGATGGATGACCCGGTCATCTTTGCCCAGTCGGATTCGCCGTCGCTGACGTTGGTCGGCTGCGCTTCAAGCTGGGACTCAGCTACGATTTCAGCGACGAGAAGATTAGTGGTACGAGCGCGCCCGGCGGCGGGGAAAGCGGGCTCAAGCGGCAAGCGATAAGATATTCATTCGCTTCAGGTTGACCAAGAAGACCAGCACCAGCAGCGCTTTGACTCCATCCATGGCCAGAAACGGCCAGACCCAACCCAGAAAAGTCGGGCTCATGCGCGCACCGAGCACTAGAATAGGAAACAAGATGCCGAGTACGTACAGAATAGAGAGACCGCCCGCGAGCGCCGTCACCAGCGACCAGAAATCGAAATCGCCCGCGTATTCAAGGGTTTTGCCGGTAAGATAAGAAGCGGCTACAAAGCCCAGAAGCCAGCCCGTTTTTAAACCGATCCTGATAAATTCCGGCGAGGCTCCGAGAGCCGGCACCGGGTAACCGGGCGCCAGCTCCCTGAAGACCGGCGCCCCCAACAGTCCCACGGCGATAAAGAGCAGTTGGCTCATGGGGCCTCTAAAGCTTCCGAGCAGGGCGCCTGAAAGCAGCACGAAGATTATCTGAGGCGTGATCGGGTGATAGGGAAGAAAAGGCATTTTAACGGCGGCCGCGGCCGCGGTCAAAAAAGCGAAAATAGTTATTAAAGAAATGTCTTTAAAGAATTCGCGCAATGTCGGCCCCCGTCATGCCGTCAATTATACCAGGAACAAACCCCACGCTTGCGTTTATTGAGGAAGATATGTATATATTTATGAAAGTAAGGGGTAAAAGGTGGGGCCTGCCAGGCTCTGCTAACTTTCCACCGGCAATCATAAAAGGGGCTTTATCAAAATGAGGAAATTAAAAGGCAAACTAGCGGCAAGTTCTCTTTTAGCAGTCGTCATTATTTTCTCTTTGGTCACCGGAGCTCACGCGGAAACCTGGACGCAAGTCAATACCGCTGGATTTGGAAACACTCAGAATGGGGCGACGATCCCGCTGGAGGTCTTCAACGGAGACCTCTATGCCGGAACGTGGAATTCTGATACCGGTGGTGAGCTCTGGCGAACTTCCAATGGAACCACTTGGACGCCGGTGGCGACCGGTGGTCTTGGCAATGCGGCCAATGTAGGTCTCTGGCCCACGGCTGTTTTTAACGGCTATCTTTATGCCACAAGCGAAGATAATACAGTTACAGGCGCGGGAGTTTGGCGTTCAGCCGACGGCGCGACCTGGACTCAAGTAAATACTGACGGCTTTGGAGACGCCAACAACCGAGCTACCTGCTGGGCGGGCGCGGTTCTGGACGGATACCTTTATGTCGGAACCACAAATAACGTCACCGGCGGCGAGGTCTGGCGGACTCTTAATGGAACCACCTGGGAACAAGTAAATAACGATGGTTTCGGGAACGTGCAGAACCGACACGCAAGACTATGGTCGGTATTTAATGGCTACCTCTACGCGTCAACGGCTAATTACAATACCGGGACGGAAATGTGGCGCTCATCCAACGGCACCGACTGGACCAATGCCAACGTCGCCGGATTTGGGGGGGCCAATAACTACTCTTCCTGGGCTTTCACGGTATTTAACGGCAGCCTTTATCTTGGGACAAGAAACAACGTGACCGGCGGGCAAATATGGCGGACCGCCGATGGAACTACTTGGGTGCAAGACGCGTTTGGGGATAATGACGTGAACAATTTGGACATTAAGCCCGGGAAGGCGATTTCAAACGGCTATCTCTATGCCGGAACCCAGAATCCAACTACCGGCGGTGAAGTTTGGCGGACATCGAATGGAACTACCTGGGAGCAAGTTAATAGTGATGGGTTCGGGGACTCGAATAATAGAAAGGCTCATCAGTCGGTCGTTTTTAAAGGTCGGGTCTTTGTCGGGACGGATAATTTTGTTGGCGGCGGGGAGATATGGGCCTTATCGCACGATAACATACCGAGCGGCTCAAATGTGAGCACGGACTTAGCCGGCGGGGTAAGCATAGAGTTCGCCTCAGTGTCTGTTGGGGGCTCCGCCTCGGTGCACACGACTGAAGCGCCCGGCGCTAGTCCCTCAGGCTTCTCGCTTCTCGGGACCTATTATGACATTTCCACCAATGCCTCGTATTCCGGGGACATTACAATCACGATACCTTACAATGAATCTCAAGTTACCGGCAACGAGGCAGACCTGGAGCTCTTCCATTGGAATGGAAGCAGTTGGGAGACCGTTCCATCTATCGTGGATACTGTCAATAACACGGTTACTGGGAGGACTTCTTCCCTGTCTATTTATGGTTTGGGAGGGCCGCCGCCACCCACAGGTTTGAACTTGACCTGGCTCCCATTCATAGCGCTGTCCTTGATACTTTCAGGCGGATATTTAATGCGAAGAAACGGTATTCATCTGTGAAGCGCGATGACTCGTGATGGACAGAAGCCGGTTTGCGATAAACGCTCGAACTTAGCCAATCTAGAGCTTTTGTTTAGACCAGCTCTTTAAATTCTTCAACTGACAGTTCTGCCTGTTTAATAATTTTAGCCAAAGTGCTTTTCTTTACCGGTTTATGCGCCGGTATCGTGATCTTAACGGTGTTACCGTTCACCCTTTTTTGTAGTCGGATATGGCTTCCTTTTTGTCTCACCACAACAAAACCTGCTCGTTGAAAGCCGGCAACGATCTTGACGTACGATAAGCTGGGGATTTCACTCATACAGCTATTTCTTTGACAATCTTACTCTCGGTTAAATACATATCATCATCAACCGGCTCAACGTAAAGTTCAATGGCTTCTTTTATATTTTTTAGTGCCTCTTCTTCCGTATTCCCCTCGCTAATACATCCCGGAAGCGATGGAGCATAAATCGTAAAGCCGCCTTCTTCCGATGGTTCAAGAACAACTTTTATCTTCATAAACAAACACCTCTTTCTGCTTTAATTTAATACAAATTATATCATAATCATATTAGCTGATCGCTTGCCCGACCGGACATCAGTCTCCAAATTAAATCCAAACATCCACGTTCAAACTTTCTCCACCAACCCCGGCAACAGTGACGCCCGATGACGCCCGCGATGCGACAGACGCCGCTTTATTGACAATCGCTTACGCTGCGTGTAACCTTGATTGAAATTTAATAGCTTTTCTCATCAAGAGCGGCAGAGGGACTGGCCCTGTGAAGCCCGACAACCGGTTTTTGAAAAAAGACTTGGTGTCAATTCCAGCCCGCGAGGATATCGCGGGAGAGATGAGTGCAAAGTCGCATAAGAAGACTTAGGCCTCTTTCTCTCATGGGAAGAGGCGTTTTTAGTTGCAAAGGGAGCAAATGGCGTACATCAAAGGTTTAAGATGCCGGGAGTGCGAGCGGGAATACCCGCTCGAGCCGGTCCATGTCTGCGAGTTTTGTTTCGGGCCTCTCGAAGTGGTCTACGACTATGAAGCGATCGCCGCCGCCCTCAGCCGGGAAAAGATAGCAGCCGGTCCGCCGACGATCTGGAGATACGCTGAATTGTTGCCCTGCAGCCCCGGGGCGGAACGCGTCGATCTCGGGTCGGGGTTCACCCCATTGGTGAAGGCCGATAATCTGGGCAAAGCCCTGGGGTTGAAGCGGCTGTACATAAAAAACGATACGTTGAACCCGACTTATTCTTTCAAGGACAGGGTTGTTTCGGTGGCCCTGACCCGGGCGAAAGAGTTCGGCTTCACGATTGCGGCCTGCGCCTCGACCGGAAACCTGGCAAATTCAGTGGCGGCCCATGCGGCCAAAGCGGGGCTGGAAGCGTATGTATTTATCCCGGCCGACCTGGAGCAGGGAAAAGTCCTGACGACAGCGGTCTACGGACCGAATCTGGTGGCTGTCGACGGCAACTACGACGAGGTCAACCGGTTATGCGCGGAGATAGCCGGCGAATATCCCTGGGCATTTGTCAACGTTAATATACGTCCCTACTACGCCGAGGGCTCCAAGACCATCGCGTTCGAGACGGCGGAGCAGCTTGATTGGCGGGCGCCGGACCACGTGGTCGTGCCGATCGCTTCAGGTTCGCTTCTTACTAAAATAAAGAAGGGCTTTGACGAGATGCACAAAGTCGGGTTGATCGATGAACCGCGGACCAGGATTTCCGGGGCCCAGGCCTTTGGTTGCGCGCCGGTCGCGACCGCTTTCGAGGCCGGGATCGACATAATTAAACCGGTCAAGCCCAAGACCATCGCTAAGTCCCTGGCCATCGGTAATCCCGCCGACGGCTATTACGCCTTGAAGGCGGTTAACGAGACCGGCGGCTCCATCGGGACAGCCGATGACGACGAGATAGTCGAAGCGATCAAGTTATTAGCGGAGAATGAGGGAATATTCACTGAGACGGCCGGTGGGGTGACCGTCGCGGTGCTGAAAAAGCTGGCCGAATCGGGTAAGATAAAGCCTGACGAACTGACGGTCGCTTATATAACGGGGCTGGGCCTAAAGACGCTTGAAGCGCTTGCGGGCAAAGTCGGGCCGGACGCGACGATAAACGCCAATATAGCGGATTTTCAGCAGGCGTTTGGATTGTAAAGTGTCATTCCCGCGGAAGCGGGAATCTATGACACAGACCCCTGCTTTCGCAGGGGTGACAGATGAAAACGTCGTTCCCGCGGAAGCGGGAATCTGCCAAAAAGGAGCAAGAGTGCCAGTAAGAGTCAGAATACCATCGCCATTGAGAAGCTTGACCGAAGGTGAAGGGGAAGTCGTCGGCGATGGCGCCAACGTGCGCGAGCTGATAGCCGACCTGGAAGCAAAGTACCCGGGCATCCAAGAGCGTCTATGTGACGAGAACGGCGATGTTCGCCGGTTCGTTAATGTCTTTGTCGGCCAGGAAGACATCCGCTTTTTAAGCGGGCTGGACACTCCCATCGAAGAGGGGGCTGAAGTCTCGATAATCCCGGCGATTGCCGGCGGCGCCTAAATCCACCTAGATAGTTTGTGAACTACTTCTTTACACCTCCAAACTGTTGACTTGCTAAACAGTCTAGTGCTACGTTTGCTTTGGTTGCTTATCCCACAAACTTCTCCGCCGAGCAAAGTGACCAAAAAAGGGGCATCTGCAACTAAGCTGTAGTCGAATCGCAT
>Ga0334722_10004662_pt1 | contig 14121 bp, 11 predicted proteins | sample C3_bottom_MG_FD_207210 | JGI IMG/M metagenome (GOLD analysis project Ga0334722, IMG submission 207210) | Sediment microbial communities from Yellowstone Lake, YNP, Wyoming, USA - C3_bottom | ecosystem: Environmental > Aquatic > Freshwater > Lake > Sediment | place: USA: Wyoming | collected...
CGATGGACACTTCCCGGATCCCGGTTTTCTTCAGGGACTCTACGTAGCCCCGGAGCCTGTCCTCCTCGGAAGCCGCCGGGGCGGTCAGCTGGTCGATGCTCACGCGGATCGCGTTGGACAGCTCCAGAAAGCTTTCCTCGAGATCGTTCTTCAAGGTTTCCTTCCCGAAGTAATAGGGGACGAACACCGACCCCATGGAGCAGGCCAGCAGTATCATCATGACCATCGTGAGCTTGAACTGGAGCCCCCTGTCCGCGATCGAAAAACGGGGAAAAGTCATACGCGCCTCCGAAGACTGGAACGGCGATTATATTCGTTCGAAACCCATTCAATATCGTACTTAAGTTACAACGGTTTGCGTTAAAATAGATGGATTTCCCAAGGGGGGCGGATGAAGACCAAAGCCTGGAACATCCTGAAATTCGCGGGATTCCTGTTGCTGGCAGGAGTCGCGGGATACCTTGTCTTCAGGACTCCGGAGGGCTCCCTCTTCCTCTCGAACGAGGGGAGGAAGGAGCTTGTGGCGCGGCTCGATCACTTCGTCCGGGCGGCCGGCATCCTCGGGCCGGTGGTCTTCACGGCGATCTACGCCCTTGGGGTTCTCGTTTTTCCCGCGACGCCGTTCACCGCGGCGGGTGCGCTTATCTTCGGGAAGTACCTCGGTTCGGTTTGCAACATCATCGGGGCGGTCGGTGGAGCGTCGCTCGCCTTCATCCTGGGCCGTTATCTCCTGCACGGGTTCGCGAAAGGTTTTCTGACCGGCCGCCTGAAGAACCTGGACCGGAAAGTGAGAGAGCACGGTTTTTCGGTGATCTTATACCTGCGGATCTTCTGGTTCCCCTTCATAGTCCTCAACTACGCGGCGGGCGCCACCCACATACGGTTCGCGGACTATTTCTGGGGAACCCTCATGGGGCTCATTCCGGCCATGCTCATCGTTTCCTTCTTCTTCGGGAACGTACGGGAGATCGCGGCCTCATACCGCGGTCCGGCCGACCTGCTTCAGCCGAACATCCTTATCCCGGCGGCCCTCCTCCTGATGACATTTTTCCTTCCCACACTTCACAAAAGGATCAAGAAAAGACGGCGCAAAGAGGAGCCGCCGGAGGATGAAATCTGAAGGTTTCGGTGATCATCCCCGCACTCGACGAAGAGGAATCGCTTCCTGCGACGATCCGCGCGGCCAGGGAGGCCGGGGCTGACGAGGTTGTGGTCGTTGACGGCGGAAGCGCCGACGGAACCAGGGAAGCCGCGCTCCGCCTCGCGGATACCGTCATCTGCACTACGCCCGGCCGCGCCGCGCAGATGAACGAGGGGGCGCGGGCCTCGTCCGGGGAGGCGCTGCTCTTCCTTCACGCGGACACCCTGCTTCACGCGGAGTCGATCCGGGCCATCCGTGCGGCTCTACGGCGTGCGGACATCCTGGGGGGGGCATTCCTTGTCCGCCTTGAAGTTTCTCCTGCCGCCTCTCCGTACACGAAGGCGATGCTCCGGCTGACCGGCAGTATGATCTGCGTCCGCTCGCGGCTCTTCCGCTCGTACACCGGGGACCAGGCGATATTCGTCCGCAGGGAAACGTTCGAAGCGTTGGGAGGATACCCTGAAGTCCCGCTTATGGAGGACGTGGAGTTCTCCAGGAGCATGACGAGGCGCGGGAAGACGGTGCTGCTTCCGGCGCGGTCCACGACATCGGCAAGGCGCTGGGAGACATACGGGCCGGTACGTACCATCCTGCTTATGTGGGGGCTGCGCTCGGCGCACTTCTTCGGGCTTTCGCCATCGCGCTGCGCGGAATTCTACGGGCGGGGCAGTGGGAAATGAGGTCTGATCCTCCCCGCGTCATGAACCGATGGCTACGAGTCGCGGGCGGCGCCGCGATGAATCTTTGCTTCGGCTCCGCATACGCCTGGAGCGTGTTCCTCCAACCCCTCCAGACGGAGTTCGGATGGACGCGCGCCCAGGTGTCGGTCGCTTTCACCCTCTGCATCGCCTGCATCGCCATGGGAGTCCTGATCGGGGGGCGCTGGCAGGACCGGAAGGGGCCCGCCATAGTGGGGCTGACCGGGGCGCTTCTCTTTTCCGGGGGGATGCTGCTCACCCGCTACACTCACTCACTCTGGTGGCTGTACGTTTTCTACGGTGTCGTGGTCGGCTTCGCCAGCGGAGTCGGGTACACATGCCCGCTTGCCGTCGGAATGAAGTGGTTCCCGGACAAACGGGGGCTGGTCACCGGCCTGATGGTCATGGGGTACGGGGCGGGAGGAGCGCTTATCGCCCCTCTTGCAGGACTGCTGATCCACTTGTACGGGTGGAGAGACACGTTCGCCATGCTCGGTGTCGGCTTTCTCGTCGTAACCACCGCAGGTTCCTTCTTCCTGCGAAATCCACCCGAAGGATGGCGACCCAAGGGATGGAACCCGCCGCTTCCGGGGGAGGGAGCGTTCAGGACGCTCCACGATTACGCGCCGCTCGAGATGATGCGCACCGGGACTTTCCTGCGCATGTGGCCGTCTTACGCCCTGGGAACCACCGCCGGACTGATGATAATCGGGCATCTCGCGGCCTTTGCCCAGGGTACCGGGTTTTCGCGGCCCGACGCGGCCGTTGCAGTGGGAATACTCGCCATAGGGAACGGATTCGGGCGGATCGGCTCCGGGTGGATGTCCGACCACTTCGGCCGGACCAGGACGCTCGCGCTGGTCATGGGAGTGACCGCCGTCCTGCTGTTCCTCGCGCCATGGGTGTCAACGCGGTTCCATCTCTTCGGGGCGGCCTTCCTGATAGGCTACTGCTACGGGTCGCAGCTGGCCGTCGTCCCTTCCGCGACCGCTGACTTCTTCGGGGTGCGCAACCTTGGGAACAACTACGGCGTCGTGGTGACCGCATGGGGGACCGCCGGGATCATCGGGCCGATGCTGGGAGGGTGGATCTTCGACTCCACGCAGAGCTACGCGCCGGCCTTCCGCATCGCCGCCATGCTCGCGCTCCTTGCGGCCTTGCTTATCCTGACCGTGAAGCCTCCTAGGCCCCCAAAACGCTCCTAGCCCGCGGTAATACCGCGAACCGCCCAGGCCACCTACTCCCAGGTCAGGAGCAGCGGCGTGTAAGGGTTGACCAGGTCGGCGTGCTTCGGAAGGACCCGGGCCGTGAAGCCGTACCGGCCGGTCACCCTGCAGGGAATCTCCGCGCGGAAGATGTCGCCTTCGCCGTCCCGGCCGTCGTGCCGCGCACGAACGATCCCCCCGTTCCGGATCTCCCCCGCTGTATCCAGCGGCCCGTGGTATACCTCCACGGATACATCGTCAGGGGAAAGCTGACCCAGGGTCGCGCGCACGACCACACCCACGGCGCCGCCCACCGGAATCTCCCTCCCTTCGCGTAAATCCTCCACCCGGATCGACAGCTGCGACCAGCCCGCCGTGACGCGGGCCCTCCATTCCGCCAGCCCCCTTGCCCCCGCGAACCCGTTTTCCTTCAGGCGCTCGCCGGCGCGGTGGCCCGGCAGGTAGCAGGTTTCCGTGTATTCACGGACCATGCGGTGGGTGTTGAAATAGGCGCCCAGCTTCCGCATGGAGGACTTCATCATTGATATCCATTCCCGCGGCAGCCCCCCTTTGTCGCGGTCGTAAAAGAGCGGGATGATTTCCTGCTCCAGCAGGTTGTAGAGTGCCTCGCACTCGATGTGATCCTGCGCCTCCGGGTCGTCGTAAAGTTCCCCGCTTCCGATCGCCCACCCGGTGTCCAGAGCGTGCCCCTCGCACCACCAGCCGTCCAGCACCGAGAGATTGAGCGCGCCGTTCGCCGCCGCCTTCATCCCGCTCGTGCCCGACGCCTCGAGCGGGCGCCTGGGAGTGTTCAGCCAGACGTCCACCCCCTGCACCATGTATCTGCCCACGTTGATGTCGTAGTCCTCTATGAAAACCAGCCGCTCGCGCAGGCGCGGATCCGATGCGAAATGGACGACCGACTTGATGATTTCCTTGGCCGGCTGGTCCTGGGGGTGGGCCTTTCCCGCGAAGAGGACCTGGACGGGACGCTTCGGATCGGTGAGCAGCCGGATCAGCCGCTCCGGCTGGCGGAAAAGAAGGGCGGCGCGCTTGTAGGTGGCGAAGCGCCTGGAGAAACCGATGGTCAGGGCCTCCGGATGCAGCACTTCCTCCGCCGCGCGAAGCGAGGCGGTCCCCGCCCCCTGCCGCTGGAGCTGGGACTTGAGCCGGCTCCGGACGAAAAAGACGAGCCGCTCCTTGCGCGCCTCGTGGATACGCCAGAGCTCTCCCGCGGGGATCGCGTCCACCCTTTCCCAGACCGACGAATCGGCCGGCTTCTCCAGAAAACGCGGACCCATGTACCGCAGGAACAGCTCTCCGACATCGTGACTGAGCCAGGAGCGCGTGTGGATCCCGTTGGTGATGTTGCGGATCGGGATCTCCGCCTCGGGAAGATTGGGCCACAGGTCGCGCCACATCTTTCTCGACGTCTCCGCGTGCAGCCTGGCGACGCCGTTCGTGAAGGCCGCCGTCCGCAGGGCCAGCACCGTCATGCCGAAATCCGGGGACCGGCTGGCGGGCACCTGGCCGAGAGCCAGGAATTCCTGCCACGGAAGCTTAAGTTCCTCGGCGAACGGTTGCAGGTACTTCCGGACGAGATCCGTGGCGAACAGCTCGTTTCCCGCCGGCACGGGAGTATGTGTGGTGAAAACGTTCGACGCGAACACCTGCTCCCTCGCCTCGGCGAAGGTGAGCCGATGCTCGGTCATGAGCGTACGTATCCGCTCGATCGCCAGGAACGCCGAGTGCCCCTCGTTCATGTGATAAACAGTCGGGGAAAGCCCCAAGGCGCGAAGAGCCCTTGCCCCTCCGATGCCTAAGAGAATCTCCTGCCGGATCCGCATGTCGCGGTCTCCGCCGTAGAGCGTCGATGTTATTTCCCGCATGCGGGGGGAGTTTTCCTTCATATTGCTGTCGAGAAGATAAAGGGGAGTCCTGCCGACCTGCACGCGCCAGATTCTCGCCTTGACCTGCTCCCCGCCCATGGGCACGGAGATCGACAGGGGCTTGCCTTCCGGATCGTATTCGAGCGAGACAGGCATGTTGTACCAGTCGTTGTTCGGATAAAGCTCCTGCTGCCACCCGTCCAGGTTCAGCTGCTGACGGAAATACCCCTTCTGGTACAGCAGGCCGACCCCGACGAGCGGCAGGCAAAGGTCCGAGGCCGATTTCAGGTGGTCCCCGGAAAGCACGCCAAGACCGCCGGAGTATATCGGAAGTCCCTCGTCGATCCCGAACTCGCAGGAAAAGTACGCCGCGAGGAACCCCTTCTCGCCTCCGTGGGCTTCCTGGAACCACCCCGGCGCCTTCATGTAGTTCGTGAATTTCTCATGCACGCGCTTCAGGTTGGCGACGAAGCTCTCGTCGTGCGCCGCGGTTTCAAGCTCGTCCTGCGACAGGGAGCCGAGCATGAGGACCGGGTTCTGGTAGGACTTTTCCCACAGGGAGGGGTTCAGCCGGATGAACAGCTGGACCGCGTCCCAGTTCCAGGAGAACCACAGGTTCCTCGCGATTTCGACGATCGGAAGGAGTTCCTGCGGGATGTTGGGCCGGACGTGAAAATGTCTTACGCGCATGTATGTCGCCTCTTCCTTATCGATATCCGATTAGCATGCCTCACTGCCCGGCGATTGCCAAGAAGGAACCCGTTTTCGATTGAATCCAGCCGTGCGGCATATATAATTTTGACGCCATGGTACGGAAACGCAATCATACCGCCTTTTTTCTCGCGGCCGCCGCAATCACCGCCATCCTGTCCGGCTGCGCGGGATTCGGCCCGCCTCCCGCGCGCTACCTCGCATCCTTCGGCCTGAATCCTGATCCGCTCCCGGCGTCCTTCAATGTCTGCCGAAACATCGGCTGCGGGGACACGGCCATCGTACACCTCGACGAGTCGGAATGGAGACGGGTGCGGGCCCTGTTCGATCCGCCGCCGGCAAACGCCCGCGAGGAACGCGCCAGGGCCTCCCGCGCCGTTGGGCTGCTCGAGGAGCTGGTCGGCCCCAAGGCCGGAACCCAGTACGACGCGGACCGCAACGATTTCGGCCCGCCGGATACCGGCCAGCTTGACTGCGTCGCCGAAGCCGGCAACGCCACCGTGTACCTGATGATGCTTGAGCGCGACGGATTGCTGCCCCGCCACCGCGTCAGGGACCCGGCACACCGCGGGTTCCTGTTTTTCTTCCCGCACAGGACAGCGGTGCTTGTGGAGCGGGAATCGGGGCGCGCCTGGGCAGTCGATTCATGGTACGGGCCAAACGGCGCCCCTGCTTCGGTCTGGCCGCTGGAGACGTGGCTTGACAGGAAGAACAACGAGAAGAACCGCGAGGACCGCGAGGGTGCGGTCGAAAAATAAGAGGACGTGCTGATGAGTAGCAAACGCGTCAAGCCCAGGAAAATTCCAATCCCACCGAAACGGACGATTGCTCGATATATCCCTTGGTATCTGGTGGCCGTCGTCTTAGCAATATTGGTCCTGTCCGTGTATTGGCAGGTGGGGGGACATGCCTTCACTAACTTCGATGACGGTACATATGTCTCCGAGAACCCCCCCGTCTTACGGGGCCTGACTCTTGAGGGGGCCTCGTGGGCCTTCACGACCTTCCATGCCGCGAACTGGCATCCTCTGACCTGGCTGTCCCACATGCTCGACGTGCAGCTTTTCGGCCTATCCGCCGGGTGGCACCACCGCATGAATGTGCTGTACCACCTGGTGAACACGATTCTGCTGTTCCTGGTTCTGTGGCGGATGACCGGCGGGATATGGCAAAGCGCCTTCGTGGCGGCCCTGTTCGGGGTGCACCCTCTGCACGTGGAGTCGGTGGCGTGGGTCGCGGAACGCAAGGACCTGCTTTCCACCCTGTTCTGGGTGTTGGCGATGGGGGCGTATCTGCGATACGCGCGGCGTCCAGGAATCGGGCGATACCTTCCGGTGACTGCTGCATTCGCCCTGGGCCTGATGTGCAAGCCGATGCTGGTGACTCTGCCGTTCGTGCTTCTGCTGCTGGACTGGTGGCCCCTGGGGCGATTCAAGCCGACGGATTCATCCGTTCCCCAGTCGTTGAGAGACTACGTCCCAGTGTTCATCCGGCTGGTATGGGAGAAGGTCCCGCTGCTAGTGATGTCCGCGATATCTTGCGCAATTACATATCTGGCCCAGGCCAAGGGTGGGGCGGTATTGCAATTTGAGCATATTCCGTTCGCATCGAGGATTTCCAACGCGATCGTTTCCTATGTCGTTTATTTATGGAAGACGGCATGGCCTTCATCGCTTGCGGTCTTCTATCCCCACCCGGCGATTATCCATGCCAACGTCCCCGCATGGGAAATAGCGGGAGCAATCCTGCTGCTCTGCGGACTTTCCGTCATTGCCCTGCGTGAGGGTCATCGCCGGCCGTATCTCGCCGTCGGGTGGTTGTGGTACCTGGGAACTCTAGTTCCGGTGATCGGGCTGGTGCAAGTGGGGATGCAGGCACTTGCGGACCGGTACACGTATGTTCCGTTGATCGGTATTTTCATCGCCGTCGCGTGGGGCGTTCCCGAGGCAATTTCAAGGTGGAATTTCCGCCGGCTCGCACTGGGGGTGTTGGGAGGAGCGGTGCTGTTGGCACTTTCTGTGGACGCCTGGACTCAGGTGAACTACTGGCGGGACAATGTCACGCTGTTTTCAAGGGCGGTGGCGATCACGGATAGGAATTGGCTTGCCATGAACAACTTGGCAATGTCCTACGACAAACTTGGCCAGCACCAGCATGCCATCGGATATTTACAGGAAGCGTTGCAGATCACGCCGAATGATACCGATGCGTGGTACAACCTGGGCATGTCATACAGCAAACTCGGCCAGCAACAACAGGCAATTATTAGCTATCGGGAATCGGTGCGGATCAAGCCGGATCATGCCGAGGCATTGTATAACCTGGGCGTGTCCTACAGCAAACTTGGGCAATACCAGCATGCCATAGGATATCTACAGGAAGCATTGCGGATCAAGCCGGATGATGCCGAGACGTGGAACAACCTTGGTGTCTGTTGCGGCATTCTTGGCCAGCACCAGCAGGCCATAGGATATTTCCAGGAAGCGATACGGATCAAGCCGGATTTTACCGAGGCACGGAACAACTTGATCACTGCCAACGGTAAACTTGGTCAGCCCCAGCAGGAAATCCGCACCCATGGCACACCCGGGAAAAAAAAGGGGTCAAGCCGTTAAGCCTAACCCCTTGAATTGTCTGGTGGAGCTGAACGGGATCGAACCGTCGGCCTCCTGAATGCCATTCAGGCGCTCTCCCAGCTGAGCTACAGCCCCACGCTATTTAAGGGTAAGAATCTACTCCAGCCTCCCCTAAAAATCAACCGTCGAGAAAATTCCTACCGTTCCTTTTTCGACAGAAGGTAGACGGCGCTCTCCGCGAAGAGATTCGGCAGCACGCCACGGAGCACCCGCCCTCCCCGCTCGGTGGAAAGGCAGATCCGCCTCTCCACGGCGATCGCGTTTTTCCTGCAGTACTCGTCGAAATCAAGAACGGAGCAGAAGTGGATGTTGGGCGTGTTGTACCATTCGTATGGAAGGAAGTCGGTCTTGGGCATCCGCCCGTTGAAGAGGAGGAAAAAACGCATCCGCCAGAAAGCGAAGTTGGGAATTCCGACGACCCCTTTCCCCCCGACGCGCAGGATCTCCGAGAGGACGACGTCGGGCTTCTTCACCGCCTGGATCGTCTGGTTGAGGATGACGTAGTCGAAGGAGCGGTCCGGGTAATCGCGCAGCCCCCCGTCGATGTCCCCCTGAAGCACGGTCAGCCCCTTGGCGATGCAGGCGTGTACCCCTTCCTCCGTGATCTCGATTCCACGCCCGGTTACACCTTTCGCCTGTACCAGCTGCGAAAGGAGCGACCCGTCCCCGCACCCCAGGTCAAGTATCTTCGCGCCCGCCGGAACGAGATCGAGAATCACGCTGTAATCGATCCGCGATCCCTGCATCGTCACGCCCCCGCCGCCGGCGCCGCGATCCCGTTGCGCACGGCGACGTTCTCAAGGAAATTCTTGACGATTTTCGGCATCTCCCCTTCGTCCAGCAGGAAGGCGTCGTGGCCGTACCGGGAGTCGATCTCGCAATAAGTGATGTCGACGGCGTTCACCATCAGGGCCTTGACGATCTCCTTGGACTGGTAGGGTGGATACAGCCAGTCCGATTTGAACGAGACGACCAGGAACTTGGACTTCACCTTCTCAAGCGACTTGGCGAGCGCACCCGACGGAAGTGTCAGGTCGAAATAGTCGATCGCCTTCGTTATATACAGGTACGAGTTCGCGTCGAAGCGGCTGACGAACGCGTCTCCCTTGTAGCGCAGGTAGCTCTCCACCTCGAAGTCGAGGTTGAAGCTGTAGCCGAGCGTCTTCTTTCCCCGGAGGCGGCGCCCGAACTTCTCGTGCATGGAGTCGTCGGAGAGATAGGTGATGTGCCCGACCATCCGCGCAAGCGCCAGCCCGTCCTTCGGGACCGCTTTCCCGTAGTAATCCCCGTCGTTGAAGTTCGGGTCCGCCATGATGGCGGCGCGCCCCACCTGGTTGAAGGCGATCTGCTGGGGGGAGTGCTTCGCCGTCGTAGCGATCGGGATCGATGCGAGCACGCGGTCGGGATAGGAAACCGCCCATTGCAGCGCCTGCATCCCTCCCATCGAGCCTCCTGCAACCGCGAAGAGCCGCTCGATACCCAGGTGGTCTACGAGATGCCTCTGCACCTCAACCATGTCGCCGACTGTGATGATTGGAAACGAAAGCGCGTAAGGCTTGCCGGTCGCCGGGTTCACCGAAGAGGGGCCTGTGCTCCCCTGGCATCCTCCTATCACGTTCGAGCTGATAACGAAGTACCGGTCGGTGTCGAACGCTTTGCCTGGACCGATCGTAGCGTCCCACCACCCTTCCTTCTTGTCATCCGCGGAATATTTTCCCGCCGCGTGAGAGTCTCCCGAAAGGGCGTGCAGAATGAGGATCGCGTTGGTCTTGTCGCGGTTCAGCTTCCCGTAGGTTTCGTAGGCGATCGTGATGGGGCCGAGCCGGCCTCCCCCCTCGAGGACCATCTCGTGGGGCGGCTCGCAGAAGGTGAAGAATTTCTTTTTTACCAGCCCGACCGGGCCGACCTCTTTCCTGTGGGGCATCGCTCATTCTAACCGGATGATGCGGAGCATTCAACCGCGAGTTCCCCCAGCCGGTGCAGGATGGCCGCGGTTGCGCCCCAGATCGTGCGCGGGCCGTAGTCGAGGAAATAGACCCGTTGCGGCTTTCCCCGAAAATTCGACTCCGCGTAGCGGTAGCGGTCGAACTGGCCGAACATCGCAAGCGGCGCCTCGAAAACCTCGGCCATCTCGAATTCGTCCAGCTTGAATTCGGCGGAGGAGGAAAGCCTCGACACGAAAGGCTGTATGCAGAACCCGGTCACGGTGAGCACGGGGTCCATCGAGCCCAGGACCTCCACGTCCTCGCGGCGTATCCCCAGTTCTTCGTTGGACTCGCGGAGAGCAGTTTCCAGGAGATCCGCGTCGCCGGGATCGCGGCTCCCACCGGGGAAGCACACCTGCCCCTTGTGGTGCGGGACGCGCTCCGTGCGGCGGGCAAGCACGACCGTCACGCCTTCGCCGTTGTCGCGCAGCGGGACGAGAACGCCGGCCGACCTAAGCCCATCGGGGGGCGCCACGCGGACCGCAGCGGGAAGGAGGACCCCCTGGAGGCGTGTGAAAAATCCGTTCACTTGCGAACCGCATCCTTTTCCAGAACGATGAACTCCGACCGATCGAATCCCAATGCCCGGAAGAACCCCACGAGTTCCGCGTCGTTCCAGTCGACCATCGTGAGGACCTTTTCGACGTTATGATTCTTGAAGTACAACCCTAGTTTCTCTATCAGGGCGCGCGCGATCCCCTTTCCCTGAAACCCCGGATCGACACCGACTATCTCGATCCATCCGCTCTTGGGAATGCCGAACTCCCATCCGCGTATGTCGGCGAAGACGAAGCCCGCGACTTTGCCTTCAGTCTCGGCGACGAGGCAGCCAAGCGGGTTGCGCGCCAGCAGGTCGATGATACGGGACTCCCATTGCGCCTCGTGCGGCCTTCCGGTGATCTTTTCGTTTATCGAAAGGACGGATTCCGTGTCCTGCGGGGTCATCCGCCGCACCGTCAAGCTCATTTCCTCCTCCTGCGTTCCATCATGTAATTGCGGACGACGTCCACCAGCACAGAAGGCTTGGCGTACTCCTTGAAAATGTTCTTGAACGAATCGTGGCCCGACACGGCGTTGAAGAGCGCGTCGTGGATCCGCTGGTCGAACTTCGCCATCGAGATGACGGTCCCCAGCGTCCCGGCGATTTCCCCCATCTTGCACAGGTTCCGCATCCACGTGCCGTACGCGTAGTCGTCGCGGAGCGGCCTGGCCGCCTCCTCGTACCGGCGGAAGGATGCGACGGAAATTCCGTGCTCGATCATCTTGTCCGCCGCGAGGATCCCCGTCTCTATCGCCATGTTGATCCCTTTCCCCTTGAAAGGGCGAAGCCATCCGGTGGCGTCCCCCACCGTGAGGTAGTGACCGCCGGTAGCGCCCTCCGCGGGCGCGCCGGGAAACTTCCCGCGATACACCTCCTGCGCGTCGATAGAGACCTCAGGGAGATGCTCGCGGACGATGTCCAGCGAGAGGAATGCGTAGATGTCCTCCACCGTGGCGTCGGCCCCAGCCACGTTGACGATGATGTGGTCCCCCTTCGGAGTTATGGCCCCGAACTCCAGGTTGGGAATCCCCGGCGGGAAAAGGTAGGCGTAGATTATGCTCCCCAGCTTTTTCTCGATGAAGGAGGGTTCGGCGTGGATCTTGACGATGTAGGTCTGGACGAACTTCCGGGGGCGGCTGTACCTACCCCCGGTGGCGGTCTCGAAGATGTCGACCATCCCGTCGTCGAGCCCGAACGCCCCCGCCACGGCGTCCGCCTTCAGCATCCCGCCTTCCGTGTATAGGAAAACCTGCTTCCTCTCTCCCTTCGGGAAATCGATCCCGGTAACGCGGCTGCGGTAGACCTCCACCCCTTCCTTCTCTGCGCATGAAAGGAGGTACCCGTCGAACGTCGCCCGGCGGACGGTGTACGTGGCGCTGGAATGGTGCGGCCCGACGAGGAGGATCTCCTTCCCGCCGGCGTGGAGGCGGTAGCCGTAGATCTGGCGCTTGATGATCTCGTAGGGGAGCTCGACGCCGAGGCCGTTCCGTAGGATCTCTTCCGAGGGCGGGGAGAGCACGCCGACACACTGGTTGTGGTGGCGCTCGAAGTTCTTCCCTTCGAACAGGACCACCCGGACGCCCAGGTCCCGTTCCCGCGACCGGCGCATGAGGCGGATGGCGGTAGCCGACCCACCGGGGCCGCCCCCTATGACCGCGATCGTTTTACCGCGGATATCATCGCCGCCAGCCAATCCCGCCTCCCGATACGTCATCTTTCGCCTATTCCACGTCCGGCGCGATGACGGCAAGCAACTGCCCATCCTCGACGCCTTCGTTGACCTTGACGCAGATTTCGCGGATAACGCCGGCCGCATGGGACTTCACCGCGTTCTCCGTCTTCATCACCTCTATGTTCATCACCTCTTCGCCGCGCTTCACCCGGTCGCCGACTTTCAGCTGCCGGTCCTTGGTCCCGATCCTCCAGACAGTCCCCGTCACCGGCGCCCCCATCTCCCCCTTTACGCCGTGCGAGGCCTTCCGGACCGTCTTCCGCGCGGCAGCCGCCTCGGGAAGCTCGACGGGAAACACGTGCATGATGTTGTCGACGGACAGGACCACCTGCTTCACGCCGCCCACCCCCTCGCCGATCGAGACGAGTTTGATCACATGGGGCCTGTCGTTCAGCGGGAACGAAACAGAATCGCCGGGCCGCCGCAGCCCCCGGAACCATACGGCCGTGGGCAGGATGGTCGTATCGCCGTAATATTGGCGGAACTTCAGGAAGTCCACCGCCGCCTTCGGGTGCATAAGGTATAGGACGAACTCCTCGTCGGTGGCGGGCCGGCCCAGCTCGTCATCCATCGCCTTCCTGGATTTATGCAGGTTGTCGTCCGGAAGCCGGTCGAGCGGCGACGACTCTATCCGATCCTTCTTCGCCTTCTCGTCCGCGCCCTCACCGAACGCGCTGCGGTAGACCCAGTCCTTCGGCCAGCCGAAGGGAAGCGGGCCGTACTTTCCCAGTAGCAGGTTTTTCAGGTCGTCGGTCGCCCCGGAATAGAGCCGCAGCAGCACGTTCTCGTCGGCCTGGGAAAGGGCTTCCAAGCGCTCTCCCGACTGGATGTACCGGTCGAGGACGTGGAAGAGCCGCCGGACGTTGTGGTCTCCGCCATCCTTGTGAAAGCGCTGCACGATCCCCGCCCATGTCGTCCAGGTGATCTGCGAGCCGGGCGTGACGTCGAAATACTTGATGATCCGGTTCCCGTAAGCCATCCCCTTGAGGATGTCGGGCATAAGCTCCAGGAAGCCGCCCTTTTCCGCCTGTTCGAAGGAGGAGGGAAATGCGCCGCCGGGCATCCGGTGATCCGTAACGTCGTGGGAGAAACCCTTGTACTGGGACTCGAACTTCTCGTAGTTGCGGATGAACCCCCGAACGACGTCGGATGCCTCTCCCGCGCGGACCATGTCAAGCCGGACCGGGAAGCCAAGCTCGCGGAGGTAGCGCGTGAGCGGACGCACGGGCACATGACCGTAGAACCGCGAGAAGGCGTCGTCGGTGACGTCGAACAGTTTCGCCCCGGCCCCTGCCGCCGCAGCCATTGCGGGGATCGCCAGTCCGTCGGTTGCGTGGCGATGGTACTGTAGTACTAGGTCGGGGTGCTTCTGGAATATCGCGTCGACCAGCCGCCCGATGCGCGCGGGGCTGCCCACGCCCGCCATGTCCTTTATGCACAGGATGATGCCGCCGGCCCCCCCGCACATCTCCACGATCTCCTTGACCACCCTCAGGTAGTAGGCGTCGGAGCATTGGGGAGACTCGGTGAAGGAGATCGCGGGCTCGAAGATCTTCCCGCCCGAGAGCACCTCCTCGGCGATC
>Ga0334722_10004663_pt1 | contig 14120 bp, 13 predicted proteins | sample C3_bottom_MG_FD_207210 | JGI IMG/M metagenome (GOLD analysis project Ga0334722, IMG submission 207210) | Sediment microbial communities from Yellowstone Lake, YNP, Wyoming, USA - C3_bottom | ecosystem: Environmental > Aquatic > Freshwater > Lake > Sediment | place: USA: Wyoming | collected...
CTCCTTCCCTCCGTTCCCGAGGTCGCCGCCGTCCGAGAGGAGGAGGATGAGGCGACCGGGGCCGGAAAGGGAGCTGAAGCTGGCGAGGGCCACCCCGAGACCGGATCCCAGATCCGTTCCGGCTCGACTCAGGGCGGTAGGCTCGGCCCAGTCGAGGGCCCGGTCGAGGGCCTCGAGATCCTCGGTCATCGGCACGAGGAGGCGTCCCTCGCCCTTCACGATGACGAGGGAGAAGGCGTCCCCGGCGCGTTCGGCGAGGAGGAGGCGCAGGAGGGACTTCGCCGAGGCGAGACGACTGTCCCCGAGGTCGACGGCCTCCATGCTCCTCGACACGTCGAGCACGAGGGCCACCTCGAGGCCCGAGCGTTCGACCCGCTCGGCCCTCTGGCCCAGGGAGGGCGCCGCGAGCCCGAAGGCGACAGCCGCGATGAAGGCGAGGGAGGCCGCGAGGCCGCCGAGGGTGGCGGCCGACCGCCTCCTCGAAAAGGCCTCCTTGACGGGCACGGGGGCGAGAAGGCGCGCCACGGCTCCCAGTCTCCGGAGGCGGCCGAGGGTGAGGAGAAGCTCGAGGGGGAGGAGGAGGAGGAGCCAGAGGGCCTCGGGGCGGCTTAAGTTCATGCGAGCTCCGATCCCGTCGCCAGGCCGAGGAGGCGAGCGAGGGCCAGGGCCGCGAGGGAGAGGAGAAGAAGGCTCGGGACGAGGGAGCGCTCCGAGGCGACGGCCCTGCTCCGCGAGAGGGAGAGGCTTCGCTCCGCGATTCCGGCGAAGGCCGCGGCGAGGGCCTTGCCGTCGGCGGCCTCGTAATAGGTGCCTCCGCCGCGCCGGGCCAGGGCCTCGAGTTCGGCGCGGTCGTAGGCCGAGACATAGGTGCCGCTCCGTCTCGTGCCCGTCTCGGGATCCTGGTAGTCGAGGGGCGCGTCTCCCCTGCTGCCGATGCCGACCACGCTGAGGACGAAGCCCGCGTCGGCGGCGAGGGCGGCGGCGGAGGCCGGGGCGAGGGAGCCCGCGTTGTTCTCGCCGTCCGTGAGGAGAACGATGTGCCGTTCCCGACCCCGGCCAGCGGGCAAGCCGTGGGAGGCCGCGACAGCGATGCCCGAGCCGATGGCCGTGCCCTCTCCGAGCATGCCGGGGGCGAGGGAATCGAGGCGTCCGAGAAGGGCGGCGTAATCCAGGGTAGGAGGTGAGATCAGGGCGGCCTCACCGCCGAAGGCGACTAGGCCGACGGCCTCGTTGCGCCGGGAGGCGAGGAAGATCCTGATGATGGCGCGGGCCGCGCCGAGGCGGTCGGGAAGGATGTCGGACGCAGCCATGCTGGGCGAGACGTCGACGACGAGCATCACTTCGTTCCCGCGCTCGAGGTAGAGGAGGCGCTGACTGACGAGGGCCGGCCCGGCGGCCGCGAAGACGAGGAGAAGGTAGCCCAGGGCCGCGAGGAGCCTCCGGAGGGCAGAGGCGACCCGATAGGTCGGAGAAGGGAGGGGTGGCGGGACGCCGCGGGAGTCCGCGAGCCCGAGGGGCAGGAAGATCCTCCCCGCGAGGAGGCGCCGGGCGAGGACCCAGAGGAGGGGCGCGAGGAGGAAGGAGAGGGCCCAGGCGCGCTCAAGCACGAGCATCGAGGTGTTCCTCCGCCAGGGCGCCGAGGGCGCGGAGCCGTCCGCTCGCCGCGAGTCGTGGCCCGGGCCCCGGCCTCTCGCCGCCGAAGCGGACCCGATCGGCCTCGGCGAGGAGGGCGGCCAGTTCCTCGCGGGAATCCGCGTCGGGAAAGCGCTCGAGGGGAAGGGCCCGGAGCTCGGCGGGCGTCAGGGCCTCGGCCTCGGCGACGAGGCGCCTGGCCAGGTAGCGCCGTTCCGCGGCGGCCAGGAGGGCGAAGAAGGGCGCCGCCTCGGCGCCGCCGGCATTGTCATCGAGCCAGTCGAGGGTGGCCGAGAGGGTCTTCCAGGCTTCCTTCTCCCTCCAGCCCGCGAGGAGGGCTCGAGCCCCCGGTATGAGCCAGAAGACGAGGGCTGCGGCGGCCAGGGCGAGGAGGGCGAGGAGGGCGAGAAGGCCATAGATATAAAGGATGGTTCCGGGAGGATCGCGCTGGGGTCGGGGTCCTTCGAGCTCGCGGTCGCCGGGCGCGAGGACAGAGGCAGTCTCGTAGTCCAGGGCGGGGACGCGGAGGCCCGGCAAGTTGAGGGGAGGCAGGCTCCCCTTTCCCGGGGACCAGGGCACGAAGACCAGGGTGAGGACCCAGCTTCCCTCCCTCCCCGCGAGGATGGCCTCGCGGAGTTCCGGATCGACAGCCTCCCCGGACCGGGGGGCTGCGGTGGGCAGTCCCTCCCCGCTCTTGAGGTCGAAGGATTTGAGCCCCGTCCTCCCGCCCTCGAGCCTCGCGGAGAGCCGCACCGTCTCCCCGACGTGGAAGACGCGGGGCGACAGGCTGACCTCGCCCAGCCCCTGGATGGGCGCGATCTGGGCCGAGAGTCCCGCCGGGACCAGGGCCGCGAAGCAGAAGAGGCAGGCGACCGGGGACGGGCGGGGCGCGCTCAGAGGCTCCTCCTCCGCCGGGCCTCGAAGAATTCGAGGAGCCTGCGGGCCGGATCATCGGCCGTGTCGAGCTCGAGGCAGGGAACGCGCGCGCCGGCGAGGCCCTCGCGGATCCGGGCCGCGTCGGCTTCCCAGAAGGCCGCCCAGGCCCTCCTCCAGCTCCGGCTCCCCAGGGCGAGGAGCCTCGTCCTCCCCGTCTCGGGATCGACGGCCTGGAAGGCCCCCCCCGCGGGGAGCTCTCCCTCGAGGCCGTCCTTGAGGCGCAGGGCGACGACATCGTGCCTCCGCGCCATCAGCGCCAGCTCGGGGGCCCAGCCCGCGCTCCGGAAGTCGGAGAGGATGACGACGAGGCTGCGGCGTTTGAGGAGGCTCGAGACTGTCGCGATCGAGTCGGCCAAGGCGGAAGCCTCCGAAGGCCCGGTCGACGCCCTTGAGGCGAGCCGCGGCGCGGGGAGGGAGCGATCTCCCTCGGCCCCGAGGTCGAGCTCGACGAAGGCGAGGGCCTTCCGCCACCCCCTCCGGGGAGCCCGCCAGGCCAGGGGACGGTCGGAGAAATGGAGGCCGCCGACGGGCATGTCCCGCAGTCCCGCCGCGTGCCCGAGGAGGGCGGCGACGAGAAGGGCCATGTCGGCCTTCGAGCAGTCCGCGGAGCCCTCGTCCATCGAGGCCGAGCGGTCGAGGAGAAATACGAGTTCAAGGGAGCGGTCCTCGCGGTAGGTGCGAACGTAGGCCCGCGACTGCCGGACAGTGACATTCCAGTCGATGAGGCGGGCGTCGTCGTCGGGCCCGTACTCGCGGAGGGAGTCGAAGTCGAGGCCGCGGCCGCGGAACACGGAGCGGAATTCGCCGCGGGTGAAGGCCGTCGAGAGGGCCGGCGAGGTGAAGAGGAGCCTTCTGATCCTGTCGTGGAGCGCTTCCCGGTCCATCACCGCGGTTACCGTCCCCTCGCTCAGGGCAGAGGGAGGGAGTGGAGGAGGCCCGAGATCACCGCGTCGGCCCCGAGCCCGTCGGCCTCGGCCTGGTAGGAGAGGACGAGACGATGCCTGAGGACGGGGTGCGCCATGGCCTTGATGTCCTCGGGGAGGACGTGGTCGCGGCCGGCGAAGAGGGCGGTCGCCCTGGCGCAGCGGAAGAGGTGGATGGAGGCCCGGGGCGAGGCGCCGAATTCGACGTGGCGGACGATGTCCTTGCCGAGGGCGCCCTGCTCCGTGCCCGGCCGGCTCGCGCGGACGAGGCGCACGAGGTAGGAGACGATGGCGGGATCGCAGCGGACCTCCTCGGCGGCGGCGCGGAGTAGTTCGATCTCCGGCGCGCCGAGGACCTTTTCGACGGGAGCCCGCGAGGCCGAAGGGCCGGCCGAGCGTCGGACGATGTCAGCCTCCTCGGAGGCCTCGGGGTAGCCCGCGACGAGCTTCATGACGAAGCGGTCGAGCTCGGCCTCGGGAAGGGGATAGGTGCCCTCGTGCTCGATGGGGTTCTGCGTGGCCAGCACGAAGAAGGGGGCGGGCAGGGCGTGGCTCTCGTCGCCGATCGTCACCTGTCCCTCCTCCATCGCCTCGAGGAGGGCGGCCTGGACCTTGGCCGGGGCCCGGTTCACCTCGTCGGCCAGGACGATGTTGGCGAACAGCGGCCCGCGCCGCGCGACGAAGCGGCCGGTGTTCTGCTCCCAGACCAGGGCCCCGGTGATGTCGGCGGGAAGGAGGTCGGGCGTGAACTGGATGCGGCTGAAGTCGAGGCCGGCGATCTCCGCGAAGGTCTTCACCGCCAGGGTCTTGGCGAGGCCCGGCACGCCCTCGAGGAGGACATGGCCGCCGGCGATGACCGCGGTGAGAATGCCCCTGACGAGACCGTCTCGGCCGACGAGGCGCTTGGCCATCTCGGCCTTCGCGCGCTCGGCGATCCCGACGGCTTCCTGAACGCGTCCCTCGCTGCCCATCTCGGTGTCCTCCCCGGGCCCGGGCCGGTTCAAGTCCGGAGGGCCTTCTCTCTGTGTCGCTGTCCGGCCTAACGCGGCCTCAGGGCCTGGAGCCCCTTCTCGTCGAGGATTCTGATGCGGCGGCCCTCGACTTCGAGGAGGCCGCGCGCCTCGAGCTCGCCGAACTCCCGCGAAAGGCTCGGGCGCGCGACACCGAAGACTGCGGAGAGCCTCTCCTTCGAACTCTGGAGCCTGACGACGAGGCCCTCGGGTCGACTTTCGGCGTTCCGAAGCAGCCAGTCCGCGAGGCGCTCGCGGAGGGTGGCGAAGGAGAGACTGCGGTACTTGTCGGCGAGGAAGGCCACCCTCCTGCCCATGTCCATGAGCAGGGCCTCGAGGAGGGTCGGAAAGGCGGCCGAGAGGGAGAGGAGCTGCTTCCGCGGTATGACGGCGACCCGTAGTCTGGTCCTCGCGATGAGCGTGACGGGGAGGAGGCGGCTCGGCGAGAAGAGGACGGCGGTGGCGACGGGCTCTGGGGCCCGCAGAGTCTCGACTATGACCGTCTTCCCCTCGCCGCTCGTCATCTCGGCGGCGGCCTCGCCCTCGACGATCAGGCGGAGATCATCGTAGACGCAGCCGGCCAGAAGGACGACGCGGCCCGCGTCGTATTCGAGGAAGCGCGGAGGCGCCGCCGAAAGGGCCCGGCCCAAGGCCGCGAGGTCGGCGCCTTCGAAGAGCTTCGAGGTCGCGAGGAGACCGAGGTCGCGCTCGAGGCTCCTCACGGCGTGGCGCTCCCGCCGGTCGGCGCCGCCTGGTTTGCGGCATCGTCCTGTCCGGCATCGGGCGCCGCAGGGGCCGTCCCGCTCGCGTCTGCTCCCGGGCCGTCGGCCGTAGGGGCGGCGTCGGGGCCGAGGCCCTTGTCGCCGAGGGCCTTGGCGACGGCCTCGCGCTCGACGAGATGGGGCTCGGCCAGGAGCGAGGCGACCGCGTCCTTGTCAGCGAAGCCCGCCTTGAGGGCCTCCCCGAGGGCGGCCAGTCCCCCCGGTCCGTCGTCGGCCCGCGTCAGCCTGAGCCGCGCGAGGGCGAACCAGGCCGCGCCCCGCTTGGGGTCCTTCTCGACCAAAGCGGCGAGGGCCTCGATGGCCCGCGCGTACTCGCCCGTCTTCTCGAGGAGGGCGCCCAGCCTCTCGAGGGAAGGCGTGTCGATGGTCCCGGCCGAGCGGAGGTCCTCCCAGGCGGCGATGGCCTCGGCGTCGCGGCCCGCGTCGGCCAGAGCGCGCGCGTTGAGCGACAGGAGGACGGCGTCGTCGGGCTTGGCCTTGACGAGGGGCGCGAGGCGCTCGATGGCCTTGGCGGGCTCTCCCGCCTCGACGAGGAGAAGGGAGGAATTGTAAACGATATCCGGGGCCCAGGCGTCGAGGGAATAGGCGCCCTCGTAAGCATCGGCCGCCTCCTTCATCCTGCCCGCCTTGTAGAGGGCGTAGGCGCGGAGGCCGAGAAAGCGCAGGTTGTCCGGTTCGGCCTTGATGAGCCCGTCCGCGACCGCGAGGGCCCGATCGTAGCTGCCGGCCTCGACGAGGGCCCGGGCGGCGTTGTAGGAGGCGGCGGCGAGGGAGGGATCGAGGGCCAGGGACCTGTCGTAGGCCTTGCCCGCCTCGGCGTACTTGCCGGCCGCGAGCCAGGCGTTGCCCACCCCGTACCACTCCACGGCCAGATCGTGCCTCGCCGGCGAGACGGCGCAGGAGGAGAGGGCGAGCGCGAGAAGGACGAGGGCGGCGGGCCCCGCCTTGCGGCCTCGTTCCATCCCTAGCGTCTCAGCACCGTCTCCTCGATCGTCCGGATCTGCGAACGATAGAGGTTGGCGATGTTGGCGCCGTAGTCGGCGATGAGCTGGAGCATGTCGCGGGGCCGCTCGTCCTCGTCGCGGCCGTTGATCCGGTCGCCCGCGTCCCCGAGGCCTGGGCAGATGTAGGCGCGGTCGTTGAGGACGGGGTCCATCCAGAGCGTGGAGACCGTGGCGTTGGGCACCGCGCGGACGATGCGGAGGGCGCCTTTCAGGGCCGAGATGACATTGAGGAAGCGCACCGATTTCGGCTTGACACCGCGGTCGAGGAGATACTTCACCACGGTGACGAGGCTGCCTCCCGTCGCGTTCATCGGATCGGCGAAGACGAGGTCCTTGCCGTCCAGCTCCTCGACGCGGAAGTAGGAGCGGTCGAGGTCGAGGATGTACTCCATGTCCGACTCGCTCTTGGTCTCGTCGCGCTTGATCTTGAAGAGGGCGAAGGGCGTCACGTAGCCCTTGGACGAGTACTCCTCGATCTCCTTCGAGAGGATCATCGAGGGGAGGAGGGCGCCCCGGAGCATCACGCACATCACGGTGTTCTCCACCGCCGCGTCGATGTCGGGGATCTTGTGCACCGCGAAATGCTGCACGGGCACCGACACCGGCGTCTTCACGATGAGGTAGTTCTTGGTCGGGCCGGCCCCGCCGAAGCCCAGGTTGAAGAGGAGCTCGAAGGCGCGCTGGATGTAGTAGGTGAATTCCTGCCTTTGCGTGCGCACGTCGCGGAGCTTGGCGATGAGGCGGCTCGCCTCGCCGTGGTTCTCGGCGGGCGTCACGAAGGAGTAGACCTGGATGCGGGGCTCGGAGGCGCAGATATCCTGCATGAGGGCGCCCATCGAGTTGTAGAGCTCGATGAGGGCGCCTTCCTCGCGCTCCCGCTCCGCTTGATTGGCGCTGTGGGAGAGGATGTTGAACGAGACCATGGCCTGCCGATAGAGGACATCCATCCGGGCCAGGAGCCCGCGGTCCGACTCGTTGAGGTAGCCGTCGAGGTCCTCGGCCTTCAGCACAACCTTGTTCATCGCTTGATCACCTCGCCCATGGCTCCCGACGCGATGCCGACCGCGTTGCCCTCGTCGAAGTCCAGGTGGCATTCGAGGGCGTAGGTGGCGTGGACCCGGCAGACGACGTTCTCGAAGATCGCGGAGCGCTCGCCGCCCACGCGGAGGGACACCAGCTCCTTGTCGGCGACGCCGAAGCGCTCGGCCGCGGGGGGATCGAAGTGGATGTGGCGCTTCGCGATGATGAGCCCCTTGTCCTTCTTCACCGTTCCCGCGGGACCCACGATCTCCATGCCCATCGAGCCCTCGAGCTGGCCCGACTCGCGGACAGGACAGCCGGGCACGCCGAGCTTGAAGACATCGGAGGCCAGGATCTCGCACTGAGTCTCCTTGCGCTCGGGCCCGAGGATGCGCACGCCCTCGAACTGGCCCTTGGGGCCCCTTATGGTCACAGTCTCGGCGCAGGCGAACTGGCCGGGCTGGATGAGGTCCTTGGTCTTCGTGAGCCCGTGGCCCTTGCCGAAGAGAAGTTCGAGATCCTCGCGGGAGACGTGGATGTGGCGGTTGGAGAGATTGACGAGCACCTGGGTCTCCCGGGTTTTCTTCTCGGGCATCGGGGCCTCCTAAGGGGGTGGTGGGCGCGCCTCGGGCCTTCGGCGCGACGCTCCAGAGTAGGCGGACAGGAGCGCCGGGGTCAAGACGTGCGAGGAGGAGGCGGGAAGCGGCGGATCGGCGATTTACTGGAAAAGCGATGGATGGGCGGCGTCGACCTCGATGCCCGCGAGGGCGGCGGGCAGCTCGACGAGGCCGTGGATGCGCGGGAAGGGCAGGTCGGCGTAGCGGTCGAATTCGTCGAGGAGGATGCCGTGGCCGCCGGCCTCGACGAAGCCGCGCACGTACTTCGGGAGGTCGTCGACGAGGACGCTCTCGGCCGGAGCGGCGCCCCGGTCGCCGAGGACGCGCTCGATGGCCTCGGCGTGGGGCTTTCCCTTGAGTCGGTTGAAGCGGATGTCGTAGACCGTCTCGAAGAGATCGGAGACTCCCAGCTTGGAAAGGACCCGCTCGGCGTGCTCCATCGGGGAATTGGTGAAGATCACCTTGGGCAGGGCGATGGACTCGAGGAGACGGCGGAGGGCCGGGTCGCGGGAGATCACCGACTCCTCGCCGGCGGGATGCACGGCCGCGAAGAAGGCCTCGGCGTCCGTGAAGGCGTGCTCGGCCATCAGCCACTCGAGGGTGGTCCCGTAGCGCCGGGACCGGTCGCGTCGGATCTCGGCCGCCTCGGAGATGTCGAGTTCGAGGAAGGAGGCGACGAAGTTGTTCATGCGCTGGAGGATGTCGCGCTCCATCCCGACGAGGTCGGAATAGAGCGTGTTGTCGAGATCGAGGAGAAGGAGACGAAGCATTGGCCCATCATGGCACAGGGGCCCGCGATTTTCTACCTCGGTCGATGAGGGCGCCGTCCTTGACTGGCCGAAGGGCCCCCGGGATACTGGCGCGGTGGCGGAACGCAACCTGGTCTACGACGCCCTGGTCCTCAGGGCCAAGGACGTCCCCTCGGGAAGCCGAGTCGTCACCTTCCTCAGCGCCGAGGCCGGCATCCTCGACGCCTTCGTCTTCGGCGGCCCGAAGTCGAAGCTCCGCTCGGCGGCCTCGCCTTGGAGCTCGGGCCGCGTCTTCCTCTACCACGATCCCCTGCGCGACTACCTCAAGGTCTCCGACTTCGAGGTCGCCGAGGCCTTCTCGGGCCTCCGCGATGGTCTCAGGCGCATCATGTCGGCCAGCTTAGTCGGCGAACTCCTCATCAAGACCTCGGGAGGCGGCGGCGACTTCCCCGAGGTCCTGGGTATCGCGCGCGACACCCTAGCGGCCCTCGAAACCCTTCCCGAGGGCAGGACCGACTATCCCCTCCTCCTCTTCATCTGGCGCCTCGTCGGCGTCATCGGCCTCCTTCCCGACCTCGGCGCCTGCGTCCTCTGCGAGAGGGAACTCGGCCCGGCTGAGCCTCGCCTCTGGCTCCGGAACGAGGGCGGCTTCGCCTGCCCGCGCTGCCGACCGGAGACGGGCGGCCTCGGCCCCCGGGACGGAGGCTTCGCGGAAGCGCCCCGCCTTTCCGCGGGGGCCCTGCGCTGGCTCGAGAGGGCGGAGTCCCTCCCCTTCGCCCAGGCCTTCGAGGTCGGCCTCGACGGCGCGTCCCTCGCCGGGCTCCGGCGCCTCGCCTTCGCCCTGGCCCTCGAGGCCGCCGACGGCCCCCTCGAGACCCTCCGCTCGGGAGCCGGCATCCTGTGAGGTGCTTCTTCGCCCTCCCCCTCCCCGCCGGAGCCCGGCCGGCCCTGGCCGGCGTCCAGGCCCTCCTCGCCGAAGCGGCCCGGGGTTGCCGCTGGACCCCGCCCGGCACCCTCCACCTCACGCTGAGCTTTCTCGGCGAGCTGTGCCCCGAAGAGGTAGAGACGGCGAGGGCGATCCTCCTACGACTGTCACCGCCGGCCAGGCCCCCGGCCCTGGCCTTCGACCGCCTCGACTGGTTCCCGGACCGGCGCCGCCCCCGCGTCCTGGTCGCCCTCGGGGCCCTTCGGCCCGCTGCCGCGGGTGCCGTCGCCGGGCCGGATGGCCTGGCCGAGCTCCAGCTCCGCCTCGAGGCTGGTCTCCGTGCCGAAGGCCTGATCTCGGGGCAAAGCCTGCCCTTCCGGCCCCACCTCAGCCTGGCGAGGCTGGGCGGCGACAGTCGTAGGCCCGCCATCCCTGCAGCCCTCCTTTCCGAAGCCGGGGCCCTCCTTGCCGCCTCGGGGTCCTGGGGCTTCGAGCGCCTCGTCCTCTTCGAGTCGAGGCTGGGCAGGGGAGGCGCCCTCCACCTCCCCCTCGCTGAACTCGGCTTCGGCAAAAGCGGCCTCGGACCTGCAGGCTCCGCAAGCGGGGCGGACTGAAAGCGGCGTTTATGATACAAATTAGCCTTCGGTCCCAGCCCGGCGGAAAGCCGCGAGGACCGGGGAAGGACAGACCATGCGCGCAGTCGACGTGATTCTCAAGAAAAGGGCGGGAGGAGAACTCGACCGCGAGGAGTTGGCCGCCCTCATAAACGGCTATGTCGCGGGCAGTATCCCCGAGTACCAGGTCTCGGCCTGGCTCATGGCCGTCTTCTTCAAGGGCATGACCCCCGCGGAGACGGCCCTCCTCACGGAACTCATGCTGAATTCCGGCAAGCGCATGGACCTCTCGGGGCTCGAGGGCCCCTTCATCGACAAGCACTCGACCGGAGGCGTCGGGGACAAGGTCTCCCTCGTCCTCGCCCCCCTCGCCGCGGCCTGCGGCGTCAAGGTGCCCATGATGTCGGGTCGGGCCCTCGGCCACACGGGCGGCACCCTCGACAAGCTGGAATCCATCCCCGGCTACCGCACGGGCCTGAGCGAGGCCGAATTCCGCGAGGGCATCAGGAAGGATGGCTTCGCCATGACCGGCCAGACCGCCGAGATCGTGCCCGCCGACAAGAAGCTCTACGCCCTCCGCGACGTGACCGGCACCGTCGAGTCCATACCCCTCATCACCGCCTCCATCCTCTCGAAAAAGGTCGCGGAGGGGGCCGACTGCCTCGTCTTCGACGTCAAATCGGGCCCCGGCGCCTTCATGAAGACCGTCGCCGACGCCGAGCGCCTGGCGCGGAGCCTCGTCGACACCGGCAGGGCCATGGGCAAGCGCATCATCGGCGTCATCACCGACATGTCCGAACCCCTCGGCACCAGCGTCGGCAACTTCTTCGAGATCGAGGAGACCCTCGACTGCCTCGAGGGCCGCGGTCCCGCCGACCTCATGGAAGTCACCCTCCGCCTGACCGCCTGGATGCTCGTCGCGGGAGGCAGGGCGAAGGGCATCGACGAGGCCCTCCTCCTCTGCGAGAAGGCCCTGGCCGGCGGCCGCCCCCGCGAGCTCTTCCTCGCCAACGTGAAGACCCAGGGCGGCGACGTCGAGAAGATGCTCGCACTCCGGGGCAAGTTCCGCTCCTCCCACTCCTTCGAGCTCCGCGCCCCCGAGGCCGGCTTCATCGCCTCCATCGACGCCTGGAAGATCGGCATCGCCTCCGTGCACCTCGGCGTGGGCCGCAACACCGCCGCCGACTCCGTCTCCCCCGACGTCGGCCTCATCTTCGCCCGGAAGTCGGGCGAGAAGGTCGCCAAGGGCGATCTCGTCGCCACCGTCTTCGGCAAGGACCAGGCCAGTCTCGCCGCGGCCCGGCCCCTCGTCCAGGACTCGCTCACCATCGCGAAGGAGGCTCCGCCCCGGCCCTCGCTCGTCATCAAGGAAATTCTCTCGTGATGAAATGGATCAAGAAGGAGGCCGGGCCCGCCACCGTCCGCTCCCTCGCCGACCGCTTCGGCCTGGATCTCCTGGCCGCCTCCATCCTCGTCCGCCGGGGCATCACGAGCCCCGCCGACCTCCTGTGGTTCCTCGAGGACGACCCCCGCTACCTCCACAACCCCTTCCTCTTCGAGGGAATGGAGGACGCCGTCGACCGCATCCTCCTGGCCATGGACGAGGGCGAGAAGGTCCTCGTCTTCGGCGACCGCGACGCCGACGGCGTAACGAGCACCACCCTCCTCGTCGAGGCCTTCGCGGGCCTCGGCATCGACGTGAGCTGGCGCCTCCCCGGCCAGGCCGAGCCCTACGGCCTCTCGATCGCCGCCGTCGACGAATTCGCCGCCCTGGGCGGCACCCTCATCGTCACCGTCGACTGCGGCATCTCGAACCACGCCGAGGTCGACCACGCCGCGACCCTCGGCGTCGACGTCATCATCGTCGACCACCACCTCCTCAAGGCCGAGGAGCCGCCCGCGGCCCTCGCCGTCATCGACCCCAAACTCGAGGGCACGGCCTACCCCTTCCGCGACCTGGCCGGCTGCGGCGTCGCCTACAAGCTGGTGGCCGCCCTCAAACTCGCGCGCACCGGCGTCTACAAGCAGAACATCGCCCTCCTCAACGTGCGCCCCCTCAACGAGGCTTGGCTCATCGAGGCCGTGCGCCTGTCCAACCTCGTGGAGACCGGCCGAATCCGCGAGACCATCGTGCCCGGCAAGGTCGACCTCGGCAGCACCCGCCTCGTCCCCTTCCTCCAGGGCCGCCAGATCTTCGTCTGGGACGCCGAACTCCAGAAGCGCCTCTTCCAGAAGGCCCTCGGCAGCGGCGTCGAACTCCAGTGCTTCGACGCCCGCCCCGAGGTCGCGGCCCTCATCCCCTCGGCCGCCGGCCAGAGCCTCCTCCGCCTCCGCGAACTCTCCCGCATCGGCCGCTACCGCGAGGAGGTCCTCGAGGAGATCGACGTCTTCCAGAACCTCTTCGTCTCCTTCGCCCTCCGCAAGTCCGACTGGTTCGGCGAGGACGACCTGGCGCGCCTCCAGCTCGTCGCCCTCGGCACCATCGCCGACATCATGCCCCTCCGCGACGAGAACCGGATCCTCGTGAAGAAGGGCCTCGAGTCCCTCAACCGGAAACCCCGGCCTGGCCTCCAGGAGCTCCTCCAGAAGACCGGCCTCCTCGGCAAGAAGATCGGCACCGTCGAGGCCTCCTGGCAGATCACCCCCGTCCTCAACGCCGCCGGCCGCATGGGCTCCGCGGGCACCGCCGTCAGGCTCCTCACCGAGCCCGAAAGGCCCGCCCGCGAGGCCCTCGCCGACGAACTCCTGGCGATGAACCTCGAGCGGCGGCGACTGGGCTCCGAGGGCTGGGAGCGCATCTTCCCCCTGGCCATGGACAGCCTCAAGGCCCACGGGGAGAAGCTCGTGGTCGTCGGCGACCCCGCCGTCAACCGCGGCATCACCGGCATCATCGCCTCGCGCGTCGTCAACACCCTCTCCGTCCCCGCCGTCATCGCCGCCTTCATGCCCGACGGGACCGTCGTCGGGTCGATCCGCTCCGCGCGCGGCTTTTCCCTCACCACCTTCCTCGAAGCCTCCTCCGAGCTCTTCATCGACTACGGAGGCCACGACGCGGCCGCCGGCTTCAGCCTCCCCGTCGCCGACTGGCCCGAGTTCCAGCGCCGCGCCCTCGACTTCGCCGCCGCCACCGAGCTCTCCGAGCTCGAACAGACCGTCACCATCGACGCCGAACTCCCCCACGACTTCCTCAAGCCCGAACTGGCCGAGACCGCCGAGCGCTTCGAACCCTATGGCGAGGGAAACCCTCCCCTCGTCTTCCTCGCCCGCGCCGTCCCCATCGCCTCGGCGGACATCGTCGGGAAGCAGGAAAAGGCCCACCTCAAACTCACCCTCGATTTCGGCCGTCACCGCTGGCCCGCCCTCATCTGGAGCGGGGCCGAGCGCCTCGACCGCGACTTCTCCGTCGGCGAGCGCATCGACCTCGTGTTCAAGGTCACCAAGAACCGCTGGAACGGCCAGGACCAGCCCCAACTCGAAGTCCTCGACGCCCGCCGCGCCGAAGCCCCCCCGGCCAAGGGCGCCTCCCGAAGCCCGGACCGCCCCGCCCCTTGACCAAGACGCGCGCCCTCTGGTAATTTCCTTCTCGCCCGACGGCATTCCCCGGTTGTGTAATGGTAGCACAGCAGACTCTGGATCTGTTTGTGGGGGTTCAAATCCTCCCTGGGGAACTAGAGCGCCTTCTTCCGGGAGGGCGGACCGAAGACGAACGCGATTTCCGGCCCCGACGCGGAAATCGCCCGCGACGAGAGCGATCTCGAAGAGATCCCTCTCGTCGCGATGGCCCCTTCGTCTATCGGTTAGGACAAAAGATTCTCAATCTTTAAAGAGGGGTTCGACTCCCCTAGGGGCTAACCAAGAAAGACCCAGCCGAATGGCTGGGTCTTTCGCTTTAATAGCCCCTAGGGGAG
>Ga0334722_10004664_pt1 | contig 14119 bp, 11 predicted proteins | sample C3_bottom_MG_FD_207210 | JGI IMG/M metagenome (GOLD analysis project Ga0334722, IMG submission 207210) | Sediment microbial communities from Yellowstone Lake, YNP, Wyoming, USA - C3_bottom | ecosystem: Environmental > Aquatic > Freshwater > Lake > Sediment | place: USA: Wyoming | collected...
TGGTGTCTCCGGCTTTAACTGGGGCGGTCTTGAGAAAAGGCAAGCGTGGCGAAACTACGATCAAATATTTGGCCGCACGTTTGAGCAGATTAGAAAATACGACAAGCCGATCGCTATTACGGAGATAAGCTCTATCGAGAACCCACGGGCCGGCCGGCAGTCAAGAGCTGCCTGGATCACGGAAACGCTGGCCAAAGTCAAAAACAGCGATCCGAAAGTCTCCATGATCATTTGGTTCGAGTCTACGTTCGAAGCCAACAACAAGCTCTACAATTGGGTGATCGATACCTCTTCAGACAGCGTTGAGGCGATGAAAGATGGATTATCGGATCCGTCGTTCACAAGCCGCGTTTTAAAATAGAAGGTCGCTCTTACTTTTCGCTGGTTGTGTGGCGCGAACCGGCACTGCCTTCTTGTGCGTCTTGCCGGCCGCTAAAACGCTATTTATAGCCTCTTCGGTCAGGCCTACCCGATGCCGGCCCAGGTAGCAATGGATGTAGACTTTGCCTTTAGAGCCATCGCCGTATTCAGCCAGCACGCGCCTCGCCAGCTTATCCACTACCAGTTTGTTGGCCTTGCTTCTCAGGGGCCAGAAGCTCATGGGATTGTTGGTAAATCTTAAGCGCGCGGCCTTTACCGCTGGCCGCTCACTCTTCAGTAACTGGTTTTCTCCGGGAATAGAAGGGCTCATTAAACTGACGATCTCCACTACCCCTTGCGCTTTTAGACGCGAGAACTCCGCAGCGTGGGGGTACGGACCAACAATTATGTTGGCTGTCACGTATTTAGCGTTTCCCTGAACCATATGCAGCGGGAAGAGCCAGGGCTCAACAAAGACAAAGACCTGGACCCCCACGACAAATATAAACAGAGCCGCCACGATAAACATTATCGCCTTTGGTAAAAAGTTTGTTTTTGCGACCGGATCTTCTTCGATCGTCTGCATTTGTGCCAATCTCCTACTCACGGCTCTGTTGTTGGCGTGGTTTGCTGCTCTGTTCCGGATAGATTATATGCACAATTTCGGATTGTCAATAAACGGCCGAAAGCGGCCGAAAGCGGCTGAAAATGATGCTAAATATCTTCGCTCGCGCTCCTGTCGATAGGCCTTAGAGGCCACGTACGCAAAGCCCTAATAGGTGGCATGACCTGGCAATAGGTGCCAAAACAAATTGTTCGGCATTTGTTTTGGGCTGCTTCTCCGGGGTAAGAGAAAACAGATACAAAAGCCGATACTCGCGGCTATTGTATTAAATTAAATGCGGGGCGGGGACAAAGATGGATTTATCGAGCCGCGGGTGCCAACCCAAGGACCGCAAAGCCCGGAACCACCATCACACAGTGACGCGCGTTTTTCACTCCCTGTACAAAAGTACATCTCAGCACGGGTTCCCGTCGCTACCGATACAAAATATAGGAGATGCGGAAACGATCAGCCCACGCCGGAAAAAAGATCCCTGGGCTGATTCTGAGTGTTTGGCGAGGGGCCTAAAACTCAGCGGGAGAACTGAGTGATGGCGAGAGTTAACGGCATTATAAAAGCCAATATCATAGTTCTGCTAGCGTTGCTGACCGGGATGTTGTTTGCGGAACACGCGTCAGCGGTCACAAATCCTCAAATCGGCATATTCCTGCCCGATCGGACCTCTCAAGCTATCTCCGACCACCAGAGCAAAGTCGGTCTGCATCAAGATATCGTCATGTTCTATCAAGCCTGGGGTTTCAATGGCGGCGATCTGGATGCGGAGCGCGTACAGTGGATAATAAACAATGGGTCGACACCCATGATAACCTGGGAACCATGGGCCTGGGGGGGCGGAGTCGACCAGACGGATTATAGCTTGAGCAAGATCAGCGGCGGCACTCACGATGTGTATATTAGAAAGTTCGCACAATCGGTGAAGCTAGTTAACGGCATTGTATATCTGCGGCCGATGCACGAGATGAACGGTGACTGGTATCCTTGGGCTGGGACCGTAAACGGCAATAAGCCCGAACAGTACGCTCCCGCTTTTAGGCATATCGTTGACATCTTTCGGCAAGAAGGCGTTGCCAATGTGCGCTGGGTTTGGTCTCCAAACAACAGCGGCCTGCCCGACTGGGGAACCTCATCATTTCAATCTTACTATCCCGGCGATGATTACGTCGACTTCGCGGCTATCGACGGCTATAACTTTGGGACGTCGATGAGTTGGTCTAAATGGGCGTCTTTTGACGACGTGTTTGGGCCGGCATATAGGACGATCACCGCTTTCACGCAAAAGCCGATCATCATCGCCGAGGTGTCAACGGCTGAAGACGGCGGAAGCAAAGCGGACTGGATAAGAGACGCTTATAACAAAGCCAGAACGGTTTACCCAAAGATATCCGCTGTGATCTGGTTCAATGAACGCAAGGAAGCGGATTGGCGCGTTGAAAGCTCCACTGAAAGCCTAGCCGCATACAAAGCCGCATTGTCGAGCCCCACCGCTCCTCCAGGTAATCCTGTGGATAATACGCCTCCCACCGGCAGTGTCACAATCAACAATGGAGCGGTGCGAACGAAATCAAGAAAGGTGACTCTGGCCCTACAGGGGGTCGATGCCGGCGGCAGCGGTCTAGGCAGCGTGCGCCTCAAGAACCGCGCCGGCGCCTGGGGACCGTGGCAAAAACTTACTCAAACCAAGCAATGGACTCTAACGACGGGGCGGGGCACCAAGAGGGTGTACCTGCAATTAAAAGACGGGGCCGGCAACGTATCATCTTCATATGCGGACGCGATAAAACTGACCAGAGCTCAAAGAACCACGCTTAGAGAGCGCGAGCGCTTTGCTAAACGATCCGCGAGGCCGTAGTCGGTATGGTATGATTCTGCTTGTCCAAGAGACAGCATTTTCGACCAGACCTTCTAGGCAGTATTTATGACCGATCGTCCACTATTAAGAGCAATCCTCATAGGCTTTTGGGCCGCGACGATATTGGCTGCGACAGCGTGGAGCGCGCGGGGTCCTTCATTTGCGGCCGCTTTGCCGTTGAAGTTGCTGCCTACCAACGGATCGGTTCTGCTCGGTGCTTTTGAACCACGTGAGCGGGCGGGCGACTTCACTTTTGAGCGGGCAATCGGACGCAGGGTCGCGTTGATCGATTCCTTCCAGGCCTGGGGCGGCGCCGACAAAAATTTCAGCCGCAAATGGGCGGCTCTTGTTGAGACGCTGAGCGCTAACGATCAAGTGTTGATGGTCACCTGGGAGCCCTGGAAGCCCGGCGGCGGCGGCGATCAACCCGAATACCGGCTCAAGACCATTATCGACGGCAAACACGATCGGTATATTGAAGATTGGTTCAGGCGAGTGCGGGACTTGCGATACCCGATTTTCGTGCGTTTCGCGCATGAGATGAATGGGGATTGGTACCCCTGGGGCATCCACGTCAACGAGCCCGGCGAATATGTAGCTGCTTGGCGGCACGTTGTTAATTTAAGCCGTAAAGTGGGCGCCGATAACATCACCTGGGTGTGGGCCCCCAATGAAAATATGAACAACGTCGACGTGGCTAAGCTTTATCCGGGCAGAAAATATGTCGATTGGATCGGCATATCGGGGTACAACTGGGTCGGCCCCAAACGTGATTGGGGGCGCTGGCGCAGCGCCAAGCGGATTTTCAGCCCGGTATTGGCATCGATCAAGAAATATCGGAAGCCCATCATGATCGCGGAAATAGGCACAACAGAGAACCCGCGCGCTCACGCCGCGGCCGGCAAAACCAAAGCAGCGTGGATCGAAAGAACCTACAATTATCTAAAAAACACCGATCCGCCTGTAAGTTTGGTGGTTTATCAAAATTATCGCGCCAGTCATGCGCAAGATTGGCGGGTTACGACTTCGAGCCCGAGCAAAAGCGCAATTAGGCGTGCTCTCGCGGACCCAAAGTTCATGGGGATGTTTCGGACCAAGTGAATCTGCTGACCGCAGCCGGGAAACCCATCCGCCCCCGGCGGCTGGATTTCGATTGCCGACGCTCCAGTCGATTGCGGCTTAAAAACGCGGCCTATTCGTCCGCTTCGGATTTGCTCTCGACCCTGGTGGCCACGTCATGTCCGTCGGTAAGATTGAAATGGACCTCGACGTGGTCGTCGAGGACGAAGTCTGCCAGCGTCGCGTCCTCATCGTTTCTTTCGAAGATGGTATTGGCATCGGTGTCCACTCCGATAATCTCGGTCCCCTCGTCGTCCCGGATCCTGAATGTTCCGTCGGTCAGATTGATCGAGGTTATTATGCCCTCGACGTCGAACTCACCGGATGCATCCATGACCGTTGCCACGCGCCGACGTCCTTCGATATGGTATCGAGTTGAGATATGTTCATCCACTGCGTATTCGCTGACGCTGCTCTCGCGGCCTTCGAACTTTACGTCGGTAGATTGATCGACATAGACCCTGTATTTTCTAAGTCTATTCGTTCGCCTAATGGTGACAAAGTCCGAGCCGACCCGCGTTATCCGTCCCCTTATGCTTCCGACGCGGCTTAAAGCGCCCGGTTTGTTGTTGCCCGCGGTGGCGCCGGGGGCTGAGGCCACCGACAAACCCATGATGATAAGTAAAGACAGCGAAACCCTAAAGACCTTTGACATAATTAAACACCTCCACCTAGGCAAATACCCAAGGAAACGGATTCTAAAACGGTTAATCAAAGGAAAGTAATGCATCGGTTGAACGGGCAAGAAGCAGCAGTTAAAAAGATTTTTGGTTCGTCGGGCCGACAGGATTCGTCCCTATCGCGCACCTGGCGCACAAATAGCGCCCACGCCCTGTAGGGCTAACGGCTTGCTCTCCGGAGAGGGCACCAAAGGTTCCCTCTCCGGTGCCTCACCCTCCTGAAGATTGATTACGGGGGAAGCTTCTTCCCCCGGAAAACATACCCCCTACCAGGTTCGAATCCTGTAGCCCCGACTGGGGTCAGGTGTTTTGTCGGGGCGACAGGATTCGAACCTGCGACCACCGGACCCCCAGCCCGGTGCGCTACCAAACTGCGCCACGCCCCGCATTCACCAAGTATAGCGATTCGTTTAGTTATCGCCAACCCGTCCCGGTGACCAAAAATTGGGTAACTTACCTATATGGAAAAATTTGACTTTATCATCATCGGCGGCGGTTCCGCCGCGGTGGCGGCGGCCCTAAAAGCCGGGGAGCTGGGCGCGAAAATTGCCCTGGTCGAGGCGGGGGATATCGGGGGTACGTGCGCCAATATCGGTTGTGTGCCGACAAAAAACCTTCTGTGGGACGGCGAAGTTGTCCATATGGCGAAACAAAAGAACCTTAGATCGATCAAAGGCACCCAATCCGTCAGCTTGAACTTCGCTCAGGCCGTACGAGAAGCCGGGGAAGTCGTTGAAGTGTTGAGGCGGCAGAAGTACGAAGGGCGATTGAGCGAGCTGCGGCGCTTCCTTCACTTCCAGGGGCGGGCGGTGTTTACCGGTAGCCATCAAATCGAGGTGGACGGTCACAAACTGGTCGGCAAGAAGTTCCTCGTCGCCACCGGTTCATCCACAAGCATCCCTGAGATAAGCGGGTTAAAGAAGGCGGGATTTTTGACTCATGCGGAAATAATGGGGTTAGCGGACGTGCCTTCGTCGTTGATTATTGTCGGCGCCGGCCCGCTCGGGTTGGAGTTTGCGCAGATGTTCGCTCACTTTGGCACGAGAGTCAGGGTCATTCAGAGAGGCCCCCGGATACTGCCGAGAATCGAGCCGGAAATAGCCGAGGCTGCCACCGGATTTTTAGAAGAAGAGGGGATCGTCATCCACACGGATGAGGCGGTACTCTGCGTCGACCGGGCGGACGGTGACAAAATAGTCACGGTCAAAACCGTTGGACTTGAACAGAAGTATCGAGCGCAAGAGGTGATGATGGCGGTCGGCAGAGTCCCGAATACCGCCGGGCTCGGGTTGGAAGAGATCGGCGTCAAGGTGGATAAGCGGGGTGCCATCATTGTCAACGACGAGTTCGCGACCGTGGTGCCGCACATTTATGCCGCCGGGGATGTCTGCGGTGAGCCGATGCTGGTAAGTGTCGCAATCATGGAGGGTCGCGCGGCGGCAGCTAATGCCGTCGGCGGGGAGCGCCGGCAGATCGATTATGACGCGATTCCAAGCTGCACGTTCACCCATCCGGAAGTGGCCCAGGTCGGATTGACGGAATCCGCGGCCGTTGAGCGCGGTCATGAAGTCGAGGCGCGGACTCTGACATTCAACTTGGTGCCGAGGGCGCAAATATTGCGCGATACCCGCGGCTTGATCAAAATGGTCGCCGCCAAAGCTACCGGGCGTATTCTGGGTTGCGCGATCGTCTCACCGCACGCGGGCGACTTGATAAATGAGGCGGGAATCGTTATAAGATGTAAGATGTCGATCGACGAGTTACGCGACGCCGTTCACGCTTACCCGACGCTGTCGGAAGCGCTGGTTCTCGTTGCCGATGAATTTGCTCAGACGCATGCTGCTCCGGCGCCGGCGAAAAAGCAGCGCAGAGCCGCCTAGAAGCCCGGCCGCGCTTCCGGCGGAGAGGTAAGAAAAGGAGGCCATCGATGGCGGAAAAAGAGATCGGCAAGGTCACACATTATTTCGGCCACTTGGGTGTAGCCGGCATAATATTGTCGGATCGGTTGGCTGTCGGCAATGTAATCCACATCCTCGGACATACTACTGACCTGACCCTGACCGTCGATTCCATCCAAATCGGGCATGAGAGTGTGCCGGCCGCCGACGCCGGTGTGGAAATAGGGTTAAAAGTGCCCGAGCACGTCAGGGAACATGACGTGGTATCGATAATGGAATAATTATGAGGGACGAGATTAATGGCTAAACTTGAAAAACATCAGACCCAAAGTAATTTGCGAGGCCTGGGTTGCGGCGGCCACGCCGATAAGCCGGTCGGCAGGGTTAAAAAGATTTGCGTCGATTGCGGAACCCGGATTGAGGTGGAGATGCCCAAAGTAGTTTGCGATGAGTGCGGCGGGCCGTTATCCTCGAGTTATGACGATTAAGACTGGATAGAGAACATACTGCGCCCAAACCCACGTCGAGAGCATGACTTAAATAGTCAGAGAGGATTGACAAAACATGTTTAGAGTAGTAACTTAAAGTTGGTAAGACGTGTATATAAGTAAGACATTGGAAAAGCTAAGATGAAAGTCACTGTTTCTGAAAAGGGACAAATAGTTATACCAGCGCAGATTCGGCGGGAGTTGGGCATCGAGCGTGGGGCAAGGCTTGAGGTAAGACTGAAAGCCGGGCTCATTGAGATCGAACTTTTGCCTAAGCACCCTATTCTGGCATGGCGCGGCAAGTTAAAAGGGAAGGGATCCTTGACCGTGGAATTGGTAGAGGAGAGGGCAGAGGAGCGCCGGCGAGAAGATGCCCGCTGATCGATACGTGCTCGACAGCTACGCGATTTTGGCAATGCTTGGCGACGAGTCTGGGGCCGAGCAGGTGAGCAGCGTCATTTCGTCTTCCGAGACAACCGTTTTCATGAGTGTCATTAACCTCGGAGAAGTGCTATATATCGTCCAGCGACGGCGATCGGCAAAGCTGGCCGCGCAGGTAGCGCAAGACATTGTTGCCACGGAAGACATTCACCTAATCGATGCTACTTTTGAAAGGACTCAAGTCGCGGCCGGGATCAAAGCGCGAGGCGGCTTAGCTTACGCTGATGCATTTGCTGTAGGCTTAGCTAAGGAAGTCAAAGGCATCATCCTGACGGGCGACAAGGAATTCGCGAGCGTGGAAAAAGAAGTCGGCATTCGCTGGCTTTAGTGAATAGTTCGCGAGGCTTTTCTTTTATTTAGTGGGCCGTTCTGTCGGAAGCTCGAACTTTTTTTCGGGCGAATTCGGACGGCGACTGATGGGCGAGGGCTTTATTTCCGGCCGCCGATGGCTCCGCTCCGCGCCTCGGTGGATGTTGGCGCGGCCAAGCGAAACCCGGATTGACCGCCCGACTCGACGTTTCGCTTGCTTCCGCTGCTGGCAGCGAAAAGCGCAGCCGTTTTAGACCCCGTTGGCCCAAAACGCGCGCGCTAATTATTTTAGAAAGTTTTTAAGGCTTTTAACCAATAATCCAGCCAATCGTTCATCGTACCGTTCATTGCCTGACGATGCCAACAACCTCTTCGCGTCTGTAACCAAGTTTTCTTTCGCCTTCCGAAAGCTCAACTGAACGAAAAGGTGGCGCTTTTTTGGCGCAGGTCAAGATAAGAAAGCAAGGGTCAAACGGCGACAGCACGGCTACTACACCGGCCAAGAGTGACTGGTCTCAGATAAGCTTTTCCAGCGGCGCCGGAACCTCAACGATCGACAATGCTATCATCAAATACGGCGGCTACGTCACCTCAGGCAAATATGGCGTAATGAGCGCGCTTTTATCCGCACTGACATTAACCGACAGCACTATATCAACAAACAATAGCTATGCCGTCTATTCAGGCACTAACACTAATCTGACAAAAAGCGGTAACAGCGCTAGCGATAATAGCCGCAATGGGGTTTACGTCCAGACAGGGACAACCTCATCAAATACAAGATGGCAAGGCGATGATCTGCCTTACGTCTTTTCAAGTTTTACTGTTGGTCAAAACAAACTGCACATGATTGATGCCGGCACAGTTGTTAAATTTGAGTCCGGCGGCAGCCTAATTGTAAACGGGGCGCTTAATGCCGATGGAACGAGCAGCCAGCGTATAATTGCGACGTCAGTTAAAGATGACACTTACGGTGGAGATACAAACAATGACGGCACTGCGACCGTTCCCGCAAAAAGCAATTGGGCTTATATAATATTTAACGATCAAAGTATTGACGCCTCTTCGGTAATCGATTATGCAAACATACTCTATGGCGGCTCAACCTATGGCAATGTTTATCTCAACAGCGCGTCTCCATCAATCACTAACTCTACAATAGAAAAGAGCGGTACGGCCGGTATCTATTTGAATTCGTCTTCGTATCCGACGCTTTCAGGCAACACTATTTCAGATAACAAAAACGCAATATATGTAAATAAAGTGCCGGGCTCGTTGACCATTTCGCATAACGTTCTAAGCGACAGTACCGGCACGGCAAGCTCAAGCGGCGTTTATCTTCTTGACGCCTCGGCAACCGTAATCTCGGATAATACAGTCACAGCCAATGGATATGGTATCTATGCGACCGGCGCTTCCTCAAGTACCGTAACCGGCAATCTGATTTCTGCTAATAATTTCGGCGTGTATGCTACGGATTCGTCTTCGGTCACTGTTTCATCGAATACCATTTCCAGCCAAGTCAGCAATTCAATTGTCATGGCCAAAAACTCAATGGTAAATCTGGCATCCAATCAGACAACCGGCAATGCATACAACACAATCCTTCTTACCGGCTCCAGAACTGTGAACGCCACCTTGCCCAAGCAAGATTTGCCTTACAGTATTGACAGCTTTTCTGTAGGAGCGAATACAACCACGACCCTGGCCGCCGGAACGATATATAAATTTCAAGATTCCACAAGTTTGCTCACAGTCGTAGGAACGCTTTTAGCTCAGGGAACGTCAAGCAACAAGATCATTTTCACCTCTATGAAAGATGACTCTCACGGCGGCGATACGAATAACGACGGCTCTGCCTCACAACCAAGCGCAGGTGATTGGTATCAGATTAGTCTTAACGAAAACGCCGGCAATAGCATTTTAGATCACGTTGATATTCTCTATGGCGGCAAAGGAAGCGGCGGATATTATGGCTATGGAGCCGTGTACATAGACAATTCATCGCCGGAGATAAAAAATAGTTATTTCAGTGATAATCAATATAGCGGCATCAAGGTTAGTAGCGCGAGCGCATCCCCGACCATTACAGACTCAACCTTCATTAATAACGGCAACGGTTTGTCTTTTACTAACGGCGCAGGCGGCACGGTTAAAAACAATACCATCTCCTCCAGCATGAGCCAGGGTGTTTACACTCTTTACTCCGGTCCCCGGATAACAAAAAACACATTTGAGAAAAACTCCCAATATGGAATCTATAACCTAGGGGGCGCCGGGCAGCCAATGCCTACAGCTAATTATAATGATTTCTTTGCTAACGGCGTCGTCGATGTCTATAACTGGGCTCCATATAGTTTGGATACCAAATACAATTACGGCGGCACCCTCGGAGGGCCGATCATAACTTCCACAAACGTGGTCGCCGTCCCTTACGGCGGAGTTCCGTACACGGCTAAAGGTAAGGAACTTGAAAAGGTCTATGCCAAGCGACGGGCCATGTGGTATGGGGGCGATCCGGTCAACGCGTCCACCGGCAATTTCTATTCTCAACATGAAGACCTGGCCTTGCCCGGCAAAGGCCTGCCGTTCAATTTCACCCGCACTTACAACTCGCAGGACACGATGAACAACGGGCCGCTCGGCCGGGGCTGGACCCATGGCTACAACGCCTCGCTCCGTTTCGATGAAAGCAGCGCCACGACCGTTTTCTATCCGGACGGGCGAAGGGTCACGTTCAACTGGGCCGGCGGCGGCAACTACACCGCTGATTCTGATATTTTCGATCGGCTGGTAAAAGATAGCGACACCACCTATACGCTAACTCTGCCGGACCAAACCAAGTACAGGTTCAATGCCAACGGGCGCCTGGTAAACCAAGAGGACAAATACAAAAACCTTACCTCTTTAACTTATGTTGACGCCCAGTCGCAAGGGACAACCGTAACTTTGCTTCATGAGGTTTCGGCCCCGGGGGGAAGACGCCTCACATTTACGTATGATGCAAACAACCGCTATATGACGCAGATAACCGATTCGGCGAGCAGGACGGTTTCTTATTCATATGACACAACCGCCTCCACCCTTATCGGCTTCACAGACGCCCGCGGCAAAACGACAACTTATAGCTACGACGATGAATACCAGCTAACCGGCATCAAAGAGGCCGGGCAGAACAAAGAGATATGGCGCAATTTCTACACCGACGGCCGGGTAACCGCCCAACTCGACGCCTTTGACACAACTTTAAGCTTTGCCTACGACCCTGAAAACCAAAATACGACGATGACAGATCGACGGGGCAACCAGACGGTTGTCAATTATGACAGCAACTACTGGGTGACCAGGGTGACTAACGCACTCTCTGCTTTTGCCGAATATGTCTACGGTGTGTTTGACTTGCCGGAGCGAATTATCGATGAAAGGGGCTGGACAAAATATTTCACCTATGACGCCAACGGCAATACCACATCGACAGTCGACCAAGAGGGCCATGAAACCCAGGCTTCTTACGATCTGGCGAACAACAACCTGCTCTGGTCGAAAGACGCGCTTGGCAGGCAGACCACTTACTCCTATGACACCACGGGCACGCTCGTGCAAAGTGTAACTTCGCCAATCGGAACAACTTTATTTGATTATTATAACGACGGCCTGCTTAAAACCACCACCGACGCTTTAGGTCACACCACTGACTTTGCCTATAACACTGCCGGCAACTTGACCAAGATAACCGATGCCATAAACACCTCAACAACCATGGACTACGACGCCGCCGGACGCATGACCGCCGTGACCGACGCAGAGGGCAACAAGAGCCAGTTTGCCTATGATGGAAACAGTAATATCCTTAACATCCTGGACCCGCTGGCCCTGGTCTTTCCATCCGAGCGCCACCAGGTCGATTTCACCTACGATGATCGGGGAAACCAAGACAGCTTTAAGGATGCCAATAATAACCTGACCAACTTTTTCTATGACGGCATGAACAACTTGACGAACGTTGTCGACGCTAATGACGCCACCACCACCTACGGCTATGACCCCAATTACAACCTCTCCTCGGTAACCGACGCCGAGAGCCACACCACCCTTTATGGCTACGACGCCAACGACCGGCTGAAATCAACCACCGACGCTTTGGGCTATGACACCCGATATGGCTATGACCCCTCGGGCAACTTAACAGAAACCGCCTATCCCAACGGAAACGAGAGCTACTTCGAATACTTCAAAGATAAGCTCCTGAAGAGAGTCAGCTACAACAACGATTCCCGGACATATGATTTCACCTACAACCCCACCCATACCTTGAAAGACGTCACCGATAATTCAGCCCGGGTCTGGGCCTTTGGCTATGACGCCGGCGATAGGCTTGCCGTCACCACTGACCCTATCAGCGCCTCACTCGGTGATTTTGTTATCAACCGAAGCTACGACGGGGGATCTAACTTAACCGGCATAAAGGCCGGTTCAGAATCAACGGTTGCCTACGGCTACAACGATCGCTATGACTTGACCGACCTTGATCTTCCCGGCACCTCGGGCGATATTTCATTCGGTTACGACGACGCCCGCAAGAGGACGAATATAACGATGCCCGGCAGCGTCAGTGATTTTGGTTTTGACGCCGCCAGTCGCGTAACGACGGTGACCATTGATACATCATCGACCGACAGCAGTTTCATCTATGCTCACGACGCCAACGGCAATATCTTAAGCCAGAACGACACCAGGTACCGCTACGACGCCCTAAATCGCCTGACCGACTGGTTCAATCCCGACAACGACACCACCACCACCTATGGCTATGACAAGGTCGGCAATCTGCTGGAAGTTAAGGAAAACGGCGTTACCACCAGGACCCTTAGCTACAACGATGCCAATCAAATCGACAGCTCAGGCTACGGATATGATGTCAACGGGAACATGGCCACCGATACGGCCAATGTGTACAAGTACGATGGGGACAATAGGCTGACGGCGGTCATAGGCCAATCAACCGAGACGACCATTGCCACATATGCCTACGACTTCATGGGCCGGCGCACCAGCTCAACCGATGCTTCCGGCACCACTACTTACTTCCATTATGACGGCTGGAATGTCGTGGCGGAAAGCGACGCATCAGGGGCTATAACCGCTCGTTACTATTATGACAACATAAGCCAAATCATCGCCATGAAAAAGAGCGGTAACTTTTATTACTACCAGTTCAACGCTCATGGGGATGTGGTCAGCGTAACCGATGGCTCCGGCACGGTGGTCAACACCTATGAACATGATCCGTGTGGCAACCCACTGGCAACCTCCGAGACCGTTGCCAATCCTTACCGGTACGCGGGTTATCGATATGATGGGAATACAGGGCTGTATTATCTGAGGGCTCGGTATTATTCGCCGGGGGATTATAGGTTTTTGAATAAAGACCCGAAGCGTGGAGACACGAGAAACCCCCTGACGTTGAACCCATATTTATATGTCAACGACAATCCAGTTAATTTGATCGATCCGACAGGCAAAGATATTATCAATACGATGCTTGCTATTGCAGGAGCTACGGTAGCAATTAGAGGGCTGCTTGTTTATGGAGGGATAATCGCAAGTAGCCCCGGATGGGTTTGGGTTGGCATCGCCATTGCGGCGGCGTCGTTAGCATATTCATCTTATCAAGCTGACACGGGTCAAGTTTCTGTTTTTCAAACCGGGGTTTCCGGGGCATTAACGATTCTCGGTGCTATCCCAGTTATTGGAGCGTCTTACGCACTTGCCGACGTTGGCTGGGAAGCGGCGTGGACTCTGGATGAGTATGTAAACGGTCCGAGAATTGTTCGGCAAGGATGCAGGCCATGAATCGTGCCCAGTTAGGTACCCTAGTTTTTCTTTTTATTTCGATTTCATATAGTTTTCTATTTTATAAGATCGTTGATGTTAGAAAGTTCTCTTACGCGCGCCAATTGATCGCAACGGCTCCAGGATTCTTAATTATTTTTATCATTTACACCTGGCTAATTCTTGAGTTTTCTTTTGGCCGGATATTTTTTCTAATGCTCTTGGTAATCGCCTTCGGTTCTCTTTATGCCTTTGGAATAAAAATCACCGCCAATTGGCTTGGTAAAATTCCTGAATTTGCCAAATGGCGAAAAGAGATGATTGAGAAGCGCATCGCTAGGCATAAATCACGAGGTAAAAACGCTGTCGAGATGCAGGATCAAGGTATTTTGCCTGATAATGCGCATTCCGGCCAATTCGGCCACCCGTTCCGGTCATTCCGGCCACCCCGGAGCGGAGCGACGCAAGACAACCTCATTTAATCACATGGTGGCCGATTTGGCCCCTGTTTTTGCATA
>Ga0334722_10004665_pt1 | contig 14111 bp, 11 predicted proteins | sample C3_bottom_MG_FD_207210 | JGI IMG/M metagenome (GOLD analysis project Ga0334722, IMG submission 207210) | Sediment microbial communities from Yellowstone Lake, YNP, Wyoming, USA - C3_bottom | ecosystem: Environmental > Aquatic > Freshwater > Lake > Sediment | place: USA: Wyoming | collected...
ATCCTCAGCCCCTTCTCCGATCCGCTGCCGATTCCCCGGGCGCTTGGCCCCTCGAATCCCGCGGATTGGAAGGATGACAACGGCAACACGGTCGCCGTGCCTTACCAGATCGCGAGCCAGCAGGATTCGACGTTCGCGACCCATCAGATTTGGCCCACTCAGCTCGGCTTGCCGGAGCCGCTGCATTACCGCATCAGGTTGCAGGTCAACCAGCACGCCTTCACCTCGTCGCGCGTCCAGCCCATCGACTCGGGAGGCAAGCTGGTGCTCGCGCCCGGGCAAGGCGCGTTTGGGCCCCTGATCCTGCCGCAGAGCACGATCTACGGATTCAATGGCACGTTCCCCGGGCCCATGATCAACGCCGAATACGGAAAGCCAGTCTGTGTGCGGTTCGAGAACAATCTGCACCTGAATCCCCTGGGCCTCGATCGGAACGACTTCGGATCTCCTGAGTGGGGGTTCCTGACTCACCTTCACAACGGGCACACGGCGTGTGAATCCGATGGAAACCCCAACTATCTGATGAACGGTCTGGGCCAGGCGGGATACATGCCGGGCCAGTGGTGCGACAACCTCTATCTGAACTGGCCTCCGGACAACGACCCGGCTGAAAAGCAGTCGTTCTTCTGGTTCCACGACCACTTCATGCACCACACGGGGGCGAACGTCTACAAGGGCATGGTGGGCCTGTTCCCCATCTACGACCCCGTGCTCGATCCGGGAGACGAGACCAACACCAAAGCGCTGCGTTTCCCTGGCGTCCGGACAAACCGTGCGGACGGGGCCTTCGACGTGGCCTACGACATCCCGATGGCTTTGTACGACTGCGCGCTGGATGATGGCGTCACGCCACATCAGGACGAACACAACGGATGCGGCGAGTTGCACCCCGAGTGGTGGGGAAAGACGTTCTTCCGGCATTACCCCAACCACGGTTTCGTCGGCGACATCTTCACCATTAACGGCACCGCCTACCCGGTTCTCGAGGTCAAGCGGCGGAAGTACCGGTTCCGTTTTCTGGATGCCTCTGTCGCGCGAATCTATCGGCTCTCCTTGATGAGCTCGGTGGCTCCGCCAGTGGCATCGAAGGACCTCGGATTCGGTGGTGTCGACCTGCAGGGGCAGTACCGTCTTTCCGGCGGCCAGCAGTGCATGCGGATGACCCAGATCGCGTCTGAAGGCGGGCTGCTGCCCTTCCCGATCGTTCGCGATTCCTTCGAATTGTGGCCGGCGAAGCGACGGGAATTCGTCGTGGACTTCACGAAGTACATGGATGGGACGCCGACGACAAAAGGCGACGTCATTTATCTCGTGAATACGATGAGGATGACCACTGGGCGCTTGCCGGACAACCTGCTTCAGGATGACGGTTCGTACAAGGTACCAATTCTGAAGATCGTCATCGGCGACGCCCCACCCCAGGCGGACAAGAGCGTGATGCCCAGCCTGAAGCAGCAGCTTCGTCCGAGGCCGAACTTCCCCAGGAGCCTCAAGGGACTGCCGACGAGGCAGTTCACGTTGGAGCGGGGTGGCGGCGGTCTCGGGCCGGAGAATCAGTGGGTGATCAATGGCTTGCCTTTCGATCCGCTGGCGCCGCTCGCCAAACCGAAGAGGGGAAGCGCCGAAGTGTGGACGATCACCAACGGCGGAGGCGGGTGGGTCCATCCGATGCACCTCCATATGGAAGAGCACCGGGTGATTTCGCGCAACGGCGTGCCCGCGCCCGATGCCAGGCATCCTGATGATTCCGGCAAGGAAGACGTGGTGGCGCTGGATCCCAGCCAATCCGTCGTGATCTACCGGAAGTTCCGGACCTTCACCGGCAAGTATGTGGCGCACTGCCACAATCTGGCCCACGAGGACCACAACATGATGTTCGGATGGGAAATCGTCCCGTAGCGTGGCCGCCGGCGTCTGATGTGGCGAACGACACGGTAGACGCACGGACACAAGGAACCGATATGAAAAAGACGACCTATGCCATCCTGATGGTCCTGTCGATTGCCGGGGCATTCCTGGCCGGCTCTGTCGTCAACCAGCGCGGCGGCGTCGCGGCCGCCGCGCCGGGGGACGGCGAGAAGACTCGCTATGTCTGTCCGATGCATCCTCAGATCACATCGGATCGAAAGGGCGATTGCCCCGCGTGTGGTATGGCGCTCGTTGCCATGACGACCTACGCGGCGCCGGCGGATCGCGGCGCGTCTGCCCGTCCGGGCACGCCGGGTGCGGTCAGTGTCAGCACAGACATTCAGCAAATGATCGGTGTGCGTCTGATGACCGTGGAAAGGACCGCTGACAAGGGTTCGTTCCGAATGACTGGCCGGGTCGCTGCTGAAGAAACTCGGACTTACACGATCAACGCGGGAACCGAGGGGACCGTCCGCGAAGTGTCGGTGGTGACGACAGGCAGCCAGGTCCGGAAGGGGCAATTGCTTGCCACGGTCGTCGCGCCGACAGCCATTTTCGAAATCCAGGGGTTCATCGTCACGTTGAATGCCCAGGATCGCCTCAAGCAAAGCGGCGTTGACGAAACGGGCCAGGTCAATCCCAACAGTTCAGTATTCGAGAATCGCCTCCAGAAGCTGCAGGATCTGGGGATGTCCGAACAGCAGATTGCCGTCATTCGCCGCACGCGCGAAGTGCCCAAGAGCCTCGACATCCTGGCGCCCGCTGATGGCTTCGTGCTGTCGCGCACCATCTCGGCGGGTCAGAAGTTTGAGCGAGGCACGGACTGGTTTCGAACGGCCGATCTGAGCCGGGTCTGGATCCAGGCCGACGCGATTGGAGTCGAGGCGGACCGCATTCGCCCGGGAATGCACGCCACCGTCCGCACGCTGGACCGGCGGCGATCCTTCGATGCCCGGGTGAGCGAAGTGCTGCCCCAGTTCGATCCGGCGTCGCGATCGCTCAAGGTCCGGCTCGAGGTGGACAATCCGGACTTCGTCCTCAGGCCCGACATGTTCGTCGATGTCGAGATGCCGGTCGACCTGCCGCCGTCGATTTCCGTGCCTGTCGACGCGGTGCTCGATTCCGGGCTGGAGAAGTCGGTCTTCGTTGAGCGCAGTCAGGGTGTGTTCGAACCCAGGCTGGTCCGCACGGGCTGGCGATTTGACCACCGAGTCGAGATTGTCGAAGGGCTGAAGCCGGGCGAACGCATCGTCGCCTCCGGCACATTTCTCATCGACTCCGAGAGCCGGATGAAGATCGCGTCAGCACGTGCGCTCGGTGGCGCACGATGAGTACATTCCCAGAAGCGGAAGGAACTCCAATGAATCACGATCGACGCAGGATGTTTGCCGCGCTCGGGCTTTGCCTGAGTGCCGCGCTGCCGGCCGCCGCGCAGACACAGGCAGACGTCGAGGGCAGCAGAGACTATCAGGGACTCAGCCGCGTGCCGGGGTTCTACATCTCCGTGTACGAAGAATCTAAGGTCGGCGCATTCGACTTCCGGGTGGCCGACGATGGGTACAAGCGAGTCGTAGGCCACTCCTACTCCATTACGTACGCCCTGAAAGACGCAGCCCGCAGCCCTGGCGCGAGCGATGTCGGGCGCAGTTTCGCGGACGCCATCGCCGCCAGGCGCGGTACGGCTCTGGTCGAGAGCATCGGCAGCATCAGCGGGTCCGCCACCGCGAATTGGACGGCCGACGGTCTGCCGATCTGGGCCCAGGTCCAGGTCAACAACAGCGGGGCGACCTACACATTGAACATCGTCGAAGAGCAGGCGATGCTACAGAACGTCGAATTGACGGCGATGGAACTCGGCCAGAAGCTCGACGAGCGTGGAGCCGTCGCGGTGCATGGCATCGAATTCGAGGCCGGCACCTCCGTCATCAAGCCGGAATCGGAAGCCGTCCTCGCACAGATCGCGGAGCTGCTCGGATCGAACGAGGAACTGAAGGTCGAGATTCAGGCCTACACCGACAACGTTGGCGACAAGACCGCCAACGTGATGTTGTCAAAGTCGCGGGCGATTGCGGTGAAGGAGTACCTGGTCACAATCCACCAGGCGACACCTGCGCAGATGACCACCGCCGGGCTTGGCGACGCGAAACCGGTCGGCGATAACGCCACGGAAGAGGGCAGGACGCTCAATCGGCGTATCGAACTGGTCAAGAAGTCCTGAACGCGTCCAAGGCGGACCACTATCGACGCTTTGATGGGGCGACCATCACAGTGTGGGTGCCCACGACCTTCCCGTCATCCGTGGTTGTTGTGATGACTAGACGATCTGGTGACACGTCAACCCGTGTGAGGGTGTTCGTGCCGGCTTCTGATCCGCCTCCGACCGAGATCGGGAATCGGTTGGCTCCCGGCGCGGGTTCAACCCAGTCGGATCGGTGTGTGTGGCCGGCGATGTGAAGGTCCAGGCCCGCCTCGTTGAGAATCGCTCCGAACTGCGCGCGGCAGTCGCTGGGGCCGTAGCCCGATACCCGCGTGCGCTCATTGCCGTAGAAGGGCATGTGCGCCACGAGGACGCGGAACGACGCGTTCCTGAAGGCCGGCGTCTTCACCTCCGCCTCGAGCCACTCGGCCTCGGCACGGCGGTACGCTTCGAAGTCGGTCAGTCCGCTGTACGCCCAGTGGCCGTCTTCCTTGTCTTCCCCGGTGTCCAGCACGATGAAGTGCACCGGCCCATGGTCAAGTGAACCGTAATACCGTCCGCCGGGCAGGGCCAGGTAGTTCTTCAATTCTCGCGCGAACGTCCCGCGTGTCTCGTGATTGCCCCGGACGAAGACGAACGGCACGGTGCCGCCACACGACTCCGACACGGGCACGAGGTTGCGCTCGAGAATCTGGGCTTCGCTTTCGAGGTGACTCAGCGAATCGCCGTTGAAGAACACGAGGTCGAATGGCTTTTCGGATGCTCGCCGCATGTGAGCACGCAGAACGTCGACATTCTCGTGGAGGTCGTTCAGCACGAGAAACGAGTACGTCTGCCGTGACGGCGCCAGCGTCCGGAATGACTGCGTATCGCTCCGGACGATGTCCTCGTACTCCACCTTGTATGGACCGAAGCTCGTAATGGGCCGGGTGACGATGCGGTACGCATAGGTCGTGTCGGGCCGGAGCCCGTCCAATCTGACGGTGTGCAGGCGTCTACCCGCATCAACCAGTCCGTCATCGACCGGGATCGCCCGGCTCGTCGAAGCACCGGACAGGCCGTACTCCACCCAGCCTGCCGCCGGACCATTGGTGATCCACATCACCGTCATCGATGATGGCCCGGGGTTCTGCAGGTAAGGTCCGGCAAGCACCCTTGCTCCAACTCGCGGATCTGTCGGCGGTGTTTTTGTCGGGTCCGACTGAAAGCCCGCATCGGGGGCCGTTGCCGTTCCGTCGCCGCGCGTGATGGCCACGTGCTGCCGGACCACGCTGGCGCCCGGAACCAGCTCTGCCTGCCATCGCAGCTGCAGCGTGCCGGCCGCACACTCGAAGGTTGCGGACAGCCGTCGTCCTGGATCGACGAGCGGCGCAGCCGGGAGGACGTCTTCGGTGGTCGGCGTCCCCCGCAAGGCGCACTCGGTGCTCTTGACGATGCGCCCGTCAGGCAGTGCAATCGTGAACGCGTCGCCTGGCTTGGTTCCGGTTCTGCCTCCGAGTCTGTCGTAGACCGACGAGACACGGATACCGGCCGAGACGTCCCACGTGATGGTCAGGGAATCATTGGCCAGCCACCACGATGATCCCGACGTGTACGCGTTGACCGGGCCCTGGCGAACCAGAATGGCGCGCGGATCCTGTCGGGCGTTCAGGCCAGCCGTGACGAGAGCGGCGAGGCACAGCACCAAAGAGAACACCCGACGTGAGATGGACTGGGACGGCATGATGAACCCTCCTGGTGGCCCGCGATGGCGCCGACTATACCGCAGTTCCGAACCGCCTGCGGGCACACAACTGGGCGCCCAACGAACTGCCGTCGGGGGGCCGACGACGGGCGTGCTGTGCAGTTGTGCACAGCGCCACTTTCGCCGGGGCCAGATAATCGTTGGGAAGATGACCAGTTCCGCACACCCCGTGCCGACCGCCGTTCGTGCCGCGTTGTCAGAGGCGGGATTGATCTCGGCCTTTGCGATGCGGGCCATTCGTGTGGCGTTCCAGCGGCCGTTTGAATTGCGAGAAGTCGTTCACCAGATCTACATCACTGGATGGCGGTCACTGCCCCTGATGATGACGTCGGGTTTTGCCATCGGGGTGGTGCTCTCGATGCATACGCGGGCGACGATGGAGCGGTTCGGGGCGGCGGCGATGATCCCCGGGGCGCTCGCCATTGCGCTGCTCAGTGAGACCGGCCCGTTGCTGACGGGCCTGCTCATCTCCGGACGCGTCGGCGCTGGGATCGGCGCCGAACTCGGTGGCATGCGGGTGACCTCCCAGATCGACGCCTTGGAGTCACTGGCTGTAGATTCGTTCCACTACCTGGCTGTGACGCGCATCATCGCCTGCATGATCGCGCTGCCGATTCTCACGACGGTCATGAACTTCTCGGGCCTGATCGGTGGATTCCTCGCCGAGACGGCCGTGTCGAACGTGTCGCTGCATCCGTATTTTCTTCAGGCCTTCGCGGACATCGGGTTCATGGATTTCCTGCTTCCGACGCTGAAGACCGTCGTGTTTGGATTCATCATCGGCGCGGTTTCCTCGTATTGCGGGTACACAACCACCGGCGGATCCGAGGGTATTGGCCGGGCGTCGACTCGCAGCGTGGTCGCGTCATCGATGCTCCTGATCGTCATCAACGTGCTTCTGGTCCGGATCATCTTCCTGCTGTTTCCGGCAGGCGCATTGTGACCCCGACCGACCACGCGATTTGCTTCGACGAGGTCTCCAAGTCATTCGGTGACCAGCAGGTGCTGGACCGGCTGTCGTTCAACGTGTCTCGTGGTACGGCCTTCTGCATCATGGGGCGCAGCGGAACAGGAAAGAGCGTCACCTTGAAGCTGCTCATGGGTTTGATGAAACCGGACGCCGGACACATCTGCGTGAACGACATCAATATCGAGTCCCTGGACAGCGCCGGGCTGGTGGACGTGCGAAAGACGATGGGATTCCTGTTTCAGTATTCCGCACTGTTCGATTCGTTCTCGGTGGCCGACAACGTCGCGTTTCCGCTGCGTCGCCACACGCGCATGTCGGAGACCGAGATCATGAGTGTGGTTCACGAACGCCTGGCGGAGGTCGGACTCGAGGCCGACCTCGACAAGATGCCGCTCGACTTGTCGGGCGGCATGCGGAAACGCGTGGGCCTGGCGCGGGCACTGGCGCTGAAGCCGTCCATTTTGCTCGTCGACGAGCCGAGCAGCGGCCTCGACCCGGTCACGACGCGTGAAATCGACACGCTCCTGATGAGTCTGAAAGCGTCGAACAACACCACCATGGTCGTCGTGACGCACAACGTGCCCAGTGCGCGGAGGATCGGGGACGACCTGATCATCCTGGACAAGGGACAGATCATCGGCCACGGCACGGGTGAGGAACTGGACCAGAGCCAGGACGAACGGGTGCGGCAGTTCATGAGTTCAGACACGGAGGTCAGGCATGGCGTCCACCGATAAGGCGGCGACGGGGGCGTTCGTGGTTGGGGGATTACTGCTCGTCGGGTTGGGACTGTTCCTGATTGGCGACCGACGGATGATGTTCTCCAGCAGCGCCGAGTTCTACACGGAATTCGCCCAGGTCAGTGCGCTGGCCGCTGGAGCGAAAGTGCGGGTTGGAGGCATGGACGCTGGTGAGGTCATCGAAGTCCGCGTGCCCCGGGGGCCGGGCTCGCGATTCCGCGTGACATTCAAGATCGTCTCCAAGCTGTTCCCCGTGGTTCGTGCCGATTCGGTGGCGAGCATTGCCACCGACGGCCTGCTCGGCAACAAGTTCCTGCTGATTGATATCGGCACGACTGCGCCAGCGCCGCCGGGTTTTACGCTGCCAAGCCGGGAACCGCTCGAAATCGGCGACGTCCTCATCAAGATGCAGCAGACGTTCGCCACCATTGATCTGATGGTGGGCGGCGTCACGCACGACGTCACGAGTGCCACGAAGTCGGTCGCCGAAGCCGCCAAGCATCTCGATCAGATCATGGTCTCTGCCCAGGTCCCCATCGACAGGTTTGCCGTCGCGACGGCCAGGTTCTCCGAAGACGCTGGCGCCATCATGGCGCGCATCCGCGCCGGCGAGGGGTCACTGGGCAAGCTCCTGAGCGACGATGGCTTGTTCAACAACCTGTCGGGGTCAGGGAAGGACGCGCAGCAGGTGATGGTCAATCTTCGTCAGGCGTCAACTGACGTCAAGGATCTCGTGTCGAGGCTCAAGTCCGGAGAGGTGCCGGCGGACCTCGAGCGCACGACGAAGAACCTGAGCGACTCTTCCGAACGCATCAAGGCACTGGTGTCCTCCATTCAACCCGAGGCCGGTGGCGGAGACGGGGTCACCGCGGACCTGCGAGCCACAATCGTCAGCGCTCGCGAGGCCATGTCGGACCTCGCTGAGAACCTCGAAGCGCTGAAACACAGTTTCTTCTTCCGCGGGTTCTTCAAAGACCGAGGTTTCTACGATCTCGCAAGCCTCTCACCTGTCGAGTATCAGTCCAGGGCGTTTGAGAAGAACGTGACCAAGCAACGCGTCTGGATGCGACAGGACGAACTGTTCACGCTCAAGGCCGACGGCTCTGAGGAGCTGTCGGGTCCAGGAAAGGCACGACTGGATGCGGGGATGGCGAACTTCCTCCGGTTTACGGCGGACCGAGCGGTCATCGTTGAAGGGTACGCCACCGCTGGAACACAGAATGACCAGTTTCTGTGCTCGCGTGAGCGTGCGACCAAGGTACGGGAGTACCTCGTCAAGAAGTTCTCAATCAGCTCCGACTACGTCGGCGCGATGCCCATGGGAACGATCCCCGGAATCGGGGATGGCGTCGCGCTGGTGCTCCTCCAGAAGAAATAAACCTCCGCCGGCGGGCTACTTGGCAGGGCCCGCGGGCTTGGTCGCGTCGAGCCGCTTGATGAGGTCGGCGGTCAGGTCCAGGGCCGGATCCGCCCACGCAATTGCACCACCATCGATTCGGAGCAGAACCTGGATGCCCTTGTCGGCGGCAACCTGTGCCACCAGTGGGGCGAGCGCTCGATCGAAATCGGCATTCAGTTGCTGCTGGAGTTCCTGCATGGCCGCGTCGGCGTCCTGCTGCGTGCGCTGAATCTCGATCTGGAGCCGATCGACGCTCTTCTGCGCCGCCGCCAGCGCGTCCTGACTGAGGAGGGTTCCGCTCGCCAGCTTCTGCTGGGTCGTCTCGAGTTCTTTGTTCTTGGCATTCAACTCCGCGATCTTCTGCGTCCTCAGGGTGTTCATCCTCGTCAACGAAGCCTTGCCCAGCACGGATTCCGCGAGGATGCGCTGGGGATTGATGTAGGCGATCTTCGACCCTTCGGGAAACGGCTTCTGCACCGGAGGCGCAGCCTGTGGCGGCGTCTGCGCTGGCGGCGCAGCCTGAGGCGGCTTCTGCGGCGTGGCTGGCGGGGTCTGGCCCATTGCAGTGGCCGGGGCGACGCCAATCGCGGCGCTGATCATGACGGCAACAAGAAGGCGTTTCATCGGTGTATGTCCTTTCATCGGTGGCTGACTGCGCAACGGGTCAATCGGGCTTTAGACGACAACGTGAGTCGAATGGTCGGTCGTGCTCCCGGGCTCGATGATGTTCATTCTAGCCGTTTCGACCCCTGCGAGGCTGTCCTCGGCGAGCTTCTCATCCAAAGTCAGCGTTCGTTCACATGCCAGGCGCGATGCCCGAACCGGAAGGCGCGGCTGCGGCGTCATCCGCTTGTGTATACTGTCGGCCCTGGACCGGCGCTCACTTGATTTGGTCACGCGCCGGAATGGAGCCCGCAGGCTTCAGCCTGCGTGAGCCGGGGCGACCATCCTCAAAACATGTGAGTCCCGGGATTAGAGGGGGAACGACCATTCAGCACACAGGCAACATAGGTTTTCGAATCTTCAGTGAGTGCCCTCGCCCGGAGGCGTCGCTGGTTCAGCAGTTTGCCGGACTGGCCTCGTCTAACCTGGCCGACGCGATGGGCCGGTTTCATTTTTGCGATCCCGGCATCAGGATGCGGACAGGCCGGCCCCTGTGCGGTGTCGCCGTTACCGTGATGGCGCGCCCGGCCGACAATCTCATGGTCCACAAGGCCATGGAGATCGCCCTCCCTGGCGACATCATCGTCGTCAACACGAGCGGCAATACCACGAGCGCCGTGTTCGGCGAGTTGATGGGCACCTCCGCGGTCGCGGCGCGACTGGGCGGGCTGGTGGTCGACGGCGCCGTCCGCGACGTGAGCGCCCTGACGGGGCTCGGCTTTCCGGCCTTCAGTCGCTCGGTGTCGGCTGGCGGCTGCGACAAGGACGGCCCCGGGGAAATCAACGTCTCGATTGCGTGCGGCAACACCGTCGTCATGCCGGGCGACATTGTGGTCGGCGACCAGGACGGTGTCGTCGTTGTCCCGCGAGAAGACGCGGAACGGGTCCTTGCGCTCGTCCGTGCGCTGATGGACCGCGAAGTCAGACGTGTGGCGGAGATTCGATCGGGCGTCGTGTTCAAGTCAGAGATCAACGACACCCTTCGGGCCAAGGGCGTCATCTGATGGACCTGCTGCTTATGACGCCGGGGCCGACCCGAGTCCCGGAGGGAGTGCTGGCGGCCGGCGCGATGCCGATGATTCACCATCGCACCGACGAATTCTGCCGGATGCTCGCGTCGGTCATTGAGAGACTCGGGCCGCTGTTTGGGGCGAGCGGCGATATCCTGCCCCTTCATTCGACCGGGCGTGGCGGACTCGAGGCGGCGATCACCAACCTGTGCTCGCCCGAAGACGAGGTGGTCGTCTGCTGCAACGGGCGATTCGGCGAGATGTGGGCGGAGATTGCCGAAGCGTTCGGCGTCGTGACCCATCGGATCAGCCTGGACTGGGGTGTGGCGGTGGATCCGGCCGAAGTGGAGGCCGCGCTGCTCGCGCACCACCACGCGCGCGCCGTCCTGCTCGCGCACAGCGACACGTCGACCGGAGCGCTGAACGATATCGCGGCCGTCGCTCGAATCTGCCGGAGTGCCGGCGTGCTCGTGATGGTCGATGGGGTCAGCTCGATCGGCGGAGCGCCGTTCCGATTCGTCGAGTGGGGCGTGGATCTCGCCGTGACCGCATCGCAGAAGTGCCTGATGTCGAGCCCGGGCCTCGCCTTCGTCGCGCTGAGCCAGCGGGCCTGGGATGCGCGGGCCACGTCGCGGCTGCCGCGTTCCTATTTTGACTTCGAAGCCATCAGAAAGAGCCTCGCTCGCCCGCGGCCCGAAACGCCAGGCACGACGCCGGTGCACCTCTTCGCGCAGGTCAGTGCCGCACTCGATCAGATCGGCGCGGAAGGGCTCGACCAGGTGCACTCGCGCCACGAAGAGATGGCCCAGCTCGCCCGCATTGGAGCTGCCACCCTCGGGTTGTCGCCACAGTGCCCGGGGCTGCACAGCCTGTCGCCGACTCTGACCGGACTGGTCGCACCCCCCGGCGTCACTCCGGCGTTGATACGCGAACACATGAAAGCGCGCGGCATCCTCGTCGCGCGGGGGTTGGGCCGTTACGAATCAACCTGCTTCCGAATCGGCCACATGGGCGACATTCGACCCGCCGACGTCCGTCGAACGCTGGACGCACTGGCGGACGTCCTCAACGCCGCGAGGCGGTAGTACACTCTCCGCAACCATGCCAGGGAAGACCATCAGCGAGAAGATTCTGTCCCGCGCATCGCGCCGGGATGCCCGTGCGGGAGATCTCGTGGTCTGCGACGTGGACGTCGCGATGGGAACCGACGCCTCTGTGCCTATGGCGCTCGACTACTTCGAGCAGATGGGCGCTACTCGCGTATTCGACGCGACCCGCCTCGTGTTCGTATTCGACCACTACGCGGCCGCACCGTCGGCAGCGACCTTTCCGCTTCAGGCGCGCGTCAGGGCATTCGCCAGCCGCCACGGCGTCGTCGTGTACGACTGCGGCGAAGGCGTGTGCCATCAGCTGATGGTCGAGTCCGGGCGAACGCGCCCCGGTGGTCTGATAGTGGGGGCGGATAGTCACTCGGTGACCGGTGGCGCGCTCAACGCGTTTGCAACTGGCATCGGTTCTTCGGACCTTGCCGCGACAATGATCTCCGGGCGCATCTGGCTGAAGGTGCCAGACACGATCGCGGTCACACTCACCGGGAGAACTGCCTCAGGTGTGTTTCCGAAAGACATCGCGCTGGCGTTGGCTGGCCGCCTCGGGGCCGACGGCGCGGCGTACCAGGCGATGGAGTTCGACGGACCAGGAGCCAGCGACCTCGAGGTCGAAGATCGGCTCGTGCTCAGCAATATGTCTGTCGAGATGGGAGCGAAGGCGGGGATCTTCCGCGCCGATGAGAAGACGGCAAGCTACCTGGCGTCCCGCCTCCACGGGCCTCTCGACCCGGTCGAGCCAGATCGCGATGCGGTCTATGCCCGCACGGTCAACATCGACCTGAGCGAGATCGGACCCGTTGTCGCGATGCCGCACCAGGTCGATCACATCGCCGTCATCGGCGAGTGCGTCGGGATCCCCGTTCACATGGTCTTTATCGGTACCTGCACGGGCGGCAGAGCTCGCGACATCCGTCAGGCGGCCGAGGTGCTCTTTGCCGGCGGCCGGATCGCGCCCGGCGTCCACCTGGTTATCGCGCCAGCGTCGCGGCAGGTGGAGACCAGCTTGCGCGTCGACGGCACGTTCGATCGGCTCGTCTCGATGGGCGCGACAATCCTGCCCCCTGGATGCGGGCCGTGTTGCGGGACGTCTCCTCCCGTTCCGGCGGATGGTGCCAACGTGATATCTACGGCGAACCGCAATTTCAAAGCTCGAATGGGGCGTGCGACAGCGTCAATCTATCTGGCGTCCCCGGCGACGTGCGCCGCGTCGGCGGTGACCGGCCGAATCACCGATCCGCGCGAGTGCGGGGAGGCGCTGAGGTGAACATCGAACTCGAGGGCCCCGCCTTTGTTGTCGGCGACGATATCAATACCGACTACATCATCTCGTCGACCCGGAAGAAAGAGACGCTGGATCCCGGTCTGCTCAAGGCCTTTCTGTTCGAATCGATTGATCCTGGCATGGCATCGTCGATTCGCGCCGGCGCCATCCTGGTGACCGGCCGGAATTTCGGCTGCGGCTCGGCGATGGAAGTTGCCGTGACTGCTGTCGTCGCGGCCGGCATCCGTGCGGTGCTCGCGCAGAGCTTTGCGCGCACCTATTATCGCAACGCCATCAACAACGGCTTGATTCCCGTCGAGTGTGACACGCGCGGCATTGTCAATGGCGCCCAACTCCACGTATTGCTCGACCCGGCAGGGGCTCGTGTCGTCGACCGGACCCGCGGGTGCGAGGTCGCCGGCCACCCGCTCCCCGCGATCATGCTCCAGATACTCAGCGAGGGCGGGCTGGTCCCGTACTTCCGGAAGCACCACGACTTCGTGACTCCATGAAACTCCATACGAAGATCCTGATCGGTCTCCTGGCTGGCGCCATATGCGGCATCGCGTCGCAGTTTCCCGGCGGCGACTGGATCGCGCACGCACTCTTTTCGATTGAGCCGCTCGGGACGCTGTTCATCAACCTGATTCTCATGGTGGTCGTGCCGTTGATTGTCGGGAGCGTCTTTGTGGCGATGGCCTCGCTCGGTGATCGCCGGAACCTGGCAGCCCTCGGCGGTCGCACACTGGCGTACTTCCTGACGACCACGATGATCGGTGCGGTGATCGGGATGTCAGTGGCGCTGCTGGTGAGACCCGGCGCGGGCCTTGATCCACTGATTCGCGACGGGCTCTCTGCCCAGTTTGCGGGAAACGTCGGCCAGGCCGCCTCCGCTGCACCAGGCGCTCCCGGGGTGATTCAGCTCCTGCTGTCGATGATCCCGCAGAATCCGTTTGGCGCGGCCGCGCGGATGGAACTGCTGCCGCTGGTGATGTGCACGTTGATCTTCGGTGCGGCGGCCAGTCAGATTCCGGAAGATCGACGCCGGACCATGGTGCGGTTCTTCTCGGGCCTGAACGACACCTGCATGGTCGTCATCGGCTGGGTGAT
>Ga0334722_10004666_pt1 | contig 14110 bp, 12 predicted proteins | sample C3_bottom_MG_FD_207210 | JGI IMG/M metagenome (GOLD analysis project Ga0334722, IMG submission 207210) | Sediment microbial communities from Yellowstone Lake, YNP, Wyoming, USA - C3_bottom | ecosystem: Environmental > Aquatic > Freshwater > Lake > Sediment | place: USA: Wyoming | collected...
AACACACGAGATTCGTAATCAGCAGGTCACCCGTTCAAGTCGGGTCGCCGGCTCCAAAAACACTAAGGAAAACACGCGATTTCACCGATCAGGCCTTTGGCCTGAAGACTCGGGCTACCACCGGGCTACCAACAGACAAGATATTCCCGCCTGTCACGACGCTATGCCGTCGAACGCCGGCCACGAAAGAGCCCGATGATGAACAGCGCGATCGCGACAACCAGCAAGAGGTGGATGGCCGCTCCAATGGTGTATGTCCCGATTATGCCCAGCAGCCAGGCGATCAGCAGAACGACGGCGATGGTGTACAACATGGTGGTTTCTCCCGTTGGCGTTGTGCGGTCTCCGCGCGCGCGCCCGCCCTGTCGGCCATCGATCCGCACGTCTGACAGTCATCATGCGACAGCTGCCCGCACGTGTCTGTCCGTTTAGGCACAGCCCATCCGGAGAGCGGTTGGGGCGGGTCGAAGCTGGCAAAAGCCAGCGCCTTTGACCTGCCCGAAGATGCGATGATTCCTCAAGGCGCAGCCGTTCGCAGGCGCGATGGGCGCACGCGGGCGATTGCTGGACCTCTTCCAGCGGACAATCGGGCGCGCCCGAGAACGATCAGCCGGTTTGGAGTCGGAGTGTCGGGCATCCGGAGATGGCCGCTCCGTCCCGGCAACCCGCCGCGGCGGTCCACCGTCAATGACCGATGTGTGGGCTAGACTGGAGCCATGACCGACGGCCCCGGCGGACGCAAGCTCTGGCGGTTTGGCCTGACGGCCGTGCTGCTGCTTGCCATCGGGCTTCGCACCTACTCGGCCTTCACCGAAGCCATCGAACGCGACGAACTGTTCACCCGCGACGTCGTCTCCGGCACCCTGCGCGCCGGAGTGGGGCTGGTCCTCTACGATCGCTATCATCCGCCGCTGTACTACATGATGGCGAAGGCCCTGAGCCTTGCCGGCGGCACCAGGCCGGAACAACTGCGCCTGCTCTCGGTCCTCTGCGGGATCGGACTGGTGGTGGCGGTGGCCTTCGTGACCCGGGCCCTTCTCGACAACGTCCCGTTGGCCTTGCTCGCCGCAGCACTGGTCGCGCTCTCGGATACCCAGATCCTCGTCAGCCACTTCGCCCGCTCCTATGCGCTCTTCGATCTGCTCGTGCTGGCGGCAGCTGCATCGCTGTGGAAAGCCTGCGAGGCGCCGGCTGACAGCAGGTTCTGGATCGGCTACGTCGCGGCCGGCGTGGCCGCGGTCAACACCAGCTACATCGGCTGGGTCTACCTCCTCGGCATGCTGCCTGTCGTAGCAGCGTGCGGCGCACGTGTGCTCAAGCGCTGGTTCGCGGCGACGGCGGTCATCGCCCTGTCGCTCCTTCCCTGGACGCTCCTCCTGGTGTGGTTCTCCAGCACCCGACGCGGCTTTGCGAGCAGGCTCACCGATCTGGCCACGAATGCGAACGCGCTCCCCTCACAGTGGGCGTTGGCCGACGCCTTCGCCTGGCTCAACGGCCGGCCGGGACCGGCCGTGTGGATGGTCGGGCTGACCGTCCTCGTCGGCGGCGCGCTCGTCGGACGAGCGGTCACGGCGGCAGTCCGCGGATGGAAAGATGCGAGGTCCGCGTCCCGGAGCGTCGGGATCCTGCTCCTGGCGAGCCTGGCCGTGGTGCCGCCGTGCGCGCTCTGGCTCCTCGGCCGGCCACCGCTGAGCCTGCCGCTGTGGGGCATCCGGCAACTGACACCGTCCATCGCCCCGTGGGCCATCGTTGCATGCGCGGGGGTGTCGCTGATTGGCAACCGGGCGCGAGCGCTCCGCGTCCTGGTGGCGGCGAGCCTGCTGGTGTTCCAGGGCACGGCGACGGCGGCCAGCACGCTCTACGGGCGCTTCGTTCCGTTCCACAGCGTCGCGCGACTCATCGCCGAAAAGCCGTCGGGATCATCCACCGTCTACATGCTCTGCACGCCCGTCTGCGGATCGCTGCTGCGGTACTACCTCGCGGCTCCGGCCACGCTCGAGGACCTGCCCGACACCGACGCCGCGCTGCCCGGTTCGTTCTGGCTGCTCTACCGGCCCGCTGAAGGTGCCGAACGGAGACGGTTCGACGCGCTGATGAGCCGTGGATGGGTGCTGGCGTTTGCTCGCGACTATGAGAGGCGCGCCGGGATTCGCTTCGTCGTTCGCGTGGCGCTCCTCACGCGGGAGGGCCGTCCACGAGCAGCGGCGCCCCGCGTCGATTGACCGGACCCCGCACACGCGGCACGCATCCGCCTCAGATACCCCCGGACACTCTGTCGGCGGTCCAGACGGGCGGAATCGGGTCTACCTCGTGCACCTCACCACGCCGCTGCAGTTGCTGCCTATGGCCGAGCACGTGTTCTGGGCGTTCGAGTAGGACGTCACGAGGAACGCGCCTCCGTTGCCCGTCATGGCAGAGTAGCCGGAAATGCCGACGCTGCCATCCCCGAGAAAGCAGTATCCGTAGTAGCCGCTGGGCATGCCGGATGACTGCAGGTTCGCCTGGTAGGTCGAGCAGAAATAGGCGCCGGAAATCCGGGCGCAGAACTCCTCGCCGGTCTCCTTCTTGGTGGGGGAAAACCAGTTACAGGTCTGCGTCAGGCAGAGAATGAGGACCACGCCGAGGAGTTTCATTGAATCCTCCCTGGGCGGGGGCGGAACGAAAGGGGACTGAGCGGATACTACACCCCGCAACTGCCGGCAGCAATGGTTCGGGCGCGGCGGCGAACGCGGGTGGTGGCGTCCGCGCGCCGACGGGTGTAGACTCCTCGCGGCAACTCTGGGGAGGGCTCACATGAAGCAAGCCGTCGTTGCTGCCTCGCTGCTGATGGTGTTACTGATAGCCGGCTGCAAAGGAAGTCCCAGTCCGCCGTCACCGACGCCAACGCCGACACCGACGCCGGTTGCGGCGTGCGTCACCAACAACACCGCGTCCGTGCGATTCGCGAACAATTCGCCGAACGCGCAGTACAACGTCATCTGGGACGGATTCCAGTGGACCACGCTGGGGCTGAAAGTCACCAGCCAGTACTACGAGGTGCAGGCGGGCGTAGCGCACACGCTGATTTTCCGCTTCACCCACAACAACCAGAACGCCTGCACGCCGGCCAACCCCGTGCCGCTGCAGTGCAACTCCTACACGTACTCCTGCGACTACCAGAACTGGTAGCGCCGGGGCCGGCGGACCTGAACTTGACGGAGAAGCCCGCACCGGCGAGCCGAGGGTGACGCCCGGCGCCACCCTCGCCACGAGCGTGAACCTGGACCAATCCATCGAGGCAAAGCTTCAGACGCAGGGCCTCAGCCCATCGCCCGGAACGGCATGCTGACCAGGACGCCGGCTGCCAGCACCCAGGGCAGCCAGCGCGCCCGTGTCGCCGGCGCCCCAGGGGTCATGGCGGTCAGGATGCCGCAATAGAGCCAGAAAACGAACGCGAATTCAGGCACGATGAGCGGATGCCCCGTCAGCCACGTGCCGACGCACGCCACGACGGCCAATAGCAGACCTTTCCGGCCCGCGTCGGGATTCGAGATCTGCGCACGCACGCCGCCTGTCAGGATGACGGCGAGCCACCACAGCAACGCGGCGAAGCCGACGAGGCCCTGTTCGGCAAGTACCTGGATGAAGTTATTGTGCGCGTTCTCGGTCGGGCGCCAGCCCATCCCGGTCAGCGCCGGCCCGGCGTAGCGTTCGGACTCCCCGTAGAACCTGGTGAGCCCGATCCCGAAGACCGGCGCCTCCGCGAACAGCCGAACACCGGTCTCAAACATGACTTCCCGCACGGTAATGGAACGGGAAATCGGGTCGTTGCGCCCGGACGGATTGCCGACGATCGCCCAGGCTCCCACGCCCAGGACCGCGAGCGCGAGCCCGGCCGCCGCGACACGTCCGAGCCGGCCGGCGCCGGCGGCCCTCCACGCGACCGCGACGGCGATGGCACCGAGACCGATGGCGATGGCCGCGCGGGAACCGGTCACCCAGACGCCGCCCGCGACCACCGCGAGGGCCAGGCCAACGCCTGCCCTCCGGCGCCTGGACCCACTCGCCAGCGCGAGGCCGGCGATGCCGGCCAGCAGCAGCGCGGACGCTGCGGCGTTCCAGTCTGTTTGCCAGCTGACCCGCGTCGTCATCAGCAGCCGGGGCAGCGCGTGCACCATGTCCCCGGAGCGCATGGCCCTGCTGGCGACCGTCTGCAGATTCAATGCCGCTGCGCCTGCGTGCCCGATGAGCGCGATGAGCAGGAGGCGCGCCCCGAGGGCCGGCGTTCGACGCACCGTCCGTTCGACACTCCAGCCGAGGAGGCCACATTCCGCCAGCGTGACCGCGGCCAACAGCGGGCCCCACACAGGAGACACTCGCCCTGTCTGGCGGAAGAGGAGTTCCTCGAAGAGCCCTCGCGCGTAGCCGAGCGTTCTCGAGAACGGCTCCGTCACGACCAGAATCGCGACCGCCGCCGATGCGGCGCCCACCGTCGCCAACAGCATGGCGGGCGGGCCGATGCGGGTTCGATCGTTTCGGAGCCCGCCCCACAGCAGCGCGCCGGCGCCGATCCCGAGCGCGGCTTGCTTGAGCAATGGAGCGCCCATCCCGCTGGCACCGCAGAGATCCGCGATGACCGTGGAGAGCGGCGCGAGACCTGCGAAGACCAGCAGGCCCGCCGCGGGTCTGGCGACGGCGATCACGACGAGCAGCGCGACCAGCGCCTTGAACGGGAACGGAACCGGCTGAAGGAACCAGTACGCCTCGAGGGCCGCGATGACCGCCAGGCCTGCGGCCTTGGCTGCCGCCTCCGCCGAGCCGTGCGTGTCGGACATCGGAACCCAGTATACCGAATCCCCGCGGCCAGTCTGGCGCACCGCGGGCCTGGGCCCGCCGCTCTTCGCGGGTGCTGATGCCGAATGCGGCTGGTATAATCGACCTGCCAGGCGGACCTGCAAGACCACGGGGACCGCTTCGTCTTGTACCCATAGCGGACACCTGCACCGTGCCACAACTTCCGCTGTTCAACCCGACGGCCGCCGCGACGGCGCAGGACGGACGGCCGACTGGCGGCGCAAAGCCGAGGCCCAGGCGTCCCGGCCTGGCTCTCGAGATCGCAGCGGATCTCGCGTCAATCTCCCTGGCCTTCGAGGCGGCGATCAAGGTCCGGCTGGCGCTCGGCGGATCGCCGTTGGCCCGGATGAACGAGCAGACGCTGGACCCGTTCACGCCTCCGTTGTGGCTCCTCCTGACGGTCTGGCTCTTTGCGGCGTGGTTGACGAGGCTCTATCGCGCCAGGAGAGGCGCTGGCCTGTTCCAGACGGCAGTCGGAGTCGTACAGGCGATGGGGCTCGCCACGGCGCTGGTTGTCTTGCTGTCGTTCGCGCTCTTCGAGCACGGCAGCGGGCTGTCCCGGACGTTCATTGCCCTGCTGCTCCCCATTGGCATGACCACGGCCCTGGCCCTGCGCGCCGGCCTGCGTGTGGGCACCATGGTCGTGCGGTCGGGTGACCGGCCGGAGAGACTGCTGCTCATCGGCAATGGCGACGGCTCCCGCGGGCTCGTCGATCGCTTCGTGCACGCCGCCGACAACAGCGTGGCGGTCTGCGGCGTCATCGCCACCTCGATTGGTTCGGCGGCGGACGCCGCGGTGCCGGTCCTGGGTACCATTCGGGACCTCAGGCACGCCGTCAACCTGACGCGCGCCCAGCGTGTCGTCGTGGTTGACGCCCACCTGCCGCCCGAGAGCCTTGCGGAGTGCATCGACGTGTGCGCCACGATGCACATCCCGCTGAACTGCGCGGATTGGCAACTGTCCGGATTTCCGTCGCCCGTCGAGATGACCGACGTGGCGGGTGTGAAGCTGCTGGAGGTCCGGCCCAGGGCATTCGAGGATTTCGACGGCATCATCAAGCGCGCAACCGATGTTGCCGTGGCCGGAGTCGTCCTCGTCGCCTCGCTGCCGCTGCTCCTGGTCCTGGCGATCTCCATCAAGCTGAGTTCACCCGGGCCGGTCCTCTACATCGCCGATCGCGTCGGCCGCGGAGGCCGGCACTTCAGGTGTTTCAAGTTCCGGAGCATGGTGGCCGGTGCCGACGCGCTTCGCTGGACGGTCCATCCGCCAGGGCGGCTGGACCACCACGTCTTCAAAGTGCGGAACGACGCCCGCATCACGGCCGTTGGCCGATTCATGCGCCGGCTGAGCCTCGACGAGTTGCCTCAACTGGTGAACGTGATCCTCGGCGACATGAGCCTGGTCGGCCCCCGGCCGCTCCCGGCGCGGGATCTCGATCCGGACGGCCTCAGCACGGGCCATCGAATCTGGTCGGTTGAGCGCTCGACCGTCAGGCCAGGCCTCACCGGCCTCTGGCAGATTCGAGGACGCAGCAGCCTGCCATTCGAGGAAATGGCCCGCCTCGATCTGCTCTACGTGCGAAACAGGAGCTACCGGCTCGACATCCAGATCCTCCTCCAGACAGTACCGGTTGTCATCAGCGGACGCGGAGCGATGTAGGCTGATCCCTGCCGTGCCACACGAACACTGCCGATGGGTGCGCCAGTTGAGCGAGCGGGTCTTCCGCTCGAGCGTTGCGTGGTCGATGCTGGTCATCGTGATCCGGGTGCTCGGCTTCGTGGCCGTGATGGGTGTCGCCCTCCGGCTGCTGCCCCGTGAATCGATCGGCCTGTGGTACGGGATGATGAGCCTGGCCGCCGTGGCGGCCGGCGTCGAGTTCGGCTTCTCCGCCACGATTGCGAGGCGGGCGGGCTACTACTGGGCCGGGGCTGGCCGGGTGCCGGCGCTCGGGCTGTCCGGCCTGGAGGCCTCGCCGGACGGACCGAATATCGGCGCGCTGGAAGGCCTCGTCATCGAGGCGCGGCGGGTCTTCCGGTTCCTCTCGGCGTTGTTCCTGGCGGTGTCGATTGCGATGGCGTGCGGCTGGATCTGGATGCTCCCGCCGGCACAGCGCGTCACCCCCGAACTGCTGGCGGCGCTCGGCCTGCTGATTGCCGGCGGCGCCGTCAATCTGTCGGGCATGTTCTGGACGTCCTTGCTCACGGGGCTCCAGAAGGTCCGTGACGCCTTCGCCTATCTGGCCGCCGGCTTCGTGACGGGTTATGTCATCACGCTCCTCGGGCTCTGGCTCGGCACCGGGTTGGTGGCGATGGCCGCCGGTCTGGTCGCGCAGAGCATGCTGGCTCGCGCGTTGGCCCGGCGGCAGGTCCTCGCGTGGCTTCGTGCGCAGCCCGCCGCGACGCCCGTGCGGACGAACTGGCGCACGTTCTGGCCGACGACCTGGCGCGCCGGCGTCGCGCAGGCCGCCTCCTACCTGCTGCTGCCGCTGATGCCGTTGCTCGTGACGACGTACTCGTTGAAGGAGGCGGCGTCGTTTGGCCTGGGACTGCAGGCGACGCTGATGCTCGAGACCCTGGCCTCGAGCTGGATTGCGGTCAAGTGGCCCCAGTTCGCGTCCCTCCGTGCCATGCGGAAGCTGACCGAGGTGCGGCGCATCGCGGGACAACGGCTCGCCCTCTCGATGCTGACCTTTGTGACATGCGCGGCGGGCGTACCGATGCTGGCCGCGGCGGTCTTTGCACAGATCGGATCCCGGACGCCGTTTGTGACGAATGCGGTGTGGGCCGGCCTGGCCGTGGCCGGGGGGATCGATCTGTTCGTTGGCGCGCATTGCGGCCTGATCCAGACGGGCAACCGCGTCTCCCACCTCCGGGCGTTCATCGCCACCGGGGTGATCAACCTGTGCGCGGCGCCGCTGCTGGCCATGTCGTACGGCACCGCAGGCGTGCTCGCGTCGGTGATCGTCAGTCAACTCCTGATCAACGTCTGGTGGCTTCCGCGCGTCGCCTGGCGGCAGCTGGCGGACCTGCCTGCGCCCGAGGGTACGACGCCGTGACGGACCGGCCTGCTGGTTGCCGAACCGGGACCGCGCCATCACTCCGGACACGCGAACTGGTCATCGACGGTCTGCCGCTGGCGGACGACAGCGTGGGCGTCGGGGTGTACGGCAGACGCCTGGTCCGCAGCCTGCTCGCGCGGCGCGAAGACCTGACGTGCACGCCCATCGTCGCCGCGCCCGCGTGGCTTGCGCCTCGCCTTGACGCCGGAGCGCCCAGCGCTGCGCGAGACCGTGAGCCGGCCCGGCGCCAACCGCCATTCACCTTCGTCCGGTCGCCCCGCTCGGGGCATCCGCTGATCGACGCGGCGATCTGGTCTCAGCGCGTGGGCCTGTGGGCACGCCGGCGCGGTGCGATGTTCTTCAGTCCCGCTCCGTTCTGGGCGGCCGTCGCGCCAGAGGCGTGCGTGGTGGTTCAGCATGACCGCATTCCGCACTACTTTCCGGCGTATCTCGGCCGGAAGCTCGTCAGGAAGTTCCTGGCGCGTCGTTCAGACGCCTTCCTTCGACGCTGCCGCGCGATCGTCGTGCACTCGGAGCACGGGCGGCGGGACGTGGCCGGGATTCCCGGCCTCGCAGCGGATCGTATCCGGGTCATTCGGCCCTGGCTTCCCGACGAGTTCAACCCGCCTGACGCGGCACGGCTGGCGCCGGGTGTCCGCGAGACGTACCGCCTGCCGCCACGCTTCTGGCTCTATGTCGGCGGGTACGACTACAGGAAGAACGTCGAACTGCTCATCGCAGCGTATGCCCGCGTGGCCCGCGAGCCAGAGGCGCCACGGCTCGTCCTGGCGGGCCCGATGCCGCCGACGCGCGGACCGTATTGCGATGTCGAGGGGGCATTGGCGCGCGCGGAATTGCCCGCCGGCGCCGTCGTCCGCCCCGGGTTCATCGCCGCCGAAGACATGCCTGGGCTCTTCGGCGCGGCCGAGTTGATGATCTACCCGTCGCGGTACGAAGGCTTCGGCCTGCCTCCCATGGAGGCCATGGGCTGCGGATGTCCGGCGATCTGCGCCGACACCAGCAGCCTGCCGGAAGTGGTGCGCGACGCTGACTACCGCTTCGCGGACCACGACGCCGCGAGCCTGGGAGCGCTCCTCGAGCGCGCGGCCCAGCGGCGTCTGCCGCCGAATCCCTCGTTCACCCGCAACGACTTCCGTGAGAAGATGTCGCTCGACGCCTATGTGGCGCTGTTCAACGACATGACCGCCTCCTGACGACCGTGACCGCTGCCGTTCCCGAAAGAGCCGCACTGTGTCCTCGACCCGCATCGCATTCGACACGCACAGCCGCTACGTCACGAAGGCCGGATCGGCCAGGTACGTGGACGGCCTGCTCGAAGGCTTCAGGTCAATCCGACCCGCGGGGATGGAGTTCGTGGAGTTCGCGTGGCCCGTCGAGAACCTGGGTTACGCCCAGCCGGCCCGTGCGCTAAGGACGCTGTACCGCGAGACCGTGTGGTCCCGGACTGTGGCGCCCCGCGCGTTGCGCCAAATGGGGGCCGACCTGCTCCATCGAACGACGCCGCTGCTGCCGATCGCCACCCCGCGGGGCCTGCCGGAGGTGGTCACGTTGCACGACGTGGCGCCCCTGCGCGATCCCGCACGGTTCCGGCGGTGGCATCGGGTCACCGCCGCCGCCAGGATGAAACGCCTGCACCGGGCCACACGCGTCATCTGCAGCAGCCGGTTTACGGCAGACGAAGCGCACATCCTGCTGGGCCTGCCCGTCGAACGCCTCGACGTCGTGCCTCTGGGCAACCCGTTCGCATCCGGGTTCGGTCCCAGGGAGGAATTGCGTCCCGCCATCGAGATCCCCGACCGGTTCTTCCTGTTCGTCGGTTCGCTGGAGCCGGGAAAGAACCTCGGCCTCCTCGCGGAAGCCTACGCGCGCGCCGCGTCGAGCCCGCTGCCGCCGCTGGTTGTCGTCGGCGCCCGGCGGCTCGGCGTGGCTCGAGAGGATCCGCCTCCGGCGCGATGGCACTATGCGGGCCACCAGCCCGACGCGGCGCTGGCGTGGCTGTATCGCCATGCGATCGCGCTGCTGTTTCCGAGCCGCTACGAGGGCTTCGGGCTGCCCGTCCTCGAAGCGATGTCGTTCGGCTGCCCGGTGGTCTGTTCGCGCGTGACCAGCCTGCCCGAGGTGGCCGGTGACGCCGCCTGCTACGCGGACATGACGCCTGCCGCCTACCTCGACGCGATGACGACGCTGGCCTCAGACGAGTTGGCGAGGCGTCAGTTCGGAGTGCTGGGCCGTCAGCAGGCGGCCCGGTTCTCGTGGGACACATGCGCCACGGACACGGCGGCGATCTACCGGAGCGTGCTCCGATGCTGACTATCGCGGTCCTGCTGGGCATCGTGGCGAGTCCCGTGCTCTGGACCGTCAGGGGCCGCGCGGCGTGGTGGGTCCCCGCTTTCGCGTTCGGCTTCCTCGGTGGCTACGTCGACGTCGGGTTCAAGATCTACACCCATGAAATCGGCATGGCGCTGAGCCTCGTCGGCGCGGCATGGCTGATCGCCGATCGCCCGCGCCGCCCGGAAGGGCGTCCGCCGCTCGACTGGAGCGTCTACCTCCTGATCGCCTTCATGCTGGCTCACATGGCCGTCGCCTGCGGCGGGAACCTGGCAGGCCGGTTGCCGGGGACCGGCTCGATCGTCAGGCTCTACGTCAACGGCTTGTGGGGGCTCGCCTTCGCCGCGGCGTTCTGGCGCTACGGCGACCTTCGTCCCTTCCGTGTGGCGCTGGCATGGGCCACGGCATTCGCCGCGGTTCGCGTCGCACTCGGCGTGTACGCACTCAGCATCCCCGTGCCGGACGAGGTCCGCGGAAGCCGCTGGCTGTATGCGGCCTCGCCTCACGCCATCAACTTCATCGACCTGCGCGCGTCGGCACCGGCGCTCATGATGCTGCTCACGATCTGGTTCTACCAGCGCAGCGGGAGATTCGCGAGGATGGTCATCCTGGTGGCCTATGCCGCCGCCATCTGGCTGACGCTGCTTGGCGCGTCGCGCGTGGCTACGCTCACGGTCTTCGCGATCCCGTGCCTGTGGGCCCTGCTCCAGCGACGCTGGGCCGGCCTCCTGGGATACGCCGTGGCGGTCGCGACATTGCTTGCCGCGGTCAACCTCAGCCCTGCTTTCTTCCGGGGCCTTCCGGAAGGCGCCCGCCGCTCGCTGTCCCCGTTCGTCAGGGTCTACAACCCGGACGAGACCCGGGCAACCCTGGCCGCGTCGACGGCGAGCGGGCCTGCCGCGGGCGGCTCGGCTGCGGCCGGTGCCACCGTCGACAGCGGGCTGTTCGGCCGCCGGGGCAAGCGCAGCGAGACGGCGAGCAGCAACGACTGGCACCTCCAGCTCATGGAGGCCGGGTGGCGACGGTGGACGGCGAGCCCCGTCACCTTCATCATCGGCCGCCCGCTGGAAGGATGGCGTCCCGAGTACGCGCAGCCGTCGTCGGTCGCGGAGATGGTCGAGGTGGCGGCGCGGCTCGCGTCCTACGAGAGTGCGTTCCTCACCATCGCCGCAAGCCTGGGATTGACCGGCCTGCTGCTGTTTGCGCGCGTGCTGTGGTGGTTCGGCCGACCGATAGCCGGCGACATCGTGCGCTTCGGCATCCGGCATCCGGACGATGCCCTGGTGTTTGTCGCCGTCCAGAGTGCCGTGATCTACACCGGGCTCTGCTGGATTGCCGGCGGATTCCCGAGCGTTCAGATCGTGATGGGAAGTCTGGCCGCCGCGTTGGTGTGCGACCGCCACTCGCGGGCGGAGCGGGGTCCGGCGTGAGGATTCTGATCGACGCGCACATGGTCGGCGAGCGGGAGACCGGCAACGAGACCTACGTGTCGAACCTCGTCCACGCCCTGGCGCGGCTCGACGGGGCGGACGACATCATCGTCGCGACGGCGCACCCCGACGCCGTCGGCCCGCTTGTCGCCGGCGCCCGTCGCATCACCGTCGCCCCCGTCTCCCCGAACCCGCTGCGCCGGTTGCTCCGCGACCTCCCGGCCGCGGCCGCCCGCGTGGGCGCGGACGTGCTGCTGGCGACCTATACGGCGCCCCCGGTCATCGGCTGCCCGGTGGTCGTCGTGGTCCACGACGTGTCCTTCAAACGCCATCCGGCGTGGTTCTCGCGCCGCGACCGCCTGGTCCTGACCCTTGGGGTGGGCACCACCGTGCGGCGCGCCGCGGCCGTCCTCACGCTCTCCGAGTTCTGCAGGCGCGAGATCGCGGCGCTCTACCCGATTCCGGCGGAGCGGATTCACGTCACGCCGCTGGCACCCGCGCCGCACTTCACGCCCGAGGAGGGGAACGACGCAGAGGTCCTCGCGCGCCACGGCATCCGGAAGCCGTACGTTCTCGCCGTGGGGAACATACAGCCGCGCAAGAATCTCCTGCGCCTGGTCGAGGCGTACGGTCGCCTGGCGTCCCGCCACGCTCTCCCCCACGATCTCGTGCTGGTCGGTCAGGCGCGGTGGCAGGCGTCGGAGATTGGCATGTTGATCCGGCGGCTGGATCTGGGCGAGCGTGTGCGCGCCATCGGCTACGCTCGCGCCGAGGACTTGCCGGCGCTCTATCGGGGCGCCGACCTGTTCGTCTACCCGTCGCTCTATGAGGGGTTCGGGCTGCCGGTGCTCGAGTCCATGGCGTGCGGAACCCCGGTTCTGGCATCCGAGGTGTCGGCGATTCCCGAGGTGGCCGGTACCGCCGCGCGCCTGGTCGATCCACTGTCGGTCGGCCAACTGGAGGATGGCATCGAAGCGATGTGCTCACCGGCCGGGCAGCGAGCCGCGTGGCGGGAGGAGGGGCTGGTCCGAAGCCGGCAGTTCACGTGGGAGCGGACGGCGCGGCAGACGATGGGCATTCTCCGCGGCGCCGCAGCCGGACACACCGGCGCGGCACGCCGCTTCCCGGAACGATAGAGCCTGACTCCGGAGAATCGCGTTCCTCGGATCCCGGGGTCTACAGCGGATTCGAGACGTTCTACGAACAGCTCGCCGTGCGCCTGGTGCGGCGCGGTCACGACGTCACGGTCTACAACCGATCGCACGTCATCAACGACATCCGCGGCAGCTACCAGGGCGTGCGGCTCGTCACCCTGCCGTCCATTCCGACCAAGCATCTGGACACCCTCAGCCACACGCTGCTCTCGTCGCTGCACGCGCTCACCCAGCGCTTCGACATCGCCTACTACTGCGTCGTCGGCAACAGCCCGCTCGTATGGCTGCCCCGCCTTGCCGGCGCGAAGACGCTGCTGAACGTGGATGGCGAGGATTGGGCACGCGCGAAGTGGGGCGCGTTCGCACGCTGGTACCAGCGCCGGTGCGAGCGGCTGGCGTGGCACGCGGCCGGCGTGCTCATCTCGGACGCGCACGGCATCCAGCGGCGCTATCGCGAGGCGCTTGGCGCCGAGAGCGTGTTCGTGCCCTACGGCGCGAACGTGCAGTCGACCGCCGAGCAGGACGTTCTCGCCCGCTGGGGCCTCCAGGCGCGGCGGTACATCCTCTATGTCGGTCGCCTGGTGCCGGAGAACGCGATCGAACTGCTGATCGAGGCGTTTGGAGCCGTTGCGACCGACATGAAGCTCGTCATCGTGGGCGACGCACCGTATGCCGAGCGCCACAAGCGCCGGTTGCGTGCTCTCGGCGCAGCGGATCCACGGGTGGTGTTCACGGGGTATGCATTCGGCCGCGACTACCAGCAGATCAGCTCCCATGCATACGTGTACGTCCAGCCCTCGGCCGTGAACGGCACCAGGCCGGCACTGCTGGACCAGTTGGGCTTCGGAAACTGCGTCGTCGTCCGCGACTCGTCCGTCAACGTCGAGGTAATCGGCGAGTGCGGCGCGGCGTTCGACCGGCAGCACGCGGCCAGGAGCCTCCAGGAGGTGCTGGCGCGACTGATTGCGAACCCGCGCGAGGTGGAAGCCTATCGGGAACGAGCCCGGTCGAGGATCGAGGGCTACTACAACTGGGAATGGGTGACCGATTGTTACGAGGATCTCTTCGGCCGGATGCTGCGGCGCGAACCGCTGATCTCGTACGACGAGTTCCTGCGGGGCCGGCGGACTGGCGGGTGATCAGCGGGGACGCCGCGCAACGCTCTGATAGACCGCTTCGGTCCGGGCGACGACCTCGTCCCATCCAATCCGGGACACCATCCGCGCGCGGGCCTGCGCCCCGAGGACCGGCACGCGCTCCGGAGCGTCGATCAGGGCCTGGAGCG
>Ga0334722_10004667_pt1 | contig 14109 bp, 18 predicted proteins | sample C3_bottom_MG_FD_207210 | JGI IMG/M metagenome (GOLD analysis project Ga0334722, IMG submission 207210) | Sediment microbial communities from Yellowstone Lake, YNP, Wyoming, USA - C3_bottom | ecosystem: Environmental > Aquatic > Freshwater > Lake > Sediment | place: USA: Wyoming | collected...
GCGCGAAAGGTTTTATCGTTGGGGGATTTGGCCGTATATGTGGCTGTTCATCACGGGCCAGGGCTGGCTCATAGTGCTGATCGCCGTGGTCATCCTCCTCATATGGGGCCCCTCCAAGCTCCCCGCCTTGGCCAGAGGCCTCGGGCAGGCCATGCACGAGTTCAGAAGGGCCTCCCAAGGCCCAGCCACAAGCGAGGACTACGAGAAGCTGCTGGAGGTGGCCAAGAACCTAGGCATAAACACCGAGGGCAAAACCAAGGAGCAGATACTAGAGGAAGTAAACCGCAAAGTCGCAGAGATGAACAAAAAGATAGCGCTAGGCTGACTTCCTAATTCCGAACGTCGTCTGCTTAATTCTACACTTTATCTATCTCTTCTCATATAGCCATCTGAGACAAGTCGACGTCTGTATCGCGTGAGGTGAGTTGCAACAGAGCCGCCAGGAGGCCGACGTCCCAGGCAGCATGAAGACGGGGCGGATCAAACGCCGTCCATAGGCCGCCGTCCAAGGCCTGCCGCTGGAAACAGGGGGCTTGGAGAAATCCGCAATCCAGACGCCGAGACTTGTGACCAGGTTAAGTTTTTAAGCCGTGGAGCTTCCTGTGCTGGAGAAGCCGTAGCGCGACTTAGAGAAGTACAGAGAGCCGACGGCGGTGTCTGCGCCCATCTTTTCCATGGCGGGGCCCCCTAGGCTGGGGGAGGTCCTTGGGGCGATGCCAGCGTTGCCCCGGCGCGCAGGCAAACGAAGTCCCGGCGCGCCGCTCCCGCTGGGGTGTGGCACCGTCCTCTCCGCCGTCTCGCCCCCGTCGACGGGCGGCTTGAGGACGCGCCTCCGCTCCTAAAATGTTGCTGAAAACACGGCGTCAACCCATCGCCGGCCCTCTTCGGAGATGCCGTAGACGCTGTACTGACCGCTCCTGGAGACCTCCACGAGACCTGCGGCCTTGAGCCTCGCTAGGTGGTGCGACACCAAGGTCCTGTCGAGCCCTAGTATGTAGGAGAGGAAACAGACGGGCATGGGGCTCTGCCGCAGTAGATACAGGATCTTGAGCCTGTTGGGCTCGGCCAAGACCGCGAGCACCTCCGCCATCTTCTCCACCGCCACAGGCGGCGGGGAGATCTCCTCCACGGGGGGTCTCGGCAGGTCTCTACACACGCCGACCTCGGCCAGCCTCCTCGCCACATCGCTCAGCCTCAACACGCCCATGTCAGAGGAGCGTCACTATTTTATATAGAGTCATGACCACTATCACGAGGCCGAATATCTGCTTCAAGGTCCTCCCCTTGATGTACCTAACGGTCGCCCTCGCGCCCACATACGCCGTGGCTGAGCCCACGGCCACAACAGCAAGCAGAAACAGCGGGTCGACCTTCATCGTGGGTATGTGCGGGATAAACGCAGAGAAGGAAGGCGGACACACGGCCAGGGCGTTGATGCCGGCCGCGAGCCGGGGCTCGTACCCCAGCAGTATGAGAGTCGGCATGAGGAGGAAGCCGGGCCCCACGCCCAGCAACCCCGCAAGTATTGAAATCGGCACGGCCAACGCGGCGGCCAGCTTAAGGTTGGGCTCCCCGCGGGGAGCCTCCGAGGCGCCTTTAAACATCCTGTAGGCCAGATAAAGAACCGCGGCGAAGTAGATAAGCCATATGTACATCTGCGGGGTGTATTGCGCAAGGAGGGACCCTAGAGGGGCCGAGAGGGTCGTGACGGTGGCCAAAACAGCCGCATCCCTCCACCTAATAAGCCCGCCTCTGGCGAACCCCACCATGGCGAAGAGCGATGTAAAGCCGTTGAGCAACAGGGCAACCGGTTGCACTTGATGCACCAGATCAGATATGAACAGCGATAGGTAGGGAATAGTGGCAAACGCGGCGCCGAGGCCCAACATGCCGGAGATAAAAGAAAGCACGGCGACGCCCGCCAGCACTATGCTGAGAGTAAGGTCGTCCATAGGTGAACAATTGTTCACCTATTTAACTTTTGCCGTCGGCGATCTCCTGCGCCTCGCCCAGGCAACCTCGATCCACAAAACGCGCCACACTAGATCTGCCACCGTCTGTTGCAATATGGCTCCAGTCGCGTAGGGTCCAGCGGAGGTGGCTAACCGTAGAAGATGATCTGCGAGATGTTGCAGATTGCGATCTTCTATCCAAGAGGAGGGCTGAACACGCCGGCGACAGAAGCCGTGAGGGGACTCGCGGTGGGGCCTAAGAGTCTCTGAAGGGTGCCGAAGGTCGAGGACAGCCTCCCATATGCTGAAGGCGCGGTCGAAGGGTCACGGCCTGCCCCTCCGGCGGTGGTCTCTTGGAGTCCAGCTTTAGACCAAGGCCTCGCCCTTTCGGTGGGGTCAGACCACTACGGGCACGTTGGCCCTTCTCAGCAACTCCCTGAAGTCCTCGAGCTCCATGCCCGCCAGGCGCGCCGCCCTGCGGATATCCCCAGTTTCTATGTAGTACTTCAGGGCTTCCCTAAGCCGAGGAGGCAGGCTCTCGATAAACGCCCAGTCGGCGGACCTCCTCCTGATCTCCCTGGCCTCTTCCTCAAGCTCCTCCCACTTCCTGAGCTTCTCCGCATAGCTCACGCCGAATAACGGCCACCGCGTTTAATAAGTCTTTCCTCGGGAACAGGTGCTTCGTATCCTCCTCGTACTCCCGGAACCTAAGCGCCGGATCCCCGCAGTCGGGCCTCAAGTGGCCCCTCAGCTGAAGTTGCGACAATATCTCGAGCGATCTGTGTATCGTCACGCCGGCGTAGTCCTCCGCAAGCTCCACGAACTTCAACGCGCCTCTGTTCTCGGTCAGCACGACGTATCCCCTCCTGCGCCCCACCGCAATGCAGACCGCCTCCGGCAGGTCGACGCCCGGCATGTTGGGCATCCTCCGGGACCTCTCCACTATGGACCTAGCCTCCTCGACCTCGCTCTCGGTCTCCGTGAAAAGCGCCAAGTCGCCCGAGGCGAGCCTCGAGGCGATCCAGGCGATCGTGGACTCGCTTTTAACCTCGCGAAGCACCGACTCGGGCACGTAGACCACGTAGAGCTTAAACAGGAGGTCGCGCCCCCTGTACCTAGCCCAGTCTATCAAGAAGCAGGTGTCGGCGATCGCGAAGCTACGCGACATTTGGTATGTTGGCCCTTATCCTAAGCTCGTTGAACTCCTCCACCGTCAGCCCCGCGATCCTCGACGCCACGTACATGTCGCCCGCCTCGATGTAGTATTTCAGGGCCTCCCTAAGCCGAGGAGGCAGGCTCTCGATAAACGCCCAGTCGGCGGACCTCCTCCTGACCTCCCTGGGGTCCTCCTCCACGGCACAACCGGATCCGCGCTATATAAGCTTCATCCCGCGGGCGCCGCGACACGGCTCCGCCGCCTCCAGGAGCTTAGAGACGGAGCGGCCCCTCGCCGGCCTCCCCGCGCCGTAGAGAAGGCCCTTCACGGCGAACCCGGCGGCCTGGTGGGCCTTGAAGCACGCCCAGTTGTGGTCGCCGCCCTCGACGTCCCGCGCGGCCGACTCCAGCGTGCGCCGGGCCATGGCCAGCCACCTGGAAAACTCGACGCAGTCCACGGGAAATATTCTATAATACTTTATTTATTGTTCCCCCTCCGCGGGCGGGCCGCGCGGCCCTCCGCCGGGGCAGTCCAGCGGGGTTATCCTCACGGCGCCCAGCCCCATCCCCCGCCCCGTGCCCACGTTGAAGGCCTCGGCCACCGCCAGGGCCCTCCAGAGGTCCGAGAGCCTCCGCTGGCTGAAGGCCCGGTAGAGGGCCCAGCCGACGAAGCCCCTCGCCACGCCGCCCCCCAGGAGCCTGACGGTCCTCACGCACGGCCCCCGGCAGCCGAAGTCGGTCAGCCCCACGTAGGTGTAGACCCAGCGGAGGAACGGCGTCCCCAGCCTCAGGAAGCCGAACCTCCTCCCGTAGGCCACGGCCGAGAGGAGCAGGTTGAGGGGCCTCGGCGTGAAGTCGTACACCGGCCTATCCCTAGCGTAGTAGGGATGCGTCTCGAAGCGCGCGGGCGAGACGAACTCGGCCCTGAAGCACGGCCTCTCCTCGAGGCGCCGCGGGGCCTCCCAGAACTCCACCTCCTCCACGGGCACCTCCGCGGCGAAGAGCCTGAACGCGCCTCGCCCCGACACGGCCTCCACGAAGCGCCTCGCCAGCTCCCTCACCGCGAAGCCCACCCGGAGCTCCACGGGCACGCCGGCCTCCACCACCGCGCCGTCCAGAAGGGGCCTGCCCCCCGCCACCAGCGGCCACACGGCGAAGGGCTTCGGCCTAGCCCCATGGAGCTCCCCCGCCCCGAGGAGCTCGAGCACCGCGGACTGGGCCACGGTCCCCGAAAACCCCGAAAACGCCACGGGGCCGCGGGCCCTGCCCCTAACCACCACCACGCTCATGTTCGCCCACGCCGCCTGCGTCCGCCTCCCCATCGACGCAGTAGGCGCCGCGCCCCGATCCATACGCAGGGCCCGTCGCCCCCCTCAGGATCCCCACGGCCGAGTCGGCGTCGGGAGCCGAGGCGAGCCCGTCCGCCTCCGACAGCCCCCCGCACCGCGAGGACCTCGGCAGAGAGAACCCCCTCGAACCCTCGGCCCAACCCCTCCCCGCGCGGCTCCCCCTCGCGGATCTCCATGGACCGAGGAGGCCGAGAGCTAATAAATGTTCATCATATATTTGAAAAGCGGCGGTTAATTATTTTTATATTTGGAAAAAGGCGATGCGCGCGCCGCCCGTCCTTCACGAAAAGATGTATCTGCCGCCGGGGAGGGACATGCGGGCCCGGTAGCCTCCCTCGGCCCCTCCCAAGCCGCGTGACGGCCTGGGCGAATAGGTGCAGGCCCGGCAAGACGTCATCACGGTGGGCCGCGAGGACGGGCTGGTCGAGAACGCCGTGAGGAAGGTCGAGCTGTACGGCAGGATGGTGAACGCCTCCGTCGAGTCCAAGAGGCTGGACCCCGAGGACTTCTGGAGTTGCGTGGGCGACGCCGCGGATCCTATGGCACCCTTAGGCGAGGTGGCCGGTATGTAGGGCGGATTCCAGTGAGGGTCCCAGGAGGCGCCCGGCTCAAGCGGCGATGTGTAGGGGCTACGGAGGTGTATGGCGCGTCTTCATTGGGCCTTCTGTTGTATATCGCCGCGCGGCCCAGCTCCTCGAGGGCCTTCACCACCCGCTCCACGTGGCCGTCGACGGCCCGAAACAGCGGCGTAGGGGCCTCGCAACTAATTTGAAGGATAGGTTGAGTCGAGGTGCCGGACTAGCGTTGAAGACCGACGTGGACGAAGAATTGGAGCGCGTCTCCATCGCGTTTGCCTAAGAGGTCGGCGCGTAGACGCCAGACGGAGGGCGGCTACCCGAGCGGGCTGAGAACCTATGTCGGGTCTTCCAGAGGGCTGTCGTCGGCTAGCTGGCAGGGGGTGTCGGCGGCTGTCGACGCGGCTCAGCGCCGTATCTCGAGGAGGGCGGCCACCAGGTCGTCCAGCGCCAGGCCCCCTTCCCCCTTCCTGAGGAGGCCTACGCCCTCCAGGTGGTGCACGTCCAGGCCCAGCCTGCGCGCCAGGGAGTACTCGTCCGCCTCCCCTCTGGCGAACTTGGCGAGGGCCTCCTCCAGCTGGAGGGGGAGCATGGGGAGCTCCACCACGTCTCTAAACGTGTCGTGGACGTAGACCACGCCGTGGGCCCCGGCGAGGTATGCGGCGATCACGGCGAAGGTGGACTCGGGCTTGAAGCCGCCCGTCGCCACGACGTACGTCAGCCTCCCCTCGGACCTGGCCCTCCCCACGTCTCTCCCTACGGCCAGCGCGAGCTCCAGGAGGCCCCGCCTGAAGTCCACGCCGAGCCCCGGCACAACCTTCAGCTCGGCCGAGCACCTGCCCGCGGCGACCGACCTGCAGAGGGCCTCCCTCAGCGCGGCCCCCGCCTCCCTCCCGTCCTCCGTGTCGCTGGCGTACAGCGCGGCCGACACGTCGCCGAAGAGGGCCGGGCGCCTCCTGGCGAACTTCACCACGGTGTTGAGCTCCGCCGACGCCTCCTCCGGGCTCGAGGCGGCGTACTCGGCCAGCCGCCCCCTCGGCACGCCCCTCATGGCGGCGTTGGCGAGGAGGGAGGTCCCCACGGTTACGGCCAGAAACACCCCGACCATATCCCGGAGCGCGCTCATTTATATAAAGGTTGAATGATTGACATGGGCGGAGGCTCTGTCCTCATCGCGGCGGCCTGGGGGTACCCGCCCAGCTGGAGGAAGGCTAGGTACAGGGTGGATCCGCCGGCCCACTCGGCGTTTGGAGATGCGAGGCCCATGGAGTGTAGCTCTTGTTCGGACACGTTTCCGTTGATTAGGTTATTCAGGGAGAACGGCTGGGATGTCAAGACCGTGATCTTCGGCGTCGACACCGCGCTTAACCCCGCGGGCTTTGCAGACGGGAGGGATTTCAGGAGGAGTGTAAAGGAGCAGTACGTCGAGTGGTTCCGGAGGCTTGCGGAGGCATCCGAGTGTTCGGCGGGGCCGGAGGCCGAGGTCGTCGTCCTTCCGGGCATAGGCCGCTACTGGGGCCGCCGGTTTAAAGGCGCTCCCCTGGCCATATTCAACGAGGCGCTCCGCGCGTTGCTGGAGGCGGGCAGACCCACATTCCTCGCTGTCGACCTCACCCACGGGATAAACTTCCAGACTGTGGCGGTCCTCTACGCCGCCGTTGCGGCGGCCGTCATCTGGGGGGTGGAGAAAAACCTCCTCATTTTCAATTCCGATCCGTATCCCGCCGGCGCCAAGTCGGAGCAGTGCGTCTCCGGCGAGAGGGCCGAGGGGAAAGTCGGAGCGGCCGAGGAAAAGGGCGAGGCAATCGACCTCTTCATCAACGAGGTGTCCGAGTTGCAGAGGGCCTTGAGGAACATCAGGCAGATCGCGGCGCTGAGGAGGCTCCAGATGCCGGAGCTGGGGGATCTCGACCGGACCGGCGAGCTGGGGCAGCTGCTCGCCTACATCTGCCTTCTGGCGAACGGCGCCGCCGGCCTCGCCTTCAGCGGCACTAGGTACGACGACGGAGGCGCCGTGGCCCAGCTACCCCGCGTGGAGGTGAAGCCGCCGGACGCCACTCCCGTAATTAGAGACGAGACCGTTGAGTACCCGGCGCCTGACCGGGCCTACGCTGTGAGGACTGCGACTGCGGCCGTGGTGTCCGAGCTTCAGAAACTCCAGAGAGATAACCTCCTGGATTTCCTCAACGCCGTGGCCCGCCACTACGAGGGGATCTTCTCTATTCAAAACGCCTTAATCCTAAGGCAAACGGCACAAGAGTTTGGGCAAGTGATTAAACGCGCCAGAAAGCTTGCGCTGGGCGACGAGCTCACCGCCGCTGAGGCGGAGGCGCTTGCGGATCCCTCGGCGGAGTCGCTCGACAAGGCGGAGTCCCTCCACCTCGTGGAGAGGTCGCGGCAAAAGATGGAACGAGAGCGCGCGGAGCTTGAGGCCGCGGTGAGGCGCGCCGAGGGCAACTTGGACAGGTGGCTCCGCAACCTGTCCGCCCACGGCGGACTCTCCTACGTCCTCATCGACAGGGTGAGGCTCGCCGAGGGCAAGATCGTCGAGGTGGTCTACAGGAGGGACCTCCTCCGGCCTCTTCTCGACGAACTGATGAGGCAGTGCGGGCTACACAGCCGCTGAGGGGCCCCGAGCCTGCCGCCGGCCGGCGCCCGCAACGGATATAGTCTAGATTCATCTTATTTATTCGTGGAGAGGGAGTCCGTCAAGAGGGCGTTGAGGGACGTCGCGCGGGAGGAGCCGGAGTTCTTCGCGGAGCTCCTGGCCTCTCTGCCGCCTAGGGAGCTGGGGAGGGTCTTCGTGAGGGTGCTTGAGAGCGAGGAGGTGGCCGCCCAGGTGGCGTCGCTGATCGCCAGGAGGATCGCCGTGCCGCTCGACGTCGCCACCAGGCAGGACCTAAGGAGGTTGGAGAGGCGGACGGCCAGGCTGGAGAGGGAGGTGCAGGAGATCAAGAACGCCATGGCCACCAAGGAGGACTTGAAGCGCGTCGAGAGCAACTTGAGACGTATCGAGGACAAGATGGCTACTAAGGAGCAGATTGAGGCCTTGGCCATCAGCGTGGAGGATGGTGGGCGTGAGATGGTCCAGTACCTTCTGGAGCAGAGGGGCCATAGATGCGTTGCGGAGAGGCTGCGCCTAGACGCCGACTACGAGCTGGACATCTACTGCAACGCCGGCGCAATCACCGCAGTAGGCGAGGCTAAGGTTAGGGCCGGCGGCCGCGACGTTGAGAGGACCGTCGAAAGGATACGGGAGCTCCAGAGGAGGTGGCCCGACAAGATTTCGGGAAGGCTCGTGCCGGTCCTCTACACCCTCGTCGCGGAGCCCTCGGCCGTCCAGAGGGCCAAGGAGCTCAAGGTGTGGCTCATCGAAGGCAAGAGGGAGGTCGTGTCCCTTGAGGAGGTTCTGTAGCCCTGCGGTTGCGATTTGGGGGCCGGCGCCGGCCTGGATCCGACGGTTGCTCGCGTTCGGGGCGTCGGCGAGGCCCTCGAGCGCGGCCGACGGCTGCTGAGCAAACTGGATCCCGGAGCCGCGGCTACGCGCGTCGGGGGGTGCGGGGAGGCCGGCCGCCTGGCGGCCTTCGGCAAGGTGTTTTTTATCCGTGTTGGGATTCGGGTGTGGAGGCTAGGAGGCTTTACGTCGCCACCTGGGGGAGTCCGCTGAACTGGAGGCACGCTGTCTACAGGTGCAGAGGCGGGAGAGGCCGGGCTTCTCGTCGATCGTGTGCGCCGAGGCCGACCGCTACGTCGTCTACGCCCTCGACTCCGCGCTGACGGCGGCCGCGAATAAGGGCGAGGTCGACGGGAGGATGCTGGAGGCGGCCAGGAGCTCCGGCCTGGAGGTGGCCGAGGAGGGGGCCGGGTCGCCGTGCGCCCCGCGGAGGGCGAGGGGTAGCGGGAGGCCCTGCGGAGGTACATGAGGGCCGTGGCCGGGGCCATGGGCCGTGAGGTCGAGGTGGTGGCCACGGGATCCAGGGGCTCTGAGGCGGGAGATGTGGAGGTCTGGGGAGGCTGTACCCGCCGGCGGAGGGATGCCTCGGGCCCGGCGCGCCGGGACCCGGCAGTTAATAATATTTAGGTCCGTCCTCTCTGTGGAGTCTCTGTTCAAGTTCGTAGACGCCTTGGGGCTTCTGGCGGATTCCGTGGGGGACTTCGCGGCGGGGGAGCCCGTGGAGCTGGGCGAGGGCGGCTTCGAGGTGGGGTGCGGCGAGGTGGAGGCCAGGCTGGTGGAGGAGGCGCCGGCGTCGGGCCTGGCCGGGCTGGACTCCCAGTCCTCCATAGTGAGGTTCGAGGCGGCCGACGTGTACGTGGTCACCGGGGCCCTCGTGGGGCCCGAGGTGTCCGTGGTGCCGGGCGGCGCTGAGGCCAAGTGGCTCGGCCTGAGGCTGAGGTTCAAGGCGGGCGGCGACCTGGCGGAGGCCCTGGAGTCCGCCGTGGGGGGCCTCGCGCTGGTCAGGTCGGGGGTCACGGGCCGCTTCTTCGACGGGACCTACAACGAGGAGGCGGTGAGGGACGAGGTCAGGACGGAGGTGGAGACGGCCCTCCTGGGCAGGTGGAGGGGCGGCGGCCTGCTCCTCCTCGACGGGCCCATATTCCCCACGCCGAGGGTACTCGCCATGGAGGGGAACCCCTACGCCGAGCTGTACCGGGGCCTCGTCAGGCGGAGGGTCGAGGCGGCCAGGGGCGTCGAGGCCGTGGGGGTCGTCAAGAGGGTCGGCATGTCCACCTACTACGCCAGATGCAGGGGGCTGGGGGTCGACGACGACACGCTGGTCAAGAACGAGGCCTCGCGCCTGTTCGGGAGGCGGGGCGCCTTCGCCGCGGTGGTCGGGCCCGTGGAGATAAGGGCGGGCGGCTTCGCCAAGTACTGCTGGTACGCGGCGGCGGGCGTCGGGAGGGACCTCCACGTCGTCAGGGTGGAGGGGCTGGACCCCGAGCTGGCCGAGAGGGGGGCCGAGGCCGTCGCCGCGGTCATGGGGCCGGGCGGCGCCCCGCTCCCCATAGCGCTCGCCGACAGAATCGCCCGGCGGCTCAACGGCGGAGTCGTGAGGCTCCTGGCCGGCCTCTCGCCGCTCAGGCTGACCTACGAGGGCCTCGAGGCTGTGGGCAGGGCGCTGGAGGCGCCATGACGGGCATCGACTGCGCCAGGTACGTGGGGCTCATCACGAGGCTCATGCCGAGCGCAGTCTCGCTGGACGGCGCCGAGGTCTACATGGTGTCCGAGTGCGGGAGGGGGTTCCCCGTCGGCGAGTACCTGGTGGTGGAGTCCCCCGAGGCCCGCTACCTCGCCAGGGTGAGGGAGTCCAGGGTGGAGGACGTGTACTCGATAGCCAAGACGCCCGTGCTGTCGCTGCAGCAGGAGCTGGCCATGGGCGTCAAGTACGTGCCGAGGTTCGTGAGGCTGGAGCTAGTCTCCGAGTGCTCCGCCTCCTGCGCGCCGCCGAGCACCCCGCCGGCGATACACTCCAGGGTCAGGACGCCGGAGCCCGGCGAGGTGGCGGCCATGCTCTCCCTCCCCCAGTCGGGGATCCCCCTGGGCGTCCTGGCCATGCCCAGCGGGGCCGAGGTCGCGGGGAACGCGGTCCTGCTGCCCCACGACGCCTTGAGGCACCACGTCCTCGTCGTGGGGACCACCGGCAGCGGGAAGACGACGCTCCTCAAGAACCTGGCCCTGGAGCTCCTCGGCGGCGGGAAGGCCACCGTCGTCGCGCTGGACTCGGTGGGCCACTTCCACCACCTGGTGTTCAACGGCGTGCGGGCCAGGGTGGTGGTGCCGGCGACCCGCCGCGACCTCCCCCGCCCCGGCGGAGGCGCGAGGGCCTTCGCGAGGAGGCTCACGAGGAGGTACCTCAGGGACGCCTTCGCGAGCTTCGGCGTAGAGGTCAGGAGGTTCAGGTGCAGGTACGGCTACGTGCGGAGGGGCGGGGACGCCGTCGTGAGGAGGATCTCGGTCTCCGTTGAGTTCGTCAAGCCGCAGGCCTCGGCCGAGCTGGAGCTTGTGCCCTGGGCCCTCGCCACGCGGGGCGTCCTCCGCAGGGTCCACGAGCTGACGGGCATGCTGACGGAGCAGGCGAGGATATTCTACGGGAGGATAATCGAGGAGGTGGAGAGACGGCTCGGGGGAAGGACCACCTTCAGGGAGATGTTCCAATTCCTCACGGGGCCCAGCGAGGTCCAGGCCGGAGGCAGGCCCCTCCTCAACTACGAGGCGATATCCAGAAGCCTCGGCATACACGTGAGCACCCTGGAGAACATAGTGCGGGCCATCCTCGCGGTGGAGGAGTCCGGCGTCGTGGACGTGTCGGGCGGAGGCGTCGCGGTGGCCGAGCCGAACTACGGCGAGCTCTTCAGGCCCGGATACGTGGCGGTGCATCTGGCCGGCGCCCCGCCCATGGTGCAGAGGATGGCCGTCTACCGGCTGCTGGAGGGGGTCTACAGGGTCATGGGGCGGGAGCACCTGCGGGACAGGGAGAGGACAGCGGCCGTGCTGATAGACGAGGCCCACCTCTTCTTCCCGCAGGCCAGGACCGAGGACGAGAAGGCGGCGATAGAGGCCCATCTGACCCGCCTCACGAGGCTCGGCAGGGGCAGAGGCATCGGGGTGGTCTTCGCCACTCACATGCCCGACGACCTCAACGACGCGGTCATGCAGCTGGCCAACACCAAGGTAGTCCTCAGGAGCGAGGAGAGGGTGCTGGAGAGGCTCGGGGTCCCGCCCCAGGAGAGGAGGTTCCTCGCCGCGGCCCCCGCCGGCCTTGCCTACGTCAAGTCCTTCGCCCTCAGGCACCCGGTCTACGTGAGGATCGCGCCCAAGTCCTTCCACCTGGGCTGACGGCGACGCCGCCCGGCGCCATGCGGCGCGCTGCGGCGTCGGGACTTCACCCGGGCCGACAGAGCCCCCTGACGGCCAGAAGGTCGGCGACCCACCTCGGCACGACGTATCTGCCGCCCCGCCTGACCACTAGGCCCGTCCGCGCCAGCTCCTCCGCCCCCTCAAGCCCCCCGCCCGCGGCCCTGCAGAGGGCCTCGGCGAAGTCCCCCGCAAGGGCGATGGGGAGGCGCGGAAGGACCACCAGAGGCCCGCCCTCCATCCTGTAGACGGGCCTGGCCCCCACCAGCCAAGCCACCATGGACGCCAGTACGGCCTCGGCCTTCGTGCCGCCGGTCACCACCACGTAGGCGTCGGCGCCGGCCGACACGGCCCCGTACAGCCTCCTCCCCACCACGTCGACCAGCGACGAGAGGGCCGCCTCCGGATCCCCGCCGAAGAGCGGCACCTGGACGCTCCCCACCACCTCCACGTCGGGAAGGACGCCGCGGCCCAGGCACTCGGCCATGGTCACGGCGCAGAGCCAGCTGGCCTTCGTGTCCGTATAGAAGAACTCCACCCTGAACCTCCCAGGCACGGCCCGCCTCAGCGCGGAGACCGTCGACAGCTCGGCGCAGCACCCCTCCACATCGCCGCAGGCGAACTCCAGAAGCCCCCTCCCCAGCCTGCCACCCAGAGCCGCCAGCCCCAGCTCCCTCTCGGCATCCGCATCCCCAGCAAGAGCCCTCTCCACCACGCCCCCGCCCACGCCCCCGGCCAACGCGTTCCTCAGCAACGAGACGCCCACCACGACCCCCACGTAGACAGACACGTAGATACATGCGGCCGCCTATATAAACAGAGCCGGCGGCCCGACACCCCAACCCCACCCCGGCGCGCCACCAGCGCCGTGAGACCGACCGGCACAGCGCTCGCTTTAAGATTATCTCAATCCCTCTTTTGAGATTCATCTTGCGCGACGGCGGAATAGTTGATGTAAAAGAAGAGCGGTCTCAATCCTTCTCTTGAGATTCAGCTTGACAAATTAATAAAGATATTGCGCAGCCAAGGAATACAGTTTCAATCCTTCTCTTGAGATTCCATGGAACCCCAAACCCAAGCCCCAAAAACGCCGGAAAAAGTTTCAATCCTTCTCTTGAGATTCGCCACGTCGAGATATTGTCAATACAATTTACCGAATTGATAAAGTTTCAATCCTTCTCTTGAGATTCGAAACGGATCCCGGGTTCAATAAGGAGGAATGGTTAAGCAAGGCCAGTTTCAATCCTTCTCTTGAGATTCCTTCTTGGTGTACAGCAGGATGACAAAACGCCTATTCAACCGCGTTTCAATCCTTCTCTTGAGATTCCGACGAATGGATCGACACGCTGAGGCTCTACAGCATGGAGTGCTGGTTTCAATCCTTCTCTTGAGATTCCGTCACTGAAATTGGGTCGATACGTATGGGGGACGACCTGGTGAAGTTTCAATCCTTCTCTTGAGATTCGCATCGACTAACCTAGTCTGTGCGCGTTGCCACACCGAGTACGTTTCAATCCTTCTCTTGAGATTCTGAGTCGGGCCTCCACATCGATGCCGTCGTCGATATCGTCAAGGTTTCAATCCTTCTCTTGAGATTCCCGGACTACAGGCCAAGCGACATGGTAGTCGCAGTGCCGAAGTTTCAATCCTTCTCTTGAGATTCACCATAGGGCTTGGTGCAATGAGGCTTCTGCTGTCTTGGCTGTTTCAATCCTTCTCTTGAGATTCGCTACAATAGGCAGTAGAAGGCCATCAACTCCCCATATAAATACAGTTTCAATCCTTCTCTTGAGATTCCTGCCATAGTCACGGATGATCAACGTGTTGATGTCCTAAGGTTGTTTCAATCCTTCTCTTGAGATTCTCCATGGTAGGCAAGCTCACGGACAGCCAAATTCAAGAGTTTGAGGTTTCAATCCTTCTCTTGAGATTCCGGGTTTTTTGTGTTTTGTTTCTGGTGGTTTTTAAATGTTTCTCTGGCGGTCTGCGGCTGGGCCGCGGCGTGTTCTCCATATTTCGCGAGGGCGACGTATGGGCATCCACAGGCCGTCGGCTGGCTGGAGGCGCCTCTCGGCGTGCATGCGCATCTCGGCGTCGGCCTTCGGCGCGTTCCTGCACGACGTTTTATATGCGGGACATCCGCTTTACATAGTCGACACGGCGGAGGAGCGGAACGGTTGAACAAAGATAAAGCGCATGCTGCACGACGATTTATAAACGCCGAA